>Ga0123355_10000786_pt1 | contig 43435 bp, 39 predicted proteins | sample TergutEmb28metaG_3_FD_89872 | JGI IMG/M metagenome (GOLD analysis project Ga0123355, IMG submission 89872) | Embiratermes neotenicus P1 segment gut microbial communities from Petit-Saut dam, French Guiana - Emb289 P1 | ecosystem: Host-associated > Arthropoda: Insects > Digestive system > Gut ...
CACACAGAGACACAGAGAACACAGAGATAAAAGGCAATAAATTTAGAGAAAAGACTGTTTTGCTCTGTGCACTCTGTGACTCTGTGAGAAAATCATTTGTGCAGTTTTACCCAAATTAGATTGGCGTGTCATCTATATAGACAGGACTTAAGTGGATAAGTTGCACATGTTATTTCAAAGGGCTGTAATCTCGCGAATAGAGCCAATCTCTTGGGCAATAACACTTCTATCAGTCATAAAACAGACCATTTCGGAACGGTTAATTCCAATAAAATGCCCTTCGATTATAGTCTCCCGGATAGTTGTGACACGCACACTTGCCCCCCTGCGAAATGTGGCACCCTGGAAGCTTAAACAATCTATCGGAAAGGTGCGATAACAGTTTTCCAGTATATTATCAAACTGGTCTGGGTTGAAGTGTATCTCACTAGAGCGGCTGATAAACATACGGGCAGCAGCAGAAACCGCCTTAAAGACAACAAAAATAATTGCAGCCCCAACAAGGGCAAATAATAAATCATTAGTAGTAATAGGAATAGCCGACATAGTACCCCCTAAGCATACATATTAATCTCAGTAAGATGAGCATACAACCCACCCCGAGCCATTAGCTCGTCGTGGCTACCTATATCTTCAATGCAGCCATCATTTAGCACAATAATTTTGTCTGCCTTTTTAATTGTTGACAAACGATGGGCAATTATAACCGTCGTGCGGTCGCGCATTACATCATCCATTGCATCCCGTATTTGCCGCTCTGTTTCTACGTCTACTGCGGCGGTGGCTTCGTCTAGTATTAGTATCGGCTTGTCTCGAAGGACTGCCCTGGCTATAGAAACCCGTTGCTTTTGGCCGCCGCTTAGGCGTAGGCCCCGCTCGCCTACCTTTGTCTCGTAGCCCTCGTTAAGCTCTGATATAAAATCGTCTGCCCTGGCTACTTTGGAGGCTTCTTTTACTTCATCTAAAGTAGAGCCGGGGGCACCGTAGCCGATATTTTCCGCCAAGGTGTCGTTAAATAGGAAAACCTCCTGGATAACATTGCTCATGGAATTTCTTATGCTGGAAAGGGATACATCCCGTAAGTCGTGACCATCTACAGTGATTTCCCCCTCTACCGGGTCGTAGAAGCGGTTAAGCAGGTTGATAAAGGTGGTTTTCCCCACACCTGTAGGGCCTACCAAGGCCACCCGCTCCCCAGGCTTTATGTCAACGGTGATATTTTTAAGCACCTGGCTGCCTTCTATATAGTGGAAGCTTACGTTGTTGTATTGTATATGCCCCTTCACATCTGTAAGCACATGGGGGTTTTCCTTTTCCTTTACATCAATTTCAGCATTAAGAATTTCAAAAACCCGCTCGCCACCGGCTATTGCGGTTTGCAAGTCTTCGTTGATACGGGCCAGGGCCGTAATTGGCTGATAAAAAATGGCCAAATACATGATAAAGGCCACAATATCCCCAACTGGCGCATAGCCATGGAGGGCCATATAGCCACCATAGGCGATTACAATTACTGTGCCGATGCTGCTAAAATATTGCACAGAGCTGCCATATGCCGCACTCAGCTTAAGGGCATCAAGGATTGCCCTGGCCTGGGATTTGGCGTTTTCCTTTATCTTTTCATGCTCTCGCTTGTGCTGGTTAAAGACCTGTATCTCCTTCATACCTGAGATATTGTCTTGAAGGTTTGCGTTAAGCTCCCCCAAGATTTCCTGGGCCCTGCGGAATATAGGCAATACTTTTTTGGCAAACAGCACAGATATTACAAATAGGATTGGTATGCTTACAAGGCTAAGGGCCGCAAGGGTGGGGTTAATCACAAATAGGATAATTGCAACCCCTATTAGGATTACTATATTAAATAAAATATCCGGCACCGCATGGGCAATCAGCACCTCTATATTGTTGGTGTCGTTGATTATCCGGCTCATTATCTGGCCTGTTTGCTTGTCATGATAAAATTTCATAGATAACCGCTGGAGATGGGCATATACATCTGCCCGTAAATCCGCCAAAAAATTCCACGCGGCGTAGTGGGTGTAATAGGAGCGGATATAGGCGCATATGGCCAAAATTAAATATACACCCGCCAGGATTAGCCCCATGCGCAAGGCTTCGTCGGCTAGGCGTGGGTCTTGGTTTACTGCCATATTGGTTAGCTCCCGCACTACCAGAGGTGCGTATAACTGGGTGATGGTCATGCCTATTATTGCCACAAGGGATATAATTAGATATATCCAGTACTTGCGCGCGGCCTTGACGATTTGTACCATTAGTTTCATGCTTATTTATTGCTCCCTTCGGGTTAGTTCTATTTACTACTTCAACACCCGTACTTCCGGGGCTAGTTTCATCAATCCCTTTGGAATACGCTCTCCTGGCACCACCATTGGGATGCCTGGCGGAAGAACCACCAGCATCTCTCCTGATATGCGCCCAAGGGCCATTTTCCAGGGAACAACCTCTGCTTCTTGGCCCATTGCCTGGCCAGGGGTGAGCACCATCTCCGGGAGTTTGCGTGGGGTACGGATGTGGTTTTCAGGCTCGTAATGTATGTCTTCCATTTTTATATTCAAAGACCCAATGGCTCCCCAAAGCCGCTGCATCCCTTCATCTGTATCTGCCACGGTAGTCATGGCCAGCAAATGCTCTCTGTATGCCATTTCTATTTGAATGCGATATTGGCTGGCCAGTTTTTCAGCTATAAACTCGGCTTTATATTCGGTGTTTGTGTTAAACAGCAGCTTTCCAGGGTCTATGTCATATATCCCGCACTGGCCTACCCTTTCCCGCCCTGAAAGGATTATGGCCAGGCCATCACTGTTAGCCAGGGCCATTCTTAGGCCTTTTAAGCGACTTACATATGCTTCAAATATCTCTGGCCTTTTCCATAACATCTGCAATATATAATCCAGTTGCCCCATCAGCATATATGAAGGGCTAGAAGTCTGTAATACTTGAAGGAAATACCTAAGCCTGTGCCTATCTATCCGCGTCCCTTTAACATGTAGCACCGCCATCTGCCCCAAGGCAGGCAAGGTCTTGTGAAAGCTTTGGACGACAATATCGGCCCCTAAATCCAGAGCCGAAACCGGAAATGTATCACTAAACTTAAAATGCGCCCCATGGGCCTCGTCTACAATAAGCACACCGCCGCAGCTATGGACCCTTGCGGCAATCTCTTTAATATCGGATACGAACCCCTCATATGTAGGGCTTACGATAAACACTACCGCCCCCTCTTCCATATTATCCAGTAGCTCTGGCTTTATGCCTCCAGTAAGGCCATCCGGGGTTTTCTCCGGCACTAGGTAAATGGGCACGGCACCAGAAAGGGCTATCCCATTATACATACTGACATGACCGTTGCGGGCAGCGTAAATCCTGCGGCCTTCCCCACATAGGGCAGAAATAGCCGATACAATACCGGCGGTGGAGCCGTTTACCAGCAGATGGCTTTCATCTGCGCCATAAAAGTCTGCAATGGACTCCTGCAACTGGCCTATTATTCCCGTTGGCTTGTGTAGTACGTCCATCCCTGGGATTTCGGTTAAATCTAACTTTGCAAGCCCCTGTGGGATAAACATAGGGTTGCCCTTATGCCCAGGCATATGAAAGGGGTAGATTTCCTTGCTTAGATATGCTTGCATTTGTTGGTACATTCTAGGCCCTGCTTTCTGATATAGTCGTTTCGATTTGAATGAGCGTGTGCTGGCTTGTCCCATTATACGATATATTATATTGTTGAACATACGCTAACAATCGTATCACAAAATAAGAAAAATGCCTGTATGTCCACATAATGTGAACGAATTTGCCACTGCTATTCAATATGTATGTTCGATAGACACGACTTTACCTATATGATAATCTCCACTTTACACATCGGACGCGATGTTTTTTTGTTGTGGAAATCGTGTAAAAGATTACATTATTTAGAGAGAGGGATACAAATGCGCACAAAAATAACCCTAGCCTGCCAAGATTGCAAGCAGCGCAACTACCAAACCATGAAAGAAAAAAAGAACCATCCAGACCGTATGGAAACCAAGAAGTACTGCCGTTTTTGCAATAAGCACACATCTCATAGGGAAACGAAATAAGGAGGCTCGGCCACATGGACAAAGATAAAGATAAAACCATAATCGAAGGCGGTTCGGATGTAGTATCTGGCGTGTTTCACAAATACCGGGCAGAGTTTCGTAAGATAGTGTGGCCTTCCCGGGAGACCCTGGTAAAGCACACCATTACAGTAGTAATTGTATCCGCAATTTTTGGCGCATATATAGCCCTCAACGATGGTGTATTTGGCTTTTTGTTCCGCCAATTTGTAACCATGGTAGGGGGAGCATAAGCCCATGCCAGAGGAACAAACAATGGAGCCTATAGCCGAAGTTTTAGCCGAGCCTATAGAGGAATCCACCCTGGAGCCAATATTGGATTCAGAGATATTGGATTCAGAGATGTTGGAGCCTAAGAAAAAACCCAAGGAAGTAGAAGACCCCAAATGGTATGTAGTCCATACCTACTCTGGCTATGAAAACAAAGTAAAGGCCAATGTAGAAAAAGCCATAGAAAACCGGGGAATGCAAGAACTAATAGACCAAGTAGTAGTCCCAACCCAAGAAACCGTAGAAATCAAAAACGGTGTAAAAAAGCGCGTCCAGCGCAAAATCTACCCCGGCTATGTACTGGTAAAGATGAGCATGACAGACGAAACCTGGTTTGTTGTACGGAACACCACCGGTGTCACCAGCTTCGTTGGCCCAGCCTCAAAGCCCATTCCCCTTACAGACGAGGAAATAATATCCATGGGCATAGAGATGCCGGATATAGAACTGGATATAAGCCCAGATCAGCTTGTAAGGATAATAGCCGGCCCCTTTGACGGCTCTGTGGGTAATGTAAAGGAAGTTAATGCCCAGAAGAAGACTGTTACTGTGTCCCTGAGTGTATTTGGTCGGGAGACCCAGGTGGAGCTGGATTATCATATTGTGCAACGTATGTAGCGAAAGAAAAAAGCCGAAAGAAAAAAGCGATGAAATCTTTTTGCCTTTGGCAAAAACCGTAAAATTAATTCTGAATAAAAGCCTTCAGAATTAATTTTACTGATTAAGTGGAAGGGTAAAACCCGCCAAACCACAAGGAGGAACAATATGGCAAAGAAAGTAAGCGGCTATGTAAAGCTGCAAATACCGGCAGGCAAGGCTACGCCTGCGCCACCGGTAGGCCCGGCACTGGGCCAGGCAGGAGTAAATATCCCCGGTTTTTGTAAGGAGTTTAACGAGCGTACCCAAAGCCAAGCCGGGCTTATAATCCCGGTAGTAATCACGGTTTACGCAGACAGAAGCTACAGCTTTATCACCAAAACCCCACCGGCGGCAGTTCTGCTTAAAAAAGCCGCCAACCTGGAAAAAGCCAGCGGCGAAGCAGGCCCCAAAACCAACATCGCCACCGTAACCAAGGAAGACCTGCGCCAAATAGCCGAGATGAAAATGGTTGACCTAAACGCCGCCAATATCGACACAGCAATGAGCATGATAGCCGGTACTGCCCGCAGCATGGGCATTACCGTGAAGGAATAGGGGGTGCCGGTATGAAAAGAGGAAAGAAATACGTAGAAGCCGCAAAGCTAGTAGATGCCCTAAAGCTATACGAGGTAGCCGAGGCCCTAGAGCTGGTGCAAAAAACCAGCGTAACCAAGTTTGACGCAACAGTAGAGGCCCATGTGCGCCTAGGCGTAGACGGCCGTAAAGCCGACCAGCAAGTACGGGGTACAGTAGTACTGCCCCACGGCACAGGCCGGGACGTAAGGGTGCTAGTATTCGCCAAAGGGGAAAAAGCCACCGAAGCCGAAGCCGCCGGCGCAGACTATGTAGGCGCAGAGGAATTGGTAGCCAAAATCCAAAACGAGAACTGGTTCGAATTTGACGTAGTAGTAGCCACCCCAGATATGATGAGCGTAGTAGGCCGCATAGGCCGCGTACTAGGCCCAAGAGGCCTGATGCCAAACCCCAAGGCCGGCACAGTTACAGCAGATGTAACAAGGGCAATAGCCGATATCAAAGCCGGTAAAATCGAGTACAAGCTCGACAGGTTTAATATCATCCACGTGCCAATCGGCAAGGTATCCTTCGAAAATGGCAAGCTGGTGGATAACTTCCAAGCCCTACTAAGCGCTATAGTCAAGGCAAAACCCGCCGCCGCCAAGGGCACCTATCTCAAGAGCATTGCACTGGCCTCTACAATGGGGCCGGGGGTTAAGGTAAACCCGTTGCGTGTGACGGAATAGTTAATCCTATAAAATAAAAGCGCCATGTATTACAATTTTATGTATGTGCTTGGCACTATATCGGGTGTGATTGGATGTATGCAAACTTTCACAATGATTGGGGCGGAGTTTACTCTATCAAGTGGGTTTAAGCGTTATTTTTTATCTGATATAGAGATGTTTCTAAAAATTAATGCAAGAAAGCTTTATCGCTATATAGGGTTTACTACGCTTTGGAGTAGTTTGTGTTTATTTGCAATTGGATTTGCACTCGAATACCATTTATTTTGGCTTGCTATGATAATAGTGGCTGTACAATGTACCGTTGCTATAAAAGCAAGACGTTACATTCACCAAGAAGTACAGCATGGCACCCGTTTTGCAAAAAAAGATTAACTGCGTTCCCTCTATCAGTAATATTTAGTTGCAAATCAAAACCCCGCTGGGACAAGCTTTATCCCAGCGGGGTTTTTTGCACCCCTAGCCCAAGCCCTCCATATAATTATGGTAAACAGTAAAAATAACGCCACAGCATTATTTTTACTGATTGGGAGGGACACCATGAGCAGCTTAAATATAAGAGAACAAATCTGGGGCCTAGATGCCTTGATAACACTAGATAACGGCGAAAAATCCCCGGCAATTAGCCTAGACAACGCGGCAACAACACCGCCATTTATTGAGGCAATGGCCGAAATAGACGAGCAAATGAAACTATACGGCTCAATAGGCCGAGGCAAGGGCCAAAAGTCGGCCCATACAACAGATGTATATGTAGACGCCCGGGAAGCCATAAAAGACTTTGTAGGGGCTAAAGACGAAAAGTATACGGTATTCTATACCGCCAACACCACAGACGGTATAAACAAGCTGGCCTCTGCCCTTATAAAAAGCAAGAGAGAAATGGTACTAACCACCAGAATGGAGCACCACGCCAACGACCTACCCTGGCGGGCAAGAGCCAGAGTAATATATACCGAGGTAGACGACCAAGGACGGCTAAAAATAGACGAGATGGAGCGCCTCCTAAGACGAAACCACGGCTTAATAAAATATGTATGTGTCACAGCAGCCTCCAACGTAACCGGCTATATCAACGAGGTACATCATATAGCCAAGCTGGCCCACCGCTACGGTGCAAAAATAATAGTAGACGGTGCGCAAATTGCAGCCCATAGGGAATTTTCTATGATAGGCTGTACCCCAGACGAGGACATAGACTTCTTCATATTCTCTGCCCACAAGCTATATGCCCCATATGGCGGCGGCGCGGTAGTAGGCCTTAAGGAAGAACTAGACAAGTATATCCCTGCCTTCTATGGGGGAGGCATGGTGGAGGCAGTCTTCGACAACAGAGTATGCTATGCCCATGCCCCAGACAGCTACGAAGCCGGGTCCCCCAATTATCCAGGCCTAGTAAGCATGGTGAAGGCAGCAAAAATCCTCAAAGGCATAGGCTTCGAATATATCGCCCGCCACGAGCAAGAGCTAATGCAGCGCACAATAGAAAAACTAAGGCAAATCCCAGGGGTAAAGCTATACGGCGACAACGACTACACCGACGACCGGGTAGGCATAGTTGTATTTAATGTAAAAGATATCCCCAGCGCAGATGTAGCAGACTACCTAGCAGGGAAACACGGCATAGCGGTACGCCATGGGGCCTTTTGCGCCCACCCCTACGTGCGGCGGCTGACCCACGAGCCCGAGTGCAAGGAATGTATCCCCCCCAGTGGGATGATTAGGGTCAGCTTTGGCATATACAACAATCATGAGGATGTGGATGCTCTTGTCGCGGCAGTGGGGGAGCTGGCTAGGGAGGCTGAAGCTGTGCCTGTTTTTATGATGCAGAGGCGTGGACGGGTTGGTGGCCCAAAAAACTTTGAAGGGCGGCCTTTGGACCGAGGATAGAGCAGCGCAAAAACAGCTCCTCAAAAAGAATCATATGTGACAGATAAATCTCTTCATGGGAATATTTAACCCCCCACTCAACATCAACCACACATTGATTGCTTTCGAAAATAGCGCACACCGCCCCAGAAGCATGATGCATAGCACTGGCAAGGTTAAAAACCTTAGACTCAGCAGAAATATCAAATTCCAAGCTATGTTGCTTTGCCCTGGCATCACATATTTCATAAAGCTGCCTAATTTCGGCCGTTACTTCCGGCGGAACAAACCCAGTTGGGATAAACATATTTTTATCATTAGTGCCCCCATGTAGCTGAATCACATAATCGGCAAACTCATCCGATGTAAGCTTAATAAGGGCAGATGTCTCACGGGCCATTGGGTTAAAGAAATTGTCGTGCATCAGGTTAATGCCGTCATCGTTAAAATACCCCCCAAGAAAATCTACATGGTCTTTTATGGGGTGTACCTTCTTGCAGCCCGGCCAACCGCATAGGGAGCCGTCCTTCCATGTGCCTTGGCCCCAGTACAGCAGGTCTTTTTCTGTGCAACCAATCATAGAACTTGGGACAACCCGCGCTCTGCCATCGGGGTTTGCAACAGGTACTATCACAAGCCGCAGCCCCTCTGCCGCTTCCTGTAGGGAATCATGGAAATTCGCCCCAAAGTCGCTACCTGTCTCCAGCATGAATATTAGGTTTAAAAGTGCCGCAACCCCTTCTGTTTCTTGGCCGTGTATGGCACCTATTAGTATGACAACAGGCTTTTTTATGCTATCCCCTGTGTCCATATACGCCTTAATATCTTTGGCTCCAAGGGCAGAGCTATAGTTGGCGCGGCTTGTTATGGCCTGCTTCTGGCCATACTCAAAGGCCCACACAGGCCTACCCCCCGCAGAGACGCAAATCTGCTTTGCACCGTACTCCTGGGCCATGCTGTCCAAGGTTTGCAAATCACTTTTCCAAAAATCCGGGACTTCTTTAAACATTACGCCCTCCCGCCATATTGCCTATAAAAAACCCGGGCCTCAAAGGGTAGCTTATCCCGGCGGGTGCCTGGGCCTTTGGGTTTGCCTATTGGGATTATGGCCCATAGCTTGAAATTATCTGGTATGCCCAACAGTTTTTTTGCGGCACTTTCTATCTGGGGATTAAAATAAACGCTGTCTAGCCAAAGGCTGCTATACCCTAGGGCAGTTGCGGCCAGCAATATATTCTCCATTGCAGCGGAGTAATCCTCTTTCTCGAAGTTCATTTGCTCCTTGGGGGTAATGGTGCTGTCGGTGAACAGGACTATTGCGGCGGGGGTTGTTGATAAACCGCCATGAGGGGTTAATGTGTCCAGTGGGCTTACCGCTGCCCTATCCGGCAGTATTATTAGCCGCACCGTCTGGCGGTTGACACCGGAAGGGGCCGCAATGCCGGCCTTGGCAATTTGCTCTAAGTCGGCTAATGGCACAGGGTCTGGTAGAAAGGCCTCCTTGTGGGAATAGCGGGCTTCTATGGCTTCGAATAAGTTCATGCTCTCCTCCTTTTAAAATCGGCATTATCGCTTTTTGTCAAAACATCAAAACCTACCCCCCAACTTACAGGCATGAATATCTCAACATAATCGCTTTTGGCAAAAACATCTAAACCTAATTCCCCCAACCAGCAGGCATGTATATCTCATCAAAGCGCTTCATTGCAAAGCGGTCTGTCATACCTGCGATATTGTCGGTTACGGCTCGTGTTATGCTGTCTTGGCCTGATTTTACCCTGGCTAGTATATCCTCCGGCATGTCTTCCGGGTGGGATATGTAATACTCGTACAGCAGCTTAAGCATACCCTGTATTTTGTTCCGCTCCCGTTGGTGTAGTTGATTTACATATACATTTTCAAATAAATAGCTGCGTAGCTCTCGTAAAATATGGGTCAGCTTTTGGGGCAGTGCTATATTATTAGTGCCTTGGCTTTCCTCAACCATACTGCGCACCAGTAAATCTATACGCTTTACGCTGGTTTTGCCCATCATGTCTGATATATGGCTGGGTATGTCTTCCGGTTTCATGATTTTGGCCCTTATCGCATCGTCTATGTCGTGGTTCATATAGGCTATTTTATCTGATATTTGTACTACCTTGCCTTCAAGGGTGGCCGGGGCGCACTCGGTTCGGTGGTTTAGGATTCCGTCTAGCACCTCGTATGTTAGGTTTAGGCCTTCCCCGTTGTTTTCTAGTATTTCTACTACCCGCACGCTTTGGACATTGTGCTTAAAGCCATTGGGCACCAGGCTATCCAGGGCATCTTCACCTGTGTGGCCAAAGGGGGTATGCCCTAAGTCGTGGCCAAGGGCTATTGCCTCGGTTAAATCCTCGTTTAGCTTTAAGGCCCTGGCAATGGTGCGGGCTATTTGGGCAACCTCTAAGGTGTGGGTTAGGCGGGTACGGTAATGGTCCCCTTCTGGGGATATAAATACCTGGGTCTTGTGCATTAGGCGGCGGAAGGCCTTGGAATGAGTAATTCTATCCCTGTCCTTCTGGTACTCTGTACGGATATCGCATTTTTCCATTGGGGCCTTGCGGCCTTTTGACTCGGCGCTTTTTGAGGCATAGGGGCTTAGACGCTTCATTTCCTCATGCTCTGCTTTTTCCCGGATATTCATTGGGGCACCTCTAGTTTATAGCCTATGCCCCATACGGTTTTAATAACCCAGGGGTCATCTCTGCTTAACTTTTCTCTTAGTCGCATTACATGGACATCCACCGTGCGGGTGTCTCCCGGGAAGTCGTAGCCCCAACAGGCCGACAGCAATTCGTCCCGGCTAAAGGAGCGCCCTGGGTGGCGGACTAAGTAAAATAGCAATTCAAACTCCTTAGGTGGGAGTTCAACTTCTTGGCCATGATACATTACTACATGGCTTAGAGGGTCTATATGGAGATTGGGCAGGTCTATAGATTGGCTATCGTTATCCTTTTTCTCGTAGCGGCGCAGTACGGCTTTCACCCTTGCTACCAACTCGCTTGGGTCAAAGGGCTTTACTATATAGTCGTCTGCCCCAAGCTCTAAGCCTCTAACCTTGTCAAAGGTTTCACCCTTGGCTGTTAGCATTATTATAGGCACAGCACTTGTACGGCGGATTTCTTCGCATACCCTATAACCATCCATACCAGGCAGCATTATGTCCAAAAGCACTAAAAAGGGCGCGTAGACAGGGAAAATTTCCACTGCCTCGCGCCCATTGTGTACTTCTATTGTCTCGAAGCCTTCCTTGCGTAAGTATAGGGATATCAGCTCTGCTATGTGCTTGTCATCGTCTACTATCATTATTTTTAGCATTTTATCCTCCAAAAGTGCAATGTGAGGTGATATTTATAAAACGAGATAAATAAAAGGTAACACAGTTTTGGAAGATTTTCAATGTTTATTGAATGTGGAAAATGTCAAAGATAAATCCAGAATTATGTGTAATAAACTCTTGAAAAACAAGGATAAATGTGTTAAAAAATATTGGGGTGATTTTTATGTATAGAAGCGCAATAGAAAAACTCATAGCTTGGAAAAACGATATACACCGAAAGCCTCTAATAATAAAAGGCGCAAGACAAGTAGGAAAGACTTGGCTTATGCATGAGTTTGGGAAAAATCATTACCCAGACTATGCTTATTATAACTTCGACGAAGAGGAGGAGCTAAAATCCATTTTTGAAACAAATAAAAACCCTCACCGGATTGTTGAGCTATTAGGAATGCTTGGGGGCCGTAAAATCATCCCCGGAGAAACCCTTATTATTTTTGACGAGATACAGGAATGCCCCTCTGCCCTGAACGCCTTGAAATACTTCAGAGAAAAGGCAAACGAGTACCATGTCATATCTGCGGGCAGTCTACTTGGCACCCTCTTGGCACAGCCAAAGTCATTTCCGGTAGGGCAAGTTAATTTGCTTACTCTTTATCCTATGACTTTTGATGAGTTTCTTGGGGCAACTGATGAACCACTACACTCGTACTTCATGCAAATCAAGAAGGACAGACCTATCGAGGAGCTTTTTCACAGCCGTTTAATTGATGCGTATAACTACTACCTTATCATTGGCGGTCTGCCCGAGTGTGTTTATACATGGGTACAGCATAGAGACCCGCAAAGGGTTAAGCAAATACAAAATGAGCTTATAACAATCTATGAAAATGACTTTGCCAAGCACAACGGCAAAGTCAATAGTGGAAGGATTTTACTCGTATTTCGCAGTATTGTTTCACAGCTAGCAAAGCCCAACGAAAAATTCATATATGGCTGCATCAAGGAAGGCGCAAGAGCAAGAGAGTTTGAAGAAGCCATTGAATGGCTAGTGTCTGCTGGGATGCTAAACCGGGTTTACAATGCTTCTAAACCAGAGCATCCCTTGAAAGCCTTTGACCAACTAAACAATTTTAAGCTCTTTCTCTTTGACACAGGGCTTCTCAAGCATATGGCCGGGATTGATAACTCAGCTATCCTTTTAAAAAGCGATTATCAGTTTAAAGGGGCCCTAACAGAAAACTTTGTACTCCAACAGCTTCAAGGGCAGTTTGATGTAGAGCCCCGTTTTTATGCCACCAAAAATGCAGAGATTGATTTCCTTATACAAAATGGTATGGAGATTATTCCCGTTGAGGTGAAGAGCGGCGAAGATAAAAGTGCTGCCAGTTTTAAGGCATATATAAAGCACAAGCAACCGCATATTGCACTTCGCTTTTCAAAGCGAGGGTATGTTACCCATGGTGCAATTACTAATATTCCATTGTATCTTGCAGGCATAACAAAAAAATTGCTATAAGAAAATCATCACCATGAGCACCTAGGGTTGGGCCGGCATTTTGTGGATTATTCGAGAAAAGCCCTTATGACCTCAATAACCTCCTCAATAGCAAAGTCAAAAGGTGCCACAAGGTGATAGACTAAACCATTATGAGTCCACGTAAAATCCGAGGGTGGATATTCATTAAAAGTAAGCTTTAATACTGCAACCCCATCTACATCATACTCTGTGATATCCATAGAATGGTCCACTTGCACAACTATCGCCTCTTCATTTTCACCTCTTGTGCTTTCAATATACAACATGATTTCTGAGCGCCAACCTGGGCTTTGAGAGTTGATATATAGCACAGATACCATTGTGATTTCAAACTCTATCAGTTCCCCAGTGCTTCCACCTGGCCATTCCATAGTTTCGCTTAAAATGTTAAGTCTGGGAGGGTCAAATCCTTCAATTGTGGGCAAATGTACATCTCGGCCCAAAAATGCGGAAGCATCTTCAAAAGTGGCCCTATACCCCCACTGGGCCTCAAGCTGCTCTTTAGTAGTAATCTCTATCCCAACTATTGTCTCCCACCCCTGATGCTCGCTTCCTATTGGGAAAACCCCAAGGATTTGGCCAATTTCGTTGCCGTAGGTATCGAACAATGTTGTGTCTGGGTTGACTCTATTCCTGCCCTGGCCTGGAAAAGCCCGGTCTAATACAAACTGGCTCCCATCCCTCCAGAAAACTCTGCCCTCAAGCATTTCGTTAATCATTTGCCTAGCTTCATATTCAAAGAGCTGGTGGTAGTCTATTCTCAGTAAAAATGGCAATACATCCGCATCCAGGTTTGTATACAATGCACTATGAAAAGTCTCCGGGTGCCCTGTGAAATCAATAGAGTATTCAGGCACAACCTTCCATATTATGCTGCCTCCCATGTCTATGGTTGGGTAAGAATCACTGGCACCAGGCCCAAGGAAAGAAAACCCACCTGACTCAAAGCGCTCATAGGCAGCCCAAACAGCAAATACAACCGTCGCAAAAAGCAAACACGCAACCAAACTTGCCGCAAGTTTTGAAAACCGCTGCCGCCTGTATACGCGCTCCTCCCCTACCCCGTCACAATGGGCCTCGCCATAATGAGCATAGCAAATAGCCTCATCCTCTTGATAAAGGAAGGTAGGCTTCTCCCTTGTGTTGGGAGCTACATCTACCGGCTGCTGAATGCAATTCTCAAGTACTTTCGTAGTATCCGGCATTTTATCTCGGTGCATAAAACTAATAATTTCTCGTCCCTTCATATCAATCAACATTCCTTTCGTCTTGTACATATCTTTACGCTAATATCTTCCGAAGCTCTTTCAATGTACGATACAACTTACTTTTAACAGTAGACTCCTTCATCGACAAAGCCTTAGCAACCTCCGCAATTGTAAGGTCAACCTCATAATGCAAATAAAACACCTTTTGCACCACCTCAGGCTGAGCCTGGATAAACTGCCGCGCCGCCTCAAGCAAGGCATGATTAACTGCAAAATCCTCTGTTGCAAAGGCATCTGCTTCAAAATCAGATAAATCAGTCTCATCCTCGGCACCCTTGAAGGAGACAAGCATCTGCAACCGCACTCTCAGAGAGTAGTACCGCGCCAGCTTCTTCTTTGCCAACCACAAAGCAAAGGCCTCATCATTGGCCACATAATCCAGGCCACGCTTACATATAACTTGATATAACTCCATATAAGTATCCTGAAAAATATCAGCAATATCAGCGGTGTGCCTGCATTTTGCAGTTATATAGGTCAGCACCTTTTTATATGTGGAATGATATATCTCCTCAAACCGTGTCGCGACATCCTGGGCCGGCATCAAATCACCCCTCTAATATATAAGTGGCTAGCAATGCGTAAAAAGTTGCAAATGTGAAAGAATACTTCCATGACAAATGTAACTATTGCACCCCACCGCCTATCAATATAATTATTCCATAAGAAAATAACCCAGGAGGTAATATTATGATTGCAACAATGAAAAACCTAGTCAAGCGATACGGGGAAACAATGGCCCTAGACCACCTAGACTTAAACATCGCCCAAGGGGAAATATTAGGCCTTCTAGGCCCAAACGGCGCAGGCAAGACCACAGCAATACGCTCCCTTGCTGGCCTAATAGCTGTAGACTCTGGGGATATTGAAGTCTTTGGCCAAAAGCAACATGTAAACAATGTAGCAATAAAAAAAGAAATGGGCCTTGTCACCCAAGAAATAACCGTGTTTAGCGACCTATCGGCCAGGGAAAACCTACGCTACTTTGGCCAACTATACGGCCTAAGTGGCCCAGACCTAGAAAGCAATGTAGACAGAGTATTGGCGTTTGTAGGCCTTACAGAGCACGCAAAAAAGCGGCCAAAGAAGTTCTCTGGGGGTATGCAGCGGCGTTTAAATATTGGCTGCGCATTGGTTCACAGGCCAAAACTATTAATAATGGACGAGCCCACCGTTGGCATAGACCCACAATCCCGCAACCATATCCTGGAATCTGTAAAGAAAATTGCAGAAGAAGGCACAACCGTCATATACACAACCCACTATATGGAAGAAGTGCAAGCCATCTGTAACCGCATATCCATTATGGATACAGGAAGAGTAATAGCAGAAGGCAGCTTGGATGAGCTAATAGGCCGCATACAACACGAAGACACCGTGCGTATGGTAGCCCTATCTCCATCAGATGCCCTAACAGAAGAAATCCGTGCAATATCTGGCATAAAATCCGTTGTGGTAGAGGGCAACACCTATGTAATAGTATCAGTTGCAGACAGCGGCAATCTAAACCGTATTATGGAGATTGCAATGCGCCACGGTGGTATCGGAAATATTTCCGCAGACAAATCTACTTTGGAGGATGTGTTCCTTACACTTACAGGGCGTAATCTTCGTGATGGCGGGGAGGACTAAAGCTATGACAACAATTAAACACTATTTTAAGCGGGTATTTACACAACCTATAAATATACTAATTTTTGTGCTTCTTCCTGTGGGTATCGTTATTGTCAATAATGCCATAATGGTAATAAACCCGGAGATTGAAGCAGAAGTCCTTAATATTGCCGGTATGCAAACCACATTTATATCTTCTATTATCATGGTAATGTTTGCGTTTTTTGGCTCGGCTGTGGCATATGACTTACTATATGACGACTTAAGAAGCCCGCACCGCTGGCGGCTTCTTGCGGCACCTGTATCTGTAAGTAAGTATGTATTTGCCAATATTGTTGTATGTATGGTTTTCTCTCTTATAACAAGTGCCCTTATTTTTGTTGCCAGTGTTATTATTTTTAACGCATACATTCCCAATTTATTGGTTTTTGGGTTAATCATTTTTCTCTTTACTCTTTTTGCCCAGCTCCTTGGGATGATTATGTTTTTGCTTATTCCCAAAAAAGGCACGGCAGAGGCCATTATGCAAGGGATTGTGTGGTCTACCAGCATACTGGGTGGTAACATGTTTGGGATGATTGACCTTGGGCGTGTCGGCAACTTTATTTTCCAGCGGGCTACCCCCAATATCTTGGCCCTTAATGCGCTAACTGTTAATATCTTTGGGGATTTTGGCTCTGTAATTTTTGATAGAGGTAGCTTGGCTTCTAACATAGCCTTTCTTGGGGTTTATGTAGTGGTTGCGGCCATTGTCTTGGTTATTGTAGCAAGGAGGCGTTCCTTTTGACAGTGTTTAAATATGCGTTCCTACGTGGCTTTAAGACCCCAGCATCACTAATTCTTAATTGTGTCATGCCCTTGGCTTTGATTATCATTTACCCAGACATGGGCTTTGGTGCCATGGCTGCTGCCGAAGCACCAAACAGACTACTATTTATGGTAGGGCTCATGGTCATATTTGGCGGGTTTGCATTGGCCAAAGGCATACAGCAGGATAGAATGGATGGTACAATCATACGCATCCTAGCAGGGCCAATTACAATGCGAAGCTACTTGGTGCAAAATTTTATGTCTGCAATGGTACCTATGACTGTGTTATCTTTGTTAATTGGGATTTTAGGCGTAGCATTAAACGGTTGGTATATTGCCTTTGCTGCTGGGGTTGTAATATGCTATATTTTACTTGCGGCCTCCTCTATAGGCCTAGCCTTTGCGTGGAGTTGCTTGTTTAAAGACAAAGAGACAAGCTGGGCTGCTCTCTCTGTTGTTATTACAGCAATTGCCACCCTTGGAGGCTTGATGATTCCCCTTTCGCTGCTACCTTTTGGCCTGCGTCTTGTTGGGGCACTTTTTCCGGCACAATGGGCTGCTAGGGCTTTGGAAAATATTATGGAGTACGGGGTGCTTAACACAGAGTTTTGGCTTGCTATGCTTGCCATGCTGATGTTTACTATTGCGTTTATGTTATTTGGAGGCAAAAGGCGGTTAATATGAAAGATCTCACTCTTCCAGAGATTAGTTTTATTACCTGCAAAATTATAGGGTTTAGCCTATTGGTTGTTCGCTGGCTTATTGTTGGCGACACAATAGGCTTTTTTCTTATGCAGTTTTTGGTTTGTATGGCCTTGCTTAGGTGGAGGGTGCCTAAGCTTAGGCTCTCTGTGCTAGTTGATGTTTTGGCCTGCGCGGTTTTAATGCCTGTGGCATTGGCCCTGCCTTTGTTTTCGGCAATGTATTATCGCAAGTATTGGTTGGCTTTGGCATTAGTCGTTTTTTATACGGATTTATATACCGGGGCTATTGCGTTAATGGCTGCATTAATGGGGTTATTTTTAGGCCAGTGGGAGAATGAGCTAAAATTAAGGCTCAAGGGACGGGATAAATCCGCAGAGCGATACTATGAGCTGGAAGACCTGCAACGGGAGCTACTAGCAGCCACAGCCCAGGTAGAGCGTATGACCGTTGTAAGCGAAAGAGCCCGTATCGCCAGGGAAATACACGACAACGCCGGCCATGAAATAGTAGCGGCTTATATGTCCCTACAAACAGCCAGGGTAGGGCTAGAAGACGCTGACCCCGATGCCTTAGATTTATATGACGCGGCTCTCAATCGCTTGGAGGCAGGTGCAAATAAAATCCGGGAGGCCGTACATAATCTGGCCCCGGTAACGGCCCTTGGGGTAGAGGCATTACAGGAAAATTGTAGGCGCTTTGAAACCCCTGTAGAGTTTAATGTGTTCGGCGACACCAACCATGTACCGGTTCATATATGGAGTGTGCTGGAGGCCTGCCTTAATGAGGCTTTGACCAACGCCGCCCGCCACGCCACTCCAAAAAAAGTTATTGTAAACCTAGATGCTAATCCCAAATTAGTACGGCTCTATGTTGAAAACGATATTACAACGGTTAAGAAGCATAAGATTGGCAACGGGCTTAGGAACCTGCGCTATCGTGCGGCGGCGGTAGGCGGCAGCTTGACTATAGACCCAGGAGAAAAATTCCGGCTAATCTGTGTTGTTCCTATATGAAAGCAGGTGATTGTATGAAGCTCCTAATAGTAGATGATGACCCTCTCATAAGAAAAAGCCTTAAAATCAGCCTATCCCGGGAGGATGATATTACAATAGTAGGGCTTGCCCAGGATGGCGCCGAAGCCACAGAAATATGTAAAACCCAAGCACCGGATGTGGTACTAATGGACATCCACATGCCCGGAACAGACGGCATAGCCGCTACCCGCCTTATTAAAAAGCACTGCCCTTGTGTAAAAATTATGATGCTTACAACCTTTGACGACCGCCCCAACATACAGCAAGCTCTAGCCGCCGGGGCAGACGGATACCTAGTCAAAACCGATAAAATATCAGACATTGCCGGCAAACTGCGCATACTACTAGGCGGTACAGGGGTACTGGGGGCAGATGTCCTTAAAAAGCTAACCCATGCCGAAAACCCAGCCCTAGAAACCTTAACCCCAAGGGAGCGGGATATCGCACGGCTAATCGCCCAGGGTCTAACCAATAAGGAAATAGCCGCAAGCCTATATCTAAGCGAAGGCACCGTGCGCAATAATATTGTTGTAATTATGGAAAAGTTGCAGGTAACAAACCGCACACAGCTTGGGATGGCGTACTTCAACCCATTGTGAAGTACCGCTTTAAGTTGTACAATGGCATCCGACAAAAATACGAACGGAGGAAGGCAATAAATGAAGTTTAACAGCAAGCTAATATTTCCGCTGATTTTGCTGTGCACGGCAGGGCTATATGTTTTACTGGTATTTGGCATTGGCCAAAACCGGCATTTCAGCATTGGCAATGTAAGGCAGGGACTAGACCTAATGGGGGGAGTAAGCATCCTATACGAAGCCGATACCCCAAGCCCAAGTATGGATGACATGAATGCCGCCAATAATCTGCTTCGTGGCCGCCTAGACAGAAGGGGCTATCTGGAAGCGACCTCTGTACTAGAAGGTACCCGGCAAATACGGGTAGAAATACCCGGCGTAGACGATGCAGCAGCGGCAATATCCGAAATAGGCCAGACAGCGCTTTTAACCTTCCGAGATACGGAAGGGAATGTTTTGCTTACCGGCGCCTATGTAGCCGATGCCAGAAGCGAGTTTTTGCAGACCCATGGGGGAGCACCAGAAAGAGTTGTGTCCCTGCAATTTACAAACGAAGGCACACAGCTATTTGCAGAAGCAACCCGGGCCAATATTGGGCAGCCTATTTTCATATACATGGATGACGAGCTAATAAGCGCCCCCAATGTAAATAGCGTAATCTCCGACGGTGCCGCCCAAATAACAGGAGGCTTTAGCCGGGAGGGGGCAGACCTTTTAGCCTCTCAAATCCGGTCAGGCTCTTTACCCTTTGGCTTGATAGTTATAAGTGATAGCCTTATAGGTGCAAGACTTGGGGCTGAGGCCTTGCGCACCAGCATTATCGCCGGTATTATCGGTCTTGGGCTGGTACTGTTATTTATGGGCCTGGTATACCGCACAATGGGCCTATGCGCCAATTTGGCCCTTCTTATATATGTAGCCTTGGTTATGCTTATGATTAGCGGGTTTACCGTAACGCTTAGCCTGCCGGGGATTGCCGGTATAATCCTCTCTATAGGTATGGCTGTAGATGCCAATATCGTTATCTTTGAGCGGATACGGGAGGAAGTTGTTGCAGGCAAAACCCTTAAGGGCGCAATCCGTACCGGTTATAGACGGGCTTGGCCTGCCATACTTGACAGCAATGTTACCACCCTTATAGCAGGGGGAGTCTTGTTCTGGCTTGGGACAGGCCCTATTATGGGCTTTGCCCAGATGTTAATAATAGGTATCTTGGTATCTATGTTTACCTGCTTGTTTGTCACCAGGATAATTACAACCTGCCTGATAGACTTGGGCCTGGTAAAAGCATCTCATATCCTGCCACGGAAAAAAGAGTCAGATGAGGCAAAATCAGATGCAGTTTCAACCGAGGGCGATAAAAAATCATCCTTAATAGACGTTTTTACCTCAGAAAACCCCGAGCCACGGCCTATCATAGAAAGGCGCAAAATATACTTTGCCATCTCTGCTGGGATAATTGCATTGGGGTTGGCCATTATGCTGTTTAACTCCGTTAGAGGCAATGGCTTTTTTAACTTAGACGTAGAGTTTACCGGGGGAACGTCGTTTTTTATAGAAATGGGGCAGCCCTTCGAAAACGCCGATATTGAAAGCATTGTAAGAGATGTTACCGGCATTGCCGCCCCTCAGGTACAGCAAGTTATTAACGAAGACGCGGTAATGATACGCATAAGCCAAGTGGATATAGAAACCCGCCTCGCTTTAGTGGATGCCTTGGCCCAGCGGTATAATCTGGGGCAAGAGGCCTTCTCTTATACAGATGTCAGCCCTGCGGTAAGTGCCGCAATGCAGCGCTCTGCTATTATGGCAATGGGGGTTGCTTCCCTTGGGATGCTGCTGTATATATCTATACGCTTTAGGGATTTACGAACGGGAGGCAGTGCGGTACTTGCCCAGGTTCATGATGCCCTTGTAGTGCTGTGCCTTTACGCAATACTGCGGATACCCCTAAACTATGCCTTTATTGCGGTAATGCTTACGACCTTGGGGTACTCGATAAATGCTACGATAATAATATTCGACCGTATGCGTGAAAACAGGGTACGTATGCCCAAGGTTGACTCGGCACTTCTTATAAACTCTAGCGTAACCCAAACCCTAAGGCGTACAATAATTTCAACCTTTACGTCATTTTTAGCGGTGCTTATGCTGTATATCATAGGTGTTGCGGCAATTAGAGACTTTACTTTGCCTATCTTGGTTGGATTATTATTTGGTGCTTATTCATCGGTTTTCTTATCTGGCTCTATGTGGTTTATGATGGTTAAAAATAAAATAAAAGCCCCTCGCAAGGCGTAAACAATGAATAAATTGGAAGGAGCATATTTATGGGAAAAAAATTAACCCCAAAAAGCAATGTAAAACCAAAGAGCGCTGACAAGCCTCAAGAAAAGAAAAGCACAATCCAAAGCCTTGACCCTCAAGTAAGAAACCGCATTTTTATTGGCGGTGCTGTGGCCCTGGCTGTAGTTATTGCCCTCACTATTGGCCTGATACGGTTTTATGGTGAAGCTGTAGTGGCAAGAGTAAACGGCATAAACATCACAGAAAGCGAAGTAGCCCAGCATTTGGGCGCAGCAGAAGCCAACCTGCGGGCACAGCAGCGTGATGTTTTATCAGACAATTTTGAGCGGGAAGTGCGGGAGGAAGCGGTAAGGCTTGCAGCCCTTCCAAAGCTATATGAAAGCTACGGCAGAGGCCTTGGGCTTAGGTTTGGGGCAGGAGCCACCTCTTCTCAAATTACAACAGATGTTACCAACGCAATAATAGACAACCCTGCCTCCTTTGCCAGCTTCGAACATCTAATGCCAGAAGACCCGGCCCATACAGCAACGGCCAGGGCCCAGGCAATATTGGATAGGCTTCATGCAGGGGAGGACTTTGACACCCTTATGGCAACCTATGGGGAAGACCCTGGCATGTGGGGCAACCCAGAAGGCTACACCTTTATAGCCACACAAATGGTGCCAGAATTTTCTGCCGGCACCGAAGCCTTAGAGATTGGCGAGATAAGCGGCTTGGTAAGGTCTGATTTTGGCTATCATATTATAATGCGGGTAGAGCCAGACCCTTATAATGTAATGCATGGAGTAGAGGCCGACGAAGAAGACCTGCTTGGGGCAAAGCATATATTAATTGATGCCCGTGAGGCACCGGTAAATGATAGAATGCGACAAGCCATTAACGAAGGGTTTCAGGATAAACTAACTGGCGCAAATTTTACCTTTAGGTCAGCGCTTGATCGTGTAGGAAATTAATAGTATTAGGGGATGTCTTGGACATCCCCTTTTTTTGTATTTTATCGTAGACTGTCTAATTGGGGCATATTATTCAATAACAGCATAAAGGGAGGCCATTATGAAAAGGATGAAAGGGTTTGCTCTACTTTGGTTTTTAATACTTACAGCTATTGTTATCGCTGCATGTGGTTCATCTAGCCAGCAGCCGGATGATTATACTCCTGAATATGCAGCGGACAATAATATTGCCGCCGAAGAAGAACTCCAGGAATATCAACCGACAACAGAAGAAATATACCCATCAGAATCAGAAGACACATACGAAGAATATTCTCCCGAACAAGAAGCCAATAATATCAACGCAATTGAGGCGGTAGATATAGAATCCAGAGAGTATTACATTCTGCCTCCCCCCATAACAGAGGGGGGCATAAGCGTAGAAGAAGCCCTTACAAACCGCCGCTCCCACAGAAATTTCCGTAACGAGCCACTTACCATTTACCAGGTATCCCAGCTACTATGGGCGGCATATGGCATTACATTGCCGATACCTGATGCCCATCATTTAAGGGGAGGGCTGCGAACAACTCCTTCAGCCGGGGCAACGTATCCATTGGAGTTATATGTAGTTATTGGCAATGTAACAGGGATAAATCCCGGCGTACTGCGCTATATTTCCGAAGAGCATAAATTGGTACGGGTGGTTGACGGCGATGTAAGAAGAGAGCTTACGGCCGCAGCACTAGGCCAACAGATGGTTGAAGCAGCGCCAATAAGTATATTTTACAGCGCCTATTTCCCCAGGATAACAGAGCGCTACGGGGAGCGGGGCATTAGATATGCGTATATAGAACTTGGACATTCTGCCCAAAATGTATATTTGCAAGCAGAGGCACTTGGCTTAGGTACCGTTGCTATTGGCGCTTTCTTTGACTATATGGTAAGGGAAATTCTTAACCTGCCCTATGAGGAAGAGCCTTTGTATATTATGCCAATTGGGTATTTTTATTGAGACTAGGGGGATACAAATGATAGAACAAATCCAACATATTTTTGGCGAAGCGGGCAATATCACAAGCTTTATAACCCTTTCTGCCACAATTTTAGGTGCAATAAGCCTACTTTTATCAAACCTGGCACGATATATGCAAGCCAACAGATATGGCATACCCATTAAGGCTATATATCAGGCCAGTATTGGGGACAGTATCGGCATTTGGATTACGCTAATCAGCACCCTTGGCTTTGGTGTTTTTGTTCCACTATTTTTCCTTAACATCGAAGCAGGCTGGTGGGTTATTTATATTGCTATTGCCGTGTCCTTCTTTCTTAGTCAAGGGCTGTCAAAAACCTATACTATAACCGGCAATAACAAGGAAAGGGAATTTAATGGTGAGGTATTTGTAAGCGAAACAGACATAACCCGGTATTTTCAGGGGGTTATTTCGTTAGTTGCTGGTGTTGCATACATGCATGTACGCAATATGTATCGCCACACATATGTCATAGGATATGACACCCCTTTTGCTGAAGGGTTTTTTGCTCATTTGCGGCTTTATGGGGCGTTTTTTATGCTTGCAGTCTATGTATTGTTGATTGCAGCAACCCTGATAATCAGCATAATGGATAAATTGTTTGGTGGACGGGAGAAAATGCTTACAGAAATCGATGGCCAAGCATACTTGGTTGCCATGCGCAATAGCCAATATCACTGGGTTTTGATTCCATGCGAGCTTACTAATGTAGTATACAAAAAATTGAAATCCGGGGGTGTTCTTGGCAACTCATATATAAGGTTTGAAAGGGGAAAGTTTCTAATATGCGACATGTCCCATCCCCCAAAGGAAATCAGACGTGCTGGGGGTACGCTGGTGGAAAAAGGTTTACCAAAAGTATCAAAACCGGATAGTTAATTTTAGTTTTTTATACCCAATCATAGCGCCTACTCCCAGTAACATAGCGGCTCCAAAAGAATAAAACCAAATTCTGCTTTGGCCTACGCCGCCAGTAAGAGGCAGTTCAAAATCAAGTCTATTGCCAACCCACCAAGTACCATTGTGCAACACAAAAGGCGGACTAGAGTCATGGTTGTTGACTGCCGTCACCATATGCTCACCACTAACCTCTGTTACAACTATTATCCAGTATCCAAAAACCGGTGCGTAACCGAGAGGCGGCACAACTTCTACCAAGCGATACTGGCCGCTTGGAGATACAGTTAAAGATACGACTCCGTTTACATCACTCGTCACTTGTGCGCCAACAGCAGCCCAAGCTGTGGCAGCATCTGGCCTACGATATAGCTGGAATACAGCACCTTGCAAGCGTGTACCTAGTTGTGGAGTGACTATGTTATCGGTTTTGACAAATTCAAAGTCAACGAAAATGATATCACGGCGAAAATTGATGTCAAAGTTATTTATCGGGTGATTGTGTATACTCTGGGAACCGCCTGGTATCAGCGTAAATGCTGCGGCATTTGTCGGGGGCAGGTGGTCGTCATAGGCTTGGTTGCCGGAGAAAGTCGTGCCGGCCAGTATTTGTATATTGCTGTACGCCCCCACAATTGTAAGTGGAGTGGCATATTGATGATTTTCTGTAAAAATAGCACCACCCATACCATTAGTGAGGTTTGCGCTGTTGGATGTAAATGCAGTGTTTTGCGCACTTATTGTGGCCGTGGAGGCTATCCATACCCCGCCGCCGTCTGCCTGTGCTATATTGCCTTGGATGGATTTAGCACCAGCTCCAGACAAGTTTAGCGTCCCGCTGGCGGCGTGTATACCTCCGCCTCTTATTGCGGTATTGCTTACTATGCTGCCACCAGTCATAACAAATATAGAATTGTTAACATGGACGCCGCCTCCGGTGCCATCACTTGCTGTTGCCTGGTTGTGGCTAATAACCGCCGCATTAGACATGGTAAAGCTTGCGGTAGTTCCGCTTAAACGCACCCCGCCACCTGCGGTGCCACTGTTATTAGCACCTAAGCCGCCAATCAAACCACCAGACAAATTAAATATACCGGTACCCTCGACATTAACACCACCCGGCCTGTTGGCTGCGGCTGTACGGTTGTTGCTGATATGCCCTGCGGACATATTAAAAGTACCGCCTCTGATGTCAACACCGCTGCCGTTGCTGGGGGCACCTGCCGGTGTACCCTCTGCGGTATGGTTGACGATGGATGAACTAGCGCCGGACATGGTGACAATGCCACCGGTTTGATGTACTCCGGCACCTACGGCTGGGTTTGTCACCCAATTGGATGCAACAATATAAGTGCCGACACCTTCCATGCGGAAATTTCCGCTTGCAAGAAATACGCCGCCGCCGCCATTGGCTGGGTCTGCTCCGGTAACTATATTGCCCGAAATCCTTGAATAACCTGCGGTACTGCGCATATTAAACTGTGCATTGACACCAGCAATGTGAACGCCGCCTCCAGAGGCACTTGCCGCATTATTTTGGATTGCCCTTGATACATTGGCCGCACCCTCCATATTGAAGGCACCGCTTCCTACCCGTACACCACCGCCCTGGGTGCCGGTATTTTGGATTATAATGCCCCCCCGCATGTTGAAAGTGGCTGCAAGGCCGTTTACATGCACACCGCCAGGGGTGTTTGCGGCGGCTGTATGGTTGTTGCTGATGCTGCCAGCATACATATTAAAAGTGCCGCTGGTCATAGTCACGGCGCTTCCGTTATTGGGGGTAAGTCCCGCGTTCGTTCCTTCGGCATTGTGGTTGCGGATGGTTGCGTTGGAGGATGATATAGTAACAGTGCCGCCAGACTGGTGTATTCCAGCACCTCCGGTTGCGTTACTCATTAATAAGTTGGCTTCAATTATAGATGCCCCGGCACCTTGCATAGTAAAACTGCCGTCGGCTACATGTACGCCTGCACCGACATTTGATGCAAAACTACCATAAACACGATTATGGCTTATTGTCCTGGTACCTGTAATACCCTGCATGTTGAAAGCCCCATTGGTACCGGCTACACGTACCCCACCACCGTTGGTGCCCTCGTTCCACATATTGCCCGGCCCGCCAATTATGCCATTATACATATTAAAGGTAGCCACAGTAGCGCCACCGGGTGCCAAATTTACACCACCTGCTCTGCTTGGGCCTGTAGTACGGTTGCTTGTAATAAAGCCGTTGGTCATGTTAAAGGTGCCGCCTGTCATTACCACCCCGGCACCATTATTGGCAGCACCTGTTGCCGTGCCGTCAGATGTATGGTTGCGGATATGTGTGTTGGGCCCGCTCATGGTGACGGTACCGCCAGTTTGGTGTATGCCTGCGCCTACGGCTGCGCTAGCTACTAAGTTGGACTCGACTAAAGATATACCTACATTTTCCATGCGGAAATTTCCGCCTGCAACAAACACACCGCCGCCGCCATTGGTAGTTCCTGTTCCTGTAACTTGGTTGCTCCTAATTGTTGAAGAACCAACAGTGGCGTTCATATTAAACTGCGAGTTGGCACCGGTTATATGAACCCCGCCACCAGAAACAGTTGCAGTATTATTATTGATTGATCTAATAGCGGCAATGCCATCCATGTTAAATATGCCATTGGCCACCCGTACACCGCCGCCCTGGGTACCACCGTTAAATTGTATTGAGCCTCCGCGCATGTTAAAAACCGCAGTAGCACCGTTTACATGTACGCCACCTGGGGTATTGGCATTGGTTGTAGTGTTGTTTGCTATATTTACAGGGCTGTACATATTCATGGTACCGCCGCCTACATGTATAGCAGCCCCATTGACTGACGAATGCTCCACTATATTAATCGGCCCGCCTATATTGCCAATATTTGTGGTTCCAGAAGTTTGCAGTATTCCTGCTCCATTGCCAGCAGAGGAGAGGTGATTATTATAAATATAAACCGATCCGTTAATTGAAAGATTTCCGCCCATATTTAAAATCCCACCGCCAGCACTAAAGGTAGTACTGTTGCTGGTGTTACCTCTTATTGCTTTGGTCCCAGGCCCTTGGAAAACACCCTGGGTTCCGCCCGAAAATAAGATGCCGGCACCTTGGGAGGCCGTGTTGTTTTGAATTATGCCGGCATTCATAGTCATAACAGAACCCGCCCCCATTTGCACACCGCCGCCGCTGACTAAGGCATTATTATGGTCAATGAGCCCACCATTTAGTATAAACTGAACCAAATCATTATTGACAACAACCCCACCGCCAGAACCGTTAGGGGCGTTATTACCAAGAGCCGGTGAGTCCCCTCCTATAACACCACCATTAATTGTAACAGTACCAGCATCGGCAGAAATCCCACCGCCGTGTATATGTGATGTGTTATTGCTTACATTACCGTTATGCATAATAAAATGACCGCCATGAACAGCAGGATCCAACCCCACAAAAAACGCAGTAATGACACCTCCACCAAAACCACTGGCTGTATTATCTGCAATGCTACCGCCGTGCATGTAAAACCTGCCGTGATTGGATACCCCAACACCTCCGCCAATAACTCCAAAATTGCCTACAATTTCAGAGCCTATATTCATATCTACACGAGTATTGTGTCCAATAACATTTACGCCAGCGCCTTGATAGCCACCAGCAGGAAGCAATGTTGCAACTCTACAACCAGTAATTCGGGCACGACCGTTGAGAGTAAGGCGCCCGCCAGACTCTAAGCCCACGCCTCCACGGTTAAACCCGGCGGCAGGAGAACCTCCGTCCAATGTTATATTAACCAGTGTTAAAGACGAGCCATTCCTAATTTCAAAATGCCTTGGATAGATCATTGCAGATGTTTGTGGCGGGGCAAAAATTGTATGGCGAGTGCCAAATGGGTGCGCTCCGGTTATTAGATTGGATGTATCCATTGTGCCGATTGTTATTATTTGCCCACTTTGAATCCATATAGTGGCGGTAAGGGTGAAAGAATCTGTTATCGCTATAATCCGGGGAGAGCCTGGAGGTGACATTGCAATAGCACTCTGAAGACCTGCGGTACTATTTACAAAAAAATCTGCCCCTATAATTAATGGTTGGATGGATATATATCCGCCGTATGGCGTGGTTTCGTAAGGGTAGTTATCATTGGTATACCCATAACTATATAATTCATAAATGTCATCCGAGGGTGGGCAAGCGCCTGAAATGCCTACAAAACTAGTTGGATAGCTATACCAGGGTACAAATTCTTCGGGGGTATAGTCTTCATCGTAGACCTGATAGTCATCATAAGGGGTAGAGTTATCTTCATCATAAGGTGGCGTGTATGGGGCGTAGCCTATGTACATCTCATCATACCACTCCTCATCCCACTCCTCTTCAAAATACCATTCTTCATCGCTGCTAGACTCAGGCGCATCACCTATTGAGTCATATGTATCATACAAGTAACTGTCAAAAGCATACCCATCACTCATATATTCATGGGCAATTGCACCTACACTTGCAATAATTGCAAGGGCAATTAATAGTGATAGTACCCTACTCCAAATTGCTCTGTTTTTCTTTACGCGCTTAAAGCTATTATTGGCCATACTGATGTATACCTCCCTTGAAAAGAGCCGTTGCTGCAAGTTTCGTAAGCTATACGACAGTGGATTATTACATTGATGTTACAATTGTTTATCTTTTGAGTAAACAAATTAATCCAACAGAAACAACGAAAAAAAAAGCTTAAATTATACCCCCTCATTACAGTGGTACTATGGTAGAAAGGTTGATAATAGTGGCTTTTCATAATTTCAATAAAAAACGTATACTTTTAACTAGATTTTGTTTTTTCAAATATTTATAAAATATCAATGCTGAATGGTGCTTATATCTATAAAATTTAAGCCTATTACGTTAAATTTTATAGATGACATGGGAACAAAATTTGCAATTTTATACAATTATAGATATAGTTATCATAAAACCGATGGGTTTAGTGATAATTTTGCGAGAGGTGACTATATGGAAAACGCTGTAGCTCTTACATTGGGAGAAAAAATTAGACTTATAAGAAAAGCCAAAGGCTTTAATCAGACGTATGTGGCTCACGTCACAAAAACCAGCGATATGTTTATAAGCAGAATTGAGCGGGGAGAAGCTGAATGCTCAAGCGAGATTTTGACAGCAATAAAAAAAGCCTTGGATATACCAAATGCTCCGCTATACGACAACGAGCGAGAGGTTTACATGAACCGTCTGCTGATGTGGAATGATATGATTTCCAATTATAGGCTTAGTGAGGCAAGGGAATACGCAAGTGAATTGTTTCCTATATATGTCTTGCCCTTTGAACGTAGATTATCTGCTTTATATCATACGATAAAAGCCAGGCTATGCGGCGTAGAGCGCGATTTTAGTAAACTTGAAAAGACTATCAATGAGGCAGAGGCTTACCTGGATGATGGGTGTAACTTGGCCCTTCATCTTTATCATCGCAATAAGGGGATGCATTATTGGGCTCGTTTTGAGTATAAAAACGCATTGAAACACTTTTTGAAAGCCCTTAACATACAAGACGCAAATATAAAATTAGATGCCACATTTTTATCAGCCATCGGACATATGTATTTATGTCTTGGAATACCTGTTCAGGCCATGATATTTTACGAACGCGCTAAAACAATGTACGGTGACGATCGCTTACACCCTGGTGTGCATAACACGAATTTAGGTATTGCTACATTATATGTACAATTAGGTGAGCTGACCAAAGCAAAAAAAATATTTGATGATGCCCTGGTACGTGCTAGAAGTAATAATGATGAGGAAGGCATTATGTTGGGGACTGCAAATATGTGCGCCATCAGCATTAGGATGGGGGATTTTAAGGAAGCCTTGCCCCTTTCTGAGCAATCATTGAAGTATGGCCGCAAAAACATGACATTATACTTTTTGGCGCTATATAACAATGCAATATGCTTAATTGAATTAAAAATGTTTGATCAAGCGGCGGAAAAAATACAGGATGGGAAAATCCTAGCCGATGGAAATGAACATTTCTCATTTTTATTTGAGTCATTGGGACATCTCATGACACTAAAAGACAATAGTGACAAGGAAGAGAAAAAAATATCATCTGATTATATAGAGAATGTAGCTATTCCATATTACGTAACCCATGAAGACTCTCAAATACGATTTGCAGGTATTGATATATGCAAAACTTTAGAAACATACTACAAAAAGAAAGGTGCAACAAAGAAGGCCCAGGCCATCACTACAATTCTGCGGGATATATATGAAAAAATGTTTTTTGTGGATAGTGAAAAGGAATTTTTGGGAGAGTGACTATTTACAACTAGCAGATGTCGTTTTTCTAGCTTGTTTGCACCGATGATTTTGGAAAAAGCGATCCTTGGCTTTTTTAGGTTTTTTGGCGTTTTATTACTGTTATTCGCGATTTACTGAATATTCTCGCCCTATAAGCCTGTCATAGGTGACAAGGCGCTTTGCCCTTTCTAGGCTGCGGCTGATATCTGTCTCTGGCTGATTAAGCCTTACATTGTGGAAAGGAACCTGCCAGAAATAATCCAGCAGCAGGTTCATATAAGGCGTGCGATGAAACCCCGTCTGATAGGCCACAATTGACAAGAGATAGTACGTGGAGGCATGATTGCCCGTATTGGGCAAAATAGGAGCAAGCTCTCTGTTTGAGTAGATTAAAAATGGCGTAGAGTAGATGATTGCCCTAGCCTCTGGGGTGTTGAGAGTACCCGGCTCAAGTAATCCGCTTTGAGTAAATGCCGCAAGATGACCCCCTAAGTTTGGCAGATGGTCCCCAAAGAAAAGCAAAACAGTGGGCCGGTCCCGGTTGTCGATATAATCTACCAGCATCCCAAGCATGGTGTCAGAGTCTGCAAGGCCATGGGTAAAGGTTGTAATTGTGTTTAGCACGCTTTCGGATAGCAGGTCAGATGTGACTTGTATTTGAATTTCTTCCGGTGCCATAGTTGGGAAGGGCTGATGGTTTTGCATGGTTATGGCAAACATGAAGATTGGGGTATCGTCTACCAAGGCAGCATCCAAGTAATATTCCATTGCGCCCCAAAATGATATATCTGTGACAAAGTTTTGGTTGTATTCAAACTCGAAGAGTTCTAGTAGGCTCTCGTAGCCCAGGAATTTGTCAAAGCCCATCAGTGGATAAGCCATATGCCGCATATAAAACCGCTCTGTAAAAGGGTGTAGGGCAATGGTGTGATAGCCTGCATCCCGGTAATTGGATACATATGTTGCCATGGGCCTACGCAGAAACTCGTATGGGATAGAGCCGCTTGGAAGGAAATCTGTTGTAAGGCCTGTAAGGATGTCAAACTCTGGCCGGATGGTGCCGCCATTAAGTGCTGTGGTGTACACCAGGCCGCTAAATGCGTTGGGCCGGGCTATTATTTCATCAAAGTTGGGCAGAGGGTTTTGAGAAAACTCTACCCCTGGCAGCATCCTCACATCAAAAAACCCTTCGCTTAGCACAACTATTACGTCAAAATAGGCCTCGGTTGCTGGGGTGTGCTCAAGGCCTTCCAATAAGGCTAAAATTGTTTCCTGGGAATAGCCCTCTGGGCGCTCTATACCCATGCTTAGTAGGTTTATTGTAAAGGCCCCTACAAAGCCGTTTGCCTCGTAGTTAGAGCTTTGAAGGGCCCCATCAAAGAAGCTCATGTTAAAGCGGTTTAATACCCTTTCCGCGCGGCTATGAGAGGATAAATACACCACTGCAATCAAAACCAGCGCAATAGCCACAGGCAGGCGGATTTTCCATGTCACTGGTATTTCTATTTTAAATAGACCAAGAACCACAACCCACAAGACCATTGCAATAAGCCCAAGCCAAAAAAATGATGGCACATCACCGCTGATAAAGGAGGTTAAATCCCCAGCGCTTCCAGCCATTGCAATGTCCCGAGGGAAGAAATTATCGCCGTTTACTGCTACTTTTACATAGTTTATATACCCCATTAGGGCTGCAACAAGGCCTAAAATGCCTCCGGCAATAACCCCCTTACGACAAACAAGCAGCAGCACCCCAAAGAGAGCGGACACCAATATCGCCCCAAAGAATGCAGGCATTGGAAAGCGGCTACGCCATTCCAGGGCTAGGGCCAAGCTGCCTCTAAAGTTCATGTACTCTATTATTAGCATAGAGTATAGTGGGAATAGCGCCAGGCTGATGTACAGAAGAATTTTTATGGTTTTGTATATTGGTGGGAACCATTTTGTTTTATCCCACCCTAGCTTTATGCTTAGTTTTTCTATCAATGGGGTTTTCTGCTATGTGTTTGGTAAAATTTTTATACCACAGGCAGGGGAAAATGTCACGCAATGCCTTTATAACAAACTTCTACTTTACATTTAATAGGCGATATGGTACATTCGAAAAAAATTATTGGGGATGATGGTCAGCGGGAGAGTCTTGCGGCTGAAGCTATAAACCGATAAGACGCCGAAGGGGCAAGTGGTGGACTGCCGAGCCATCGCGAAACTCTCAGGCAAAAAAACCGCTGGTATGACCCGGCTCTGACATTACAGAGAAATGGCATTGTTTTATTTCATGTGAAATAAATGGCTATTTCTCTTTTTTTGTTAAGATTTTGTTAAAAATATGGAGGCTTGCGTTGTCCGAGCTTGTGATTGTCACCAATAATCCCGATGTGGCCGCCAAGTATCCCGGGTTATCCAGTTATCGCGAAGGCAGTGTATTAAATATTTATGAAGCAGTTAGGGACGAGGTTCACAAGGGCGCGCAGGTAGTAAGCCACCCTTTAAGCGGTAGCATAAAACCCAACCAAACCCCATACAAAAGCGTAGTAATAACCAACCCCCATGGCCCATTAAACTTTGCGTCTCTCCAAATAATAGAGGATGCCATAAGCGTACTGCGGCGGCTGCCAACCATAAACCGCTGCCTAGATGAATCCATTCTCGCAGATTTTCGCATAATAGACCTAGACCACATAAGCGCTGCGATAAAAATTGATTTCATGGGTATCTAACCACTAGCCCTCTAACAACTAATACTCTTATAACGAGGTGAACCATGCAGGAAGTATACGACATTCTAATTATTGGCGCTGGCCCAGGTGGCCTAACCGCCGGTATCTACGGCTCACGAGGCCGCCTAAAAACCGCAATACTAGAAAAAGGCCGCCCAGGTGGCCAAGCCGCCACAACTATGGAAATGGAAAACTACCCCGGCTTTTACGAAAACGCCACCGGCCCAGGGGTTATGGACCAATTTCTGGCTCATGCAAAGCATTTTGGCACAGTTATGCTTAAGGGCCAAGCCACAGATTTAAACCTAGAAGGGCCAGTAAAAACCGTAACCACCAAAACCGGTGAAACCTATAAAGCCCGCAGCATTATCCTATCCCCCGGTGCTTTACCAAGGACACTGGGCGTAAAAGGCGAAGGCCCCCTTCGTGGGAAGGGCGTATCATACTGCGCCACCTGTGACGCAGACTTCTTTGAGGAGCTGGATGTTGTGGTAGTAGGCAATGGCGACGCAGCCATTGAAGAGGCAATATACCTAACCAAATTTGCCGAAACCGTAACAGTAATTGTGCTCCACAACGAAGGCGTACTAGACTGCAATAAAATGAGCGCCGAAAAGGCCATGAAAAACCCCAAAATCAAATGGGTCTGGAACTCTGTGCTAGAGGAAATATGTGGGGAGGAGCTGGTGGAGGCTGTAAAAGTAAAAAACATCAAAACCGGCGATATTTCAACTATGGAAATAAACGGCGTGTTTGTATTTATAGGAACAGTGCCAAACACAGACTTCTTGCAAGGCAAGGTAGCGCTGGATAAGCAAGACTATATTATCACCAACGACCGTATGGAAACCAATATCCCCGGTGTGTATGCCGTTGGCGATGCCAGGGCAAAGTATCTAAGGCAGGTTGTTACCGCAGCGGCAGATGGTGCAATTGCGGCAGTTTCGGCAGAGCGATACCTGGAAGGCCATGTAGAAGGCCGGGTTACGCCTGAGGAGCTTAGCAGATTAAATGGATAGGAGTAGATGAGAATGACTGAACTGACAAAAGAAAACTTCGAATCCGAAGTATTACAAGCAGAGGGCCTAGTATTGGTAGATTTTTGGAGCGAAAAATGCGAGCCATGTATGGCCCTTATGCCAGAAGTAATGGCCTTTGCAGAAAAAAACGCCGGGCGGGCAAAGTTTTGCAAGCTAGACACAATGGGCAACAAGCGGCTGGCCATTTCACAAAAGGTATTGGGCCTTCCTACTTTGGCTTTTTACCAGAATGGCGAAAAGGTTTATTCCTTTGACAGTGAGGCCCTAGACAAAGGCGGTATTGCAGCCGTGGAAGCAAAGTTAGAGGAGCTACTAGGCTAGAGCAAAGCAAACATTATGTCTTGTTTTTTCTGGTAAAAGCGCTCACCCCATTTTCACACTTGAACTGCCCCATAACGGGTATTAATACGAAAATACACTAGCCGGTTTTGATACTTCTGGTAAACCTTTTCATACTTGGTTGGTGAAGCCGCCCATAATGGGCTGATAGGAGGTATGTATGCGCTTAGAAATTGGCGAAATCCTTATCAATGATGTGCAATTTGGCGAAAAGACGAGAGTGGAAAACGGCGTTCTCTATGTCAACAAAGACGAGCTGGCCCAAGTTGCAGGCAAAGACGACCGTATAAAATCCATTGAAGTCTTCCTCGCAAGGCCAGGGGAATCGGTACGTATTCTTCCGGTAAAGGATGTAATCGAGCCTCGGGTAAAAGTAGAAGGCCCAGGAGGGATTTTTCCGGGTTTTATGGCCGATGTCCAGCAGGTAGGCAGTGGCCGCACTCATGTTCTTAAGGGTGCCGCAGTGGTGACAACAGGTAAAATTGTAGGGTTCCAAGAGGGCATAATTGATATGTCTGGCCCTGGGGCCCAGTACACACCATTTTCCAATACACAGAACGTCGTCATAAAGGTAGAGCCTGTAGACGGCATAAAGCAGCACGAACATGAGCTTGTTGTAAGGCTTGCAGGCTTTAGGGCGGCGGTATATTTAGGCGAGGCCGGGCGTGAAGTTTTGCCCCAAGCTGTAACTACCTACGAAACCAAGCCCATATTAGAACAAGCCGCCGCATATCCCGGCTTGCCCAAGGTGGCCTATGTTTACATGCTTCAAACCCAGGGCTTATTGCACAATACCTATTATTATGGGGTGGATGTACGGCAGATTGTCCCCACATTCATGTATCCTACAGAGATAATGGACGGGGCCATAGTAAGCGGAAACTGCGTATCTGCCTGTGACAAAAACCCTACCTATATCCATGCAAACAACCCAGTAATAATGGATTTATACGCCCAGCATGGCAAAACCATCAACTTCCTAGGCTGCGTTATCACCAACGAAAATGTCACCCTACAGGACAAAGAGCGTAGCAGCAATATGACCGCCAAGCTGGTAGGTTTCCTTGGGGCAGATGCGGTAATTATCTCAGAGGAAGGCTTTGGAAACCCGGATGCTGACCTGGTAATGAACTGCAATAAAATAGAAGCCCAAGGCATTAAAACCGTGCTAATCACAGATGAATACGCTGGCCAAGACGGCGCAAGCCAATCCCTTGCCGACTCTACCCCCCTTGGCAATGCCGTTGTCACCGCAGGCAACGCCAACCAAGTAGTAGAGCTGCCTCCCATGCAAACCGTTATAGGCTACCCAGAGGTAGCCCATGTAATTGCAGGAGGCTGGGAAGGTAGCCTGCGCCCAGACGGCAGTATTGAAGCGGAGATACAGGTGATAATAGGTGCTACCAATGAACTGGGCTTTGGCTATCTAAGTGCGAAAACAATATAACCCCAAAATCCTGGGGCTTAAAATATCTTTCGAAAGGAGATTTTCATGGGAATTTTACAAGGAAAAAAAGTCGCCATACTAGGCGACCGCGACGGGATACCAGGCCCGGCTATTGAAGCCTGCGTTGCCACAGTACCCGGCGCAGAAATCGTATTTTCAACAACCGAGTGCTTCGTCTGAACCAGCGCCGGTGCCATGGACCTGGAAAACCAGGCAAGGATTAAAGAGCTATGCGAAAAGTACGGCAATTCCGAGTTAATCATATTACTTGGAGGGGCAGAGGCAGAAGCCTCAGGCCTAGCCGCCGAAACCGTAGCTTCCGGCGATCCTACCTATGCAGGTCCACTGGCCGGAGTCTCGTTGGGACTCTTAGCGTACCACATTGTAGAAGTAAAGGACGAAATCGACCCTGCTGTATACGAAGACCAAATAGCTATGATGGAGATGGTATTAGACATTGATGCCATAGTCCAGGAAGTGGCGACTTATCGAGGGTAGGGCTGGAAAACCCGTTAAGACCTTGGGGCGCTGCCCCAAACCCCGCAAACTTTTGAAAAAGTTTGAGCAAAACTTTAAAGGAATGCGCTTTCGCGCATTCCGGGGTTGGGATGGGGTATTTTACCTTGAAGAGAGGTGTTTTTTAGTGAGGATTGTTCATTATATAAACCAGTTTTATGCAGGATATGGCGGTGAGGAAAAAGCCGACCTTAGGCCCGAGAAGCGGGATGGCCCAGTTGGGCCTGGCGCGGCGCTATCTACCGCGTTAGGCGGGGCTGGCCAGGTTGTAGGCACTGTAGTATGCGGCGATAGCTATTTCAACGAAAATTTAGAAACCGCAACCCCAGAAGTGCTGGAGATGATTAGCAGCTTTTCCCCTGACCTGGTTATCGTAGGCCCGGCATTTAACGCTGGCCGCTATGGCATGGCCTGTGGCGCGGTTGCCAAAGCTGTTGACGAAAAGCTAGGCATTCCAGTTGTAGGGGGCTTGTACGAAGAAAACCCTGGCCTGGAAATATACAAGCGCCATGGCTATTTTGTACCCACCGGCAATAGTGCCGCAACCATGCGCAAGGCTGTCCCAGATATTGCCGCAATCGTAAAAAAGCTTATAAACGGCGAAGCTGTGACAGAGGGCTTTTTCGAAAAAGGCCTTAGGACAAACTACTTTGCAAAAAAGCGAGGCAGTACCCGGGCTGTTGATATGCTGCTTATGAAAATTGCCGGTGAGGATTTTACTACTGAGTACCCCATGCCCGTGTTTGACCGGGTGCCGCCAGGGCCTGCAATTGCCGATATGTCTAAGGCGCGGATAGCCCTTGTAAGCTCTGGAGGGCCGGTGCCAAAGGGCAACCCTGACCGGATAGAGTCTTCCAGTGCGTCCAAGTACGGGAAGTATTCCCTTACAGGCATTGACGTGTTTACCCCAGAAAACGGCGAAACCGCCCATGGCGGCTATGACCCGGTTTATGCCAATCAGGCCCTTGATAGGGTTTTGCCTGTAGACGTTGTAAAGGAAATGGTAGCCGCTGGGGAAATTGGCTCCCTTCATGAATATTGGTATTCCACAGTGGGCAATGGTACTGCCGTTGCCGATTCTAAAAAATTTGCCACTGCCATTGCTCAGGAGTTGCTTGGGGATAATGTATCCTGCGTAATCCTGACCTCCACGTGAGGCACCTGTACTCGTTGCGGTGCAACGATGGTGAAAGAAATTGAACGGCATGGTATTCCTGTTGTTCATATGTGTACGGTGGTACCTATATCTATAACCGTAGGGGCAAACCGGATTGTGCCTACGGTTGCAATCCCCTACCCTCTTGGGGACCCAAGCTTGCCTCCCGCTGAGGAGAAAGAGCTTAGGCGTAAGCTTGTAAAGAAGGCGCTGGATGCGCTGTGTACAGATGTTAGTGAGCAGACTGTGTTTTAGCTTATAGGGGCTGTTTTGTGGTTTTGCCGTGAAACGGCCCTTTTTTCAGATGTGGGGGGGTATTCATGAAGAATGTGCCCGAGATTAGGTTTAAAGGGTTTGCCGATACATGGGAGCATAGAAAAGTAGATGAGGTTGCGGAGATTAACCCCCGTTCCATTGTCCCGGAGCAATTTGAGTATGTAGACTTAGAAAGTGTTTTAGGGACAGAGCTAGTTTCTCATAGAACCGAGAGCCGGGATACTGCCCCATCACGGGCACAGCGTTTGGCCAAAGAAGGGGATATTTTTCTTCAAACCGTTAGGCCGTATCAGCAAAATAATTTCTTATTTGACCTGCCCTTCAAAAACTTTGTTTTCTCAACAGGCTATGCCCAGCTACGCCCAAAAGTTAATAGTTCGTTTCTTTTTGCCAAGCTTAATGAGGAAAAATTTGTTTCAGTAGTTCTTGAAAAATGCACTGGAACAAGTTATCCAGCTATTAACTCAGCAGACTTAGCACAAATTAATATTGAAATTCCACAAAATACGGAAGAACAAGCTGCTATTGGCACATTTTTTCGTATCATAGATATTACAATAACCCTCTATAGGCATAAACTAGACTTACTGCGTCAGATTAAAAATGGGTATCTTAGGCAAATGTTTCCTCATGGCATGGAGAGCGTACCTAGGGTTAGATTTACCGGGTTTTTGGAATCATGGGAAGCCTGTAGATTAGGTGATATAGCGCCACTGCGAGGCGGGTTTGCATTTCAAAGCGAAGATTTCCAAGATTCTGGCATTCCAATTATTCGGATTTCTAATATACAATCATCTGGAAACGTTGGTGGGGAGTTTGTCTGTTACAATTGTCAGGAGCCTGATGATAAGTTCTCCTTACATGACAATGCAGTATTAATTGCAATGTCTGGTGCTACAACAGGAAAGGTAGCTATTTTAAATAATCCCGACAATAAAAAATTTTATCAAAATCAAAGAGTTGGGTATTTTACTGACAGCGGAGAAGCAGATTATAACTTCATTTCTATTCTGGTGCGTTCTTACTCTTTTACTAATCAATTAAAATCTGCTCTTGTGGCAGGAGCGCAGCCTAATATTTCATCAAAAGAGATTGATTCATTTGTGCTTTACATTCCTAGTTGTATTAAGGAGCAAGCTGCAATAGGCCGTTTTTTTCGTAATCTTGATAATCAAATTGCCGTATACCAAACAAAACTTAACAGCCTAAAGCAGCTCAGAGCCGCGTATTCTCAAAAGATATTTGTGTAGCCTTAGGAGGGCAAGCCAGTGGATAAAAACAAAAAAGAACTCCCTACAATCCGCAGCAGCGCAGCAGAGTATCTAACATTTACCGCCGCAACCGGCAATGACGAATCAAGCATAGAAATGCGGTATGAAGACGAAAATATATGGCTGACCCAAAAGATGATGGCGACGCTGTATGATGTTTCCATTGCTGCCATCAATCAGCATATAAAAAAAATATTTTCAGATGGCGAGCTCACTGAGGATTCAGTTATTAAGAAATACTTAATAACTGCCACAGATGGCAAAACATACACAACCAACCACTACAACCTACAAATGATTATCTCAGTAGGCTTCAAAATAAACAACGACCGGGCCATCCGCTTCCGCAAATGGGCAGGGCAAATAGTAAAAGACTACACCATACAAGGATGGGTAATGGACACAGACCGCCTAAAAAAAGGCCATATGTTTACAGACATATACTTCGAGCGCCAGCTACAAACCATCCGCGAAATACGCATGTCCGAGCGAAAATTTTATCAAAAGGTGACAGATATATACGCCACATCCTTTGACTACGACAAAAGCGCAAAAACAACCCGGAATTTTTTCAGCATGGTTCAAAACAAGCTACACTACGCAGTCCATCGCCATACCGCCGCAGAGCTAATTGTAGCCCGCGCCGACGCAAGCAAGAAAAACATGGGACTAACAACCTGGGAAACCGCATCTCACGGAAAAATTATAAAGGCAGATGTATCCATTGCCAAAAACTACTTAAACGACCAAGAAATGAATTATCTGGAGCGCATCGTTTCTCTATATTTAGACTTTGCAGAACTGCAAGCCCAGCGGCGCGTCCCCATGACAATGAACGACTGGGCAAAGCGTTTAGATGGCTTTTTAGAGTTTAATGGCAACGAAATACTAACAGGGCCAGGCAAAATCTCCCACGAGCAGGCAAAGCTTCATGCCGAAACAGAGTTTGAAAAGTACCGCATTGTACAAGACAAATTATTTGAAAGCGACTTTGATTTATTCCTAGAAGAAATGAAGAATCATATATAAAGGAGCCAAAACCATGACCTTCCCAGTACTAAAGGGCACAACCTACGCCCTAATCCAAGCCAATGACATCCTAAACTACCAAGGCAGCACCCAAGCAAACGAACGCAAGCTTAACCCACAAAGCGAATATCTATCTCAACTACCTACCCACTTCCGCACCTACGAAGAGGCCGTAGCCTACCCCCCAAACCAAGTCTTCATAGGCAACCTTGTGCCAAAAGCCCTAGACTCCATCCCAAGGCCCTGGTATCAAAACCCAGTCAACAAAGCCACCCGCCAAGGCAAGCACGGGGAAATCATGCCTCAAGATGAATTTATAGGCCTGATAAAAGCCGTAGATGCCTTTGACCTAGTATTATTGGAAGAAGCCTTCGCCACCCGCATATACGAAGCCCTAAAATCCCATCCTGCGGTAGGCCACTGGCCTTTCTTAGAAAAGCTAACAAAAAACCCAGCAACCCAGGAAACCATATCCGAGCAAATAAACGGCCAGGGCGCAGAGCCTCTTTATCACGAAAATAACCTAGTAGGCTGCATAAAAAAAGCCCATGCCTTCGACCAAGCCCTTACCGCCCATGTAATGTTCGAAAACCTGACCAGCAAGGCCTCCGCGGCCCTTTCCATGGCGCTGCTATTTACCAAAACCGGCCTTGACCCAACACAGGTGGACTATATTATCGAATGCTCCGAGGAAGCCTGCGGCGACATGAACCAGAGGGGGGGAGGCAATTTTGCCAAGTCAATAGGGGAGGTATGTGGCTGCATCAATGCCACCGGCTCAGACACCCGTGGCTTTTGCGCCGCTCCTGTTCATGCGTTGGTACAAGGGGCAGCGTTGGTCAAAAGCGGAGTCTATAAAAATGTAATAGTTGTGGCAGGGGGTTCTTCTGCCAAGCTGGGCATGAACGGCAAAGACCATGTTAAAAAGGGAATGCCCGTACTGGAAGACGTAATCGGGGCCTTTGCATCCCATATCAGCGAAAATGACGGCATATCTCCAATACTCCGCACAGACATAGTAGGCCGCCACGCAATAGGCAGCGGCGCAAGCCCGCAAAATGTAACCCAGGCCATAGTAGGCGCCCCCCTAGACAGAGCCGGCCTAAGCATTTCCGACATAGACACCTTCTCTGTAGAGATGCAAAACCCAGAGATAACAGAGCCTGCCGGGGCCGGAGACGTACCCAAGGCCAACTATAAGATGATTGCAGCCCTAGGGGTAATGCGCAAGGAATTTGAGCGTACCCAGCTTAACGATGTAGTCGAAAAAATAGCAATGCCCGGCTTTGCCCCAACCCAGGGGCATATCCCATCTGGGGTGCCATTTCTGGCCCATGCCGCAGATTTTATGGCCCAGGGCCTCCTTAACCGGGTTATGATAATCGGCAAAGGCAGTCTATTCCTAGGCAGGCTCACCAACCTATTTGACGGGGTTTCCTTTATCCTAGAAAAAAACAGCGGCTTTGTATCAGATGCCAAGCCATCAGAAAGCGTAAAAAAAATCCGCGTAGGCCTGACCTTACTAGGCAGCGAACACGGAGAAGCAGAAATGCTAAAAGGCGCAGAGCAGGCCCAAAACTCCAACCCTACCATTGAAGTGGTAGTAATAGGCCCAGCCTGTGTTACCACCCTACCCCATATAGAATCCCTCACAGAAAAAGATGCCCATGCTCAAATGGACGCAATGTTAGCCTCTGGTGCCTTAGACGCAGCGGTGACAATGCACTACAATTTCCCAATCGGTGTATCCACAGTAGGCCGTGTAATTACCCCAGGCCGGGGCAAAAGCATGTATATAGCCAATACCACCGGCACCTCCGATACCCAGCGCTCAGCGGCTTTGCTCAAAAATACCATCCAAGGGATTGCGGTAGCCAAAGCCTGCGACAACCCAAGCCCCACAGTAGGCGTGTTAAATATAGAGGGTGCCCGAGGGCTTGAGCGGGCATTAGAAGCCCTAAAATCCGGGGGCTATGACATTAACCTGGTCCAAAGCAGCCGGGAAGGCCTAACCATGCGAGGCAACGACCTGCTGCAAGGCACTCCAGACATTATGGTTATGGACAGCCTAACCGGCAATGTAATAATGAAAACCCTAAGCGCATTTACAACCGGCGGCAGCTACGAATCCATAGGAGACGGCTATGGCCCCGGCGTTGGCCAGGGATATAACAAAATCGTTAACATTATCTCCAGAGCCTCAGGTGCGCCGGTAGTTGCAGGGGCAATAACCTACGCCGCCGCCTGTGCAAAAGGTAAGCTAGTGGAAAAGGTAAATGCAGAATACCAAGCAGCAAGAAAAGCCGGTCTTGATGGGCTATTGACGGCGGAGGCACCCCAGCAATCCCAAACCCCAACCCCTACAGAGACAATAACCCCTCCCCCAGAAAAAATAGTAACAGAGGAAATAGCCGGGATAGAGATATTGGAACTGGAAGACGCAGTTCAAGTCCTATGGAAAAAAGGCATATACGCCACCAGCGGAATGGGTTGTACCGGCCCAATAATCCTAGTGGCCCCAGAGGATGAACCTATTGCCAGAGATTGCTTGAAAGAGGCCGGTTATCTGTAAAAATAGTCATTCCCCACTAAAACTGATTGAAGGTTGTTTTTTTTGACATAAGCGATCAAATGTGCTCTTGGCAAGCAACAAAAGGAGGCCAATATGAAATCAGCATACAATCACTGGGCCAGCTCCGCTAAAGAAATCCAAACAGCAGGCCTATGGAAAACCGAGCGCGTAATCACAACCCCCCAGTCTTCCCAAATCAACACCACCAAGCAGCAAGGCCTAATAAATATGTGCGCCAACAACTATCTAGGCCTAGCCAATAACCCAGAAATAAAAGAAGCCGCAAAACAGGGAATAGACACCTGGGGCTACGGCCTATCCTCTGTGCGGTTTATCTGCGGCACCCAGGAGCTTCATACAAACCTGGAAGCCAAGCTAAGCCAGTTTTTATGTACCGAAGATACGATTTTATACTCCTCCTGCTATGATGCCAATGGAGGCCTCTTTGAAACAATACTAACCGCCGATGACGCAATAATAAGCGACGAGCTAAACCACGCCAGCATAATAGACGGGGTACGCCTATGCAAAGCCGCCCGCTACCGCTACAAAAACAACAA
>Ga0123355_10000787_pt1 | contig 43424 bp, 34 predicted proteins | sample TergutEmb28metaG_3_FD_89872 | JGI IMG/M metagenome (GOLD analysis project Ga0123355, IMG submission 89872) | Embiratermes neotenicus P1 segment gut microbial communities from Petit-Saut dam, French Guiana - Emb289 P1 | ecosystem: Host-associated > Arthropoda: Insects > Digestive system > Gut ...
AAAGTTTCAACGTAGCAGCAAGCTTCGCTTTGCTGACTAGATTGACTTGATTAAGAAGCGGCTCCAAAGAGGGGCCGCTTCTTTTTTTGTGAATTAGGCTCAAATTATTTGGGTGGTGGAGGTAAGTGGCTGTCGAAGTGGACAACTGCTGTATTCGGGAATTTGCGAGGGATTGCTCGAATTGTGGGGTGAATTGTGTAGTAATGGGAGGCTTTACTGGACAATTTGTGAAAGAATTGTGCAAATGTCCCAAAGCATGATCAATTTCGTGTAACATACTCTATCTGAGGGATATCTGTGGCTGATTTGGTCGCGGATGATGCAGGCGTTTGGTAGCGCTTGTATCAAAATGAGGTAAGGAAGTGAGGTCAAAGGGATTGCCATCCATGCTGTGTGTGGCTGCCGTTCTTTTCGATTATTCTGAACCCTAACCCCTTAACCTGCTTTATGCGGGAAGTTGTCCTGCTTGTTCAAGAGCATGAGGCTTTCGCTGAAGCACTTATGAAATTTGGCGTTACAGAGATTGCCAGGCTTTATGCTTGCGAACTCTCGAAGTGAGGTGAGTGTGACCTGTGTGCTTGGATAGCATGCAGCAAACATGAGAAGAAATGCACAATGAGGAAAAGAGGAAACATGAAAAAGTATTTGTCGAGGTTGACTTTGGCGCTGGTAGTTGCCCTAGTCGTGAGCCTAGGTGTTGCTATTCCAGCAATGGCAGCATCTGTAACGGTTTTGCCAGAAATTGGTATTACCAAGAGGATTAATTTGCCTCCAGGAACTACCACCCCTGCGTCAGTATTTACTTTTGACTTTGCACAGGTAATTCCGGCACCAATTGTGCCCCCAGCAACAGAGTCACCTGGCTATGTGGTCGGTAATACTACGCCAGCAGCTCCAGCGATTCCTTCTGTAACAATTAATTTTGCAGCAGACGCTAATCCACTTGCTCAGGTAGCAGTTCCAACTAATCTTACCTGGCCTCATGCTGGACAATTTAGCTTTTTGATTACTGAAAGAACTCCTGATACGACTCCTGCAAGCACGAATACTTGGGGGAATAATGAGACCATGAACTATGACGAAAATGGCTTCATCTTGACCCTTAATGTGGTAAACAGAGATGGTGGACTGGTTGTTGCCTCTGGATATGCACGCCCTGCTACTCAATCAACAGACGATGTGACTGTATGGATTCCAGAGGAAAAAGTTGAGCGCATTATCCCGGGTATCCCAGGTGAGCCAGGCGAAAACTGGGTAAGACTGCCAAGCCAGATCGAATTTGTGAATGACTTTGTAAGAAGACAAGGGCCACCTAATGGTGTAGATCCTACCAACGCAGCGCTTGTTGTAAGCAAGCAAATTGCAAATGATGATGCTTTCGAGAATGCAAACCTTGATACGCTCTTTGACTTTACGCTTACTTTGACAGCGTATCAACGCGCTGCCGTTCCTGCTGTTCCCTCTGAACCTGGACCAGCTGCTCCTGCCATTCCTGCTCTTGGCTTGCCCGAAACGGCTATCCCGTCCACACTAGCACCAGTTATTTGGAATACTTCCACTAACACTGCAGTGACAGATCTAACTGGCAGAGATGCAATTGTGACCACTGTTGCGGCTGATGGAGCAACAGCGACCGTTACTTTCCAGTTGAAGCATGACGAAGTGCTGCTTATTCCAACTCTTGTTGCAGGAACTACCTGGGCAGTGACAGAAGCCGCCCATGCGAACTTTGCTCCGCGTGCAGAACTTACTATCGGTGGAGCTGCTACGCCAGTGTTACTCCCTGGGCCTTTAGCCACTGACTTTGGATCTGTAAACACCGCACTTTCTACAGGCGACCGTATTCTTACCGATACTGGTGACAACGATGGAACCACGAATGGTAATGCTGCGGACTTTGTCAACCGCTACAATTCCATGTGGGATACTGGTCTTGTTGTTAGCTCAATGCCGATCTTGGTAGCTTTGATTGGTGCGACACTTGCACTAGCTATGATGGTTGCATCACGCTCGCGTCAACGTATCGAGCAAGTACCGGCATTTTAGTAGATAGTATCTACTAGTACTACCGAATGATTATTTAGCTGCCTTTGCAACGACGATTATAGGCAGGGCAGCTAAATATAGTCCCTTTGCCTGTTTCTTTATGCTCCGGAAGAAGTTGATTCTTCTGGGGCAAGGGACGTTTAGGTTAAAGAGGATTGTTTCAGACTTATTACGAAGCGCTGATACAGTGGCGCTTTACAGAGATTAGGGTAAGAGGATGAATCTAACACTTAAGAACAAGAGGCTTTCAAAGGGCTTAAGCATAATAGGCATTGCTGCTTTATGTGCACTGAGTATTCTTTTTGCACAGACTCTTTTCCCAACAAATGCATATGCTAGAAGTGCTACTTTTAGCATCCCTGTAGAGCAAATCTTTGAGGTGGCACCTGAAGGTCTTGTACGTGAAGGTGCTTTCAGCTATGAGATGCGCAGACTTAACTCTGCCTATCCCTTTGTACCAGGAATCACAGGGGACGTTTACAATTTCACCCTAACGGGAAATGACACGCACAGTCTAGGTGAACTTACCTTTACTCATGCTGGTCTCTTTAGGTATGAAATTAGAGCCGTCGGAACTGCAGAAGGCAACTACATCTTTGATGACACTGTCTACACTGCTATTGTTGTGGTGACTAATACCCCTGACGGACGCGGACTTGTAGCAACACTGCGAGTCTATATTGAACATCCAGATGGTTCTGGTGGAAAGCTTAATGTGGCAGAAATTGTCTTTGCTAAAGGCTATGAGGGCGAAGTTCTTGAAGAAGATCCTCCCCCAGGCGTTCTGCCAGAAGGTCCACCACCACCTGGTGCTGGTGTGACACGTCCTTCTCAGGGTCCAAAGACAGGGGATTATGCTGATCCTCTAGCGATGCTTTTTGCAATGGGAATCAGTGCAGTAATTGCCCTCTTTGTAGTCTTTTTGATCTACACAGACAGAAAGAACGATGAGGACTACGGTGAACTAGAACTTGCTACTATGGCAAAGGCTAGTTAACTTAATTTAGTTATCCGCAAAAACCATTCCTTCCCCGAATAAGGTTTTTGCATTATCTCTTTTATCGAAAGCCTGCAGGCAATAGTTGACCTGCAGGCTTTCGAGTGTTTTAGTGCGTGGGACGCTTCCTTTTTCGATACATCTTTTTGGATTCAATCTTTGTCCTGACATTCAATCTTCTGCTACAATGTTTAGGGTCTTAGCACTCTCAAGGTGAGAGTGCTAATCAGTGACTAGGACATTCCTTAAAGCGAAGTTAGGTGGAATGTTAAAACGGTTTAAGACTCTTGAGTAAAGAGTGATTTTGTTATTTTGAGACGAAAAGGAGGACTGCAATGAATTTGAAGCCACTAGGCGACAATGTCATTGTCAAGCAAGCTGCAGCAGAAACACAGACAAAGAGTGGTCTGTACGTGCCTGAGGCTGCAACAGAAAAGCCACAGCGCGGAGAAGTTCTAGCTGTTGGTGCAGGAAAGTTTAATGTCGATGGGGACCGTATCCCTATGGATGTCAAAGTAGGCGACACTGTGATCTATAGCAAGTATGGTGGAAATGATGTCAAGGTAGAAGATGAAGAATTTATTATCTTGAAAATTGATCAGATTTACGCAATTGTCGAAGGTTAATCGTTGAAGGCTCGTTAGATCGCATTAAAAGGAGAAATAAAGCTTATGGCTAAAGATATTAAGTTTAACGAAGAGGCTCGCCACGGTCTTGCCACTGGTGTTGGCAAGCTGGCTGATGCTGTCAAGGTGACTCTTGGACCAAAGGGTCGCTATGTAGTATTGGAAAAGAAATTTGGCGCACCGACCATCACCAATGATGGTGTAACTATTGCACGCGAAATTGATCTTGAGGACACTATCGAGAACATGGGCGCGCAACTAGTAAAAGAAGTTGCTGTTAAGACTAACGATGTTGCTGGTGACGGCACCACAACGGCTACCTTGCTTGCAAGCGTCATCGTAGACGAAGGCTTGCGCAACGTAACTGCAGGAACTAATCCTTTGGCGCTACGCCGCGGTATTGATGCTGCAGTAGAAGCTTCTGTAGAGGCTATCAAAGCAAACAGCAAAACAGTAGGTGGTAAAGAAGACATTGCTCACGTTGGGACAATCTCGGCAGGGGATGCAGTCATCGGTGAAAAGATCGCTGAGGCCATGGACGTTGTGGGTAAAGACGGCGTAATCACTGTTGAAGAAAGCCAGACTTTTGGTATTGATATCGAAACAGTAGAAGGTATGCAGTTTGACAAAGGTTATTTGTCGCACTACATGGTGACTGACAATGATCGTATGGAAGCTGTCTTGAGTGATCCGCTAATTCTGATTATCAATAGCAAGATCACAAATATTCAGGAAATGCTGCCACTGCTTGAAAAAGTCATGCAGGCAGGTAAGCAACTGTTGATTATTGCAGAGGATGTTGAAGGCGAAGCCCTTGCAACACTTATTTTGAACAAGCTGCGCGGAACCTTTAGTGCCGTTGCAGTAAAAGCCCCTGGTTTTGGCGATCGTCGTAAAGCACAGCTAGAAGACATTGCAGTCATCACTGGCGGTCAGGTAATTACCGAAGAGTTAGGTCTGACCCTAGAGAACGCAGAGCTAAGCCAATTGGGACGTGCAAAGACTGTTGTAGTCACTAAAGAGTCAACCACTATTGTAGGTGGCGAAGGTACAAAAGATGACATCACAGGACGCGTAAATCGCATCAAGGGTGAAATCGAAAACAGCGACAGTGACTTTGACCGTGAAAAGCTACAGGAAAGACTAGCTAAGCTTGCTGGTGGCGTTGCAGTTATCAAGGTTGGTGCAGCTACAGAAGTAGAGCTAAAAGAGAAGAAGCTTCGTGTAGAGGATGCTTTGCAGGCGACCCGTGCAGCTGTTGAAGAAGGAATTGTTGCTGGCGGTGGCGTGGCATTTGTAAACGCTGCTGCTGCTTTGGACGGCATTGCTGGCTTGGACAAAGATGAACTAGTTGGTGTAGACATCATTCGTCGTGCGCTGAACGCACCTCTGCGCTCGATTGCTTCAAACGCTGGCTTTGAAGGAAGTGTTGTCGTTGAAAAGGTTAAAGACCTTGCTGTAGGCGAAGGTCTAAACGCGGCTACTGGTCAGTATGGCGATATGTTGAAGATGGGCGTTATTGATCCCGTTAAGGTAAGCCGTAGCGCGCTTCAAAATGCCGCATCAGTTGCAGGGCTAGTCCTAGTGACTGAGGCTACCGTTGCTGACATTCCAGAACCAGCAGGAGCTGCTGGAATGGGCGGCGGCATGCCTGACATGAGTGGAATGGGCATGATGTAAAAAGTCCGATTAATTCCAGTAGCTGAATAGCGCAGACTGGGATTATCTGAAGGGAAAGAGGGTGAGCGCATGCGCTCACCCTCTTTTTATTGGGGGCAAACCCTGCGGATGGTATAGTAGAAACCCTGCGGATGGTATAGTAGAAACCCTGCGGATGGTATAGTAGAAACCCTGCGGATGGTATAGTAGAAACCCTGCGGATGGTATAGTAGCGAAAGGTACTTGTGATGATGGCAAATCAAAATTACATAACAAGGCTTGCAGATTCACTCTTAGAGAAATACATTAAAGGCCTGCCTGCAATCGCGATTGAAGGTCCAAAGGCGGTGGGAAAAACAGAAACTGCAAGCCGCTATGCAAATACAATTTTTTCGCTAGATAATGAGCGTGTTCGCGAATCACTTACGGCTGAACCAGAACAAATCAATACCACCGAACCTCCAGTGCTCATTGATGAATGGCAATACTATCCAGATATCTGGAATCGTGTGAGGCGAAGTGTAGATGCAGGATCACCGCCTGGAAGCTTTCTTTTGACGGGCAGTGCTTATCCTATAGGGGCAAAGATTCATTCTGGGGCTGGCAGAATCGTTACGATGCGGATGCGGCCACTTTCCCTGCAAGAGAGAGGATTAGCGCCTTCTCTTGTTTCTATCAAGCAATGCCTTGCGGGGACGCTGCCAAAACATCCTGCATCCATATCTGAAGCTGCTGAAGTTGACTATATTCAAGAAATTGCAAGTTCAGGCTTTCCAGGAATAAGGACATCGTCCAAATTGGTCCAGGCTCAACTTATCAAATCGTATCTAAGCAATATTGCCGCAGTTGATTTCCCTGATGCAGGCTACAATTTGCGCAGACCTGACAGTCTATATCGCTGGATGACTGCCTACGCAGCAGCAACAGGAACTACAGCTAGCTACTCTGAAATCTTAGACGCGGCAACAGCAGGCGAAGGTGATAAGCCCAGCAAAGCAACCTCTGTGGCATATAGGGATATGCTACAAACCCTTTGGATACTTGATGATGTTGAACCGTGGATTCCCATTGGTGGGGAATTCAAGCGGCTAAAGCAAAGGCCAAAACATTTTCTTGCCGATCCTGCGCTTGCAGCAGCCCTGTTAGGCTATGATGTCGACTCTTTAAGGTTTGGAACTGATGAAAGTTCTTATGACAGAAAATATGGAAGCATACTTGGGCGCCTGTTTGAATCACTGGTTGCCCTGTCACTGAAAACATATGCACAGCTTAACGATGCTCACTTAAGACATTTTCGTACTCAGAATGGAGACCGCGAAGTTGACTTCATTATTGAAAAGGGACGCGATATCATAGCTATTGAGGTTAAATATTCGCCAGAAATTAGCAAAAATGATGTGAAGCATCTGGTGTGGCTTCGTGAAAAGTATGGACCTCGCTGCAAGGAATTAATTGTTGTTACGGCAGGCCCTTATGCTTATCGCCGCAAAGAGGACGGAATACTTGTGGTGCCTGCTGCCCTATTAGGTGCCTAACATTTGCACAGAAAGCTCATTTTTGTTTCATAGGTCTCTAAGCCCCCTTGTATAATGGTAGAGTGTTGCAAAGTGGGAACATCAGAGAGGAGACCCGCCATGGCTGACAAAAAAGTGCTAGAAGACATGCGTATCGACATACTTCCAAACGGCCCCATTAAAGTAAGTGGTGGTGTACCTCTGACAATCATGTCAATTGTTCGCAACGAGCATCAAGAGGCCATTGGGTGGCAAGAAGGGGAAGCCTTTTCTCAAAAAGATGTTTACATGTTGTGCCGCTGTGGTCATTCTAAAAACAAACCTTTTTGTGACGGAGCGCACGCTGCAGCGGGGTTTGATGGTACAGAGCAAGCTGCAAAAGAGCCTTTCGAGGCAGCCGCACAACAAATCCGCGGCGAAGGCCTTACCTTGCATGACAACGTGAAGCTTTGCATAGGAGCAGAGTTCTGCGATCGTTTTGGTGGTGTGTGGAATCTAGTTCAAGTAACTGAAGAAAACAGCGGACTAGAAAATCCTGAAGAGGCCGCAAAGGTTGCGAAAACTGCTCGCGAAATAGCCACTGAGCAAGCCTGTCTTTGCCCTTCAGGCAGACTTGTCATGCACCGCAAAGTTGATGAGCATGATGAAATCATAGAGGCAGATTTCGACCAGCCCTCTATAGCGCTGATTCAAGATCCCGTATTTCAAACAAGTGCTGCAATCTGGGTGCGCGGTAATATTCCCATCTATTGCGCAGATGGTGAACCGTATGAAGTGCGCAATCGCATAACACTTTGTCGTTGTGGTGCATCTGTCAATAAGCCCTTCTGTGACGGCGCTCACTACCGTATAAATTTTGACGACGGATTACAGTCCTAGCCTTATGTCACGGACCGCACCACAATGCTTGCTATTGAGCAAAATTGTGCGATTCGTTTCGCCTAAAGATAGTTTGGAGAGGTAAGCCCATGGCTCATGTAAGATCACTTTTTTTCACTGGTGCGGCCAGTGAATCGGAAAGCAAAGCACAAGAGGCTAAGCGTCTGGGACGACCCTCTTCTTTGATATGGAATATTACTAATCGTTGCAATCTGCTGTGCAGCCACTGCTATATGTCAGCTGACGGACGTGCAAAAGCAGATCAGTTAAGCGATAGCCAGGCCTATGAAATGATTGATCGCATGCATGAAGCTGGCGTTCCTGTAGTGTTTCTCTCTGGGGGAGAGCCAATGATGCGCCCCAATTTTTGGGAAATCCTTGAGCGCATTAATGCTGCGGGGGTACGGCCTACTATTAGTACGAATTGCACCTACATTACCCCTGAAAATGCCCAGCGGCTTGCTGAAAACGGGGTACGCTTTATCGCGACCTCACTTTACGGACCCGCAGACTTTCACGACAAAATGGTTGCAGTTCCAGGCACGCATGCAAAGATTATTGCAGCTATACACGAACTGCGCAAAGCGGGTGTAAAGGTAGTTATTAAGATTGCCCTAAGCAAGGACACCTATCCTTATGTCTATGACATCATTAAGCAGGCCAAAGAAATGGACTGTTCGATGGTCTATATTTGTGATCTTATTACAAGCGGGCGCAGTGAGGGCGAAGAGGGGTCGCGAATTAGCAATCAGCAGTGGCGAGAGTTCTGTGACTTTGTGATTGATGAGGTCGCTGATCCTGACAATCATTTTGAATATGACATAGGCGCTATTCCTTCGGTGATTCCCTATATTGCCCGCGGGCTGACAGAGCGCGGACTTGATGTGAGCAAAGGTCTTGAGCGCTTGAAAATATTTAGTGCTTGCCCCGTTGGGCAAGGGCACATGACCATCAATTCCGAAGGAGGCATCATGCCTTGCCAATTTGCTCAAGATTGGACCCTAGGAAATATTTACGAGATCGGCTTTGCAGAGGCTACCCGTCGCCTTGCAGAGGTTGATGCTGTTGTCCCAGAAGGCATATGTGCGCCTGACGCCTGCGACTACAGCCGCATCTGCCGGGGCTGCCGTGTAAAAGCATGGCAACGCACGGGTGCCGCTCCTGGTGGAAACTTCATGGCAGAAGATAATACCTGTATACTTGATAGCTGTGAGAGGAGTGGGGGTAGACTCCGCTAAGAAACAAGCACTCTTCGTAAGGTTTTTGACTTACCCAAAGGTGTTTGCGATAGAGTTACTACTCTTGCAAGCCTAAAATAAGATAAACCAGTGCACGACTGACCATTTTAAGTAAAGGAGCCATAATGGCAGTAAAGATTGTTACCGATTCGACTGCAACTTTGACCCCAGAACAAATCGAAGAATTTGACCTAACGCGCGTCACGCTTTTTGTTGTTCAGGATGGTAAGGCAGAACCTGAAGTCGACATGAACTTCCATGAGTATTATGCGCGCCTGATGGATCTTACAAACCTTCCAACAACGTCACAGCCAACAACAGAAAGTATGGTTGAGGCCTTTGAGAAAATTCTAGACGACGGCAATGATGTCTTAGGTATTTTTGTTTCAGGTGGTCTTTCTGGCACGCTGGATGGTGCGCATGCAGCCGTCCAGATCATCGAAGAGCGTCGTCCAGAGGTCAAGGGTCGCATTGCCTTAGTTGACAGTCAGTCAAATGCCATGCCTTTGACCTATTCAATCCTTGGTGCTGCCCAGCTTGCTCTTGATGGGGCTGACCTTGAAACCTGTCGCAAGCAGGCAGAATATGACACTTCATGTACACGCTTTCTCTTTGCACCGCGCTCACTCGAGCATTTGGCTCGCGGCGGTCGCATTGGTCGTGCAAGCGCGATGCTAGGAACTGCACTGAAGCTTTGCCCCATCCTTGGCCCTGATAAACATTCAGGCACTGTCCACACCTATGCAAAGGTGCGCACCTATCCCAAAGCACTTAAGACTATCAAGGATAAAATGCTTGAAGATGCTGCAGCTTCGGGTGGTCTGCGAGCACTCTGTGTTCACTACATTGCAGAACAGGTAGAGGCAGAGAAGTTCCTCAAAGAGGTAGTCATTCCTGCAATCACGGAAAAATTCCCCAGCATTAAGCCTACTCTTGCTGCGATTAGTCCTACTATTGGGACACATGTGGGGCCAGCAGTAGGCATTGCTTACCTTACCGTTAACCCAGTAGCGAAGGAAAATATCTAAGCCCTATGATTGACCGTTACAGTCGCCCAGAGATGGCGCGCATTTGGACTTTGCAGAACAAATTTGAAGTCTGGCGCGAAATCGAAGTCCTTGCCTGTGAAGCGCAGGCTCAGTTGGGCGACTGTGGAATTAGCGCAGACGACGCAGCGCTTATACGCAAGCGCGCTGACTTTTCTCTTGAGCGCATAGCAGAGCTTGAATCGACGCTTCGCCACGATGTCATCGCTTTTCTTACCAATCTAGCTGAAAACATTGGAGAGCCGTCAAAGTGGGTTCACTATGGTATGACCTCTTCTGATTTGGGAGATACTGCACTTGCCTACAACATCGTGCAGGCAATCGACATCTTGCTTACCGATATTGCAAAACTTCAAGAAATTTGCAAACGCCGTGCCTTTGAGACACGCGACATGATTTGCGTAGGACGTACCCACGGCATACATGCAGAACCCATGACCTTTGGCATGAAATTTGCAAAATGGGCACATGCTATGAATCGCTCAAAAAAGCGTCTTCTTGCTGCCAGGGAAGTTATTGCTGTGGGGGCCATTTCAGGCGCAGTAGGCAGCTATAGCAGCATTGATCCCTTTGTAGAAGAATACGTCTGCGAAAAATTGGGACTTATTCCCGATTCACTTTCAACGCAAATACTGGCGCGTGATCGTCACGCAGAGGTGCTAGGCACTCTAGCAGTGGTAGCTGCAACAGCAGAAGACATTGCTACTGAAATCCGCGCCCTACAAAAAACAGAAACTCTTGAAGCAGAAGAACCTTTCGCCAGTGGGCAAAAAGGTTCGTCAGCGATGCCACATAAACGCAATCCGATTATCAGCGAGCGCATCTGCGGCCTTGCCCGTGTTGTGAAGGCAAATGCACAGGTTGGCTTTGATAACGTAGCGCTATGGCATGAACGCGACATATCGCACTCAAGCGCAGAGCGCGTTGTTCTGGCAGATTCGACCCTTGCCCTGAACTACTTGCTGGGCAAGCTTGCTTGGGTACTTGACGGCCTTGTGCTCTACCCAGAGCGCATGAAAGCAAACCTTGACGCAACGCGCGGGCTTATTTACAGCAGTCACATCCTGCTTGCCCTTATTGACACGGGCATGATGACGCGAGAAGAAGCATACGAGGTCGTACAGGGCGCTGCTATGCAGGTGTGGGAGGATGTCCAGTCTGCTCGCACAGGTGCGACCCTGCCAGAGCTACTTGCTGCTGACGATGCTTGCCCTCTTGGAGCAGAGCAGCTTGAAGCCATCTGTCGACCAGAAAATTTCCTTACACGAACTGACATCATTTTTAAGCGCCTAGAGGCCCTTTAGCTAGCTCTTGAGGTGACCTGTAGTGATCCATAGTGGTCTGTGGTAGGCTGTTCGCCCACTTTTTTGATTTGTTTTCCGGCCTGCCTTCCGACTACTTTCCGACCTGAATCTTGCGCTCATTTTCGCGCTGAAATACCCTCCCTTGTGGTAAAATAGATAGGTTGCACAATATGTCGTGGCCGCACCCTTTGTAGTGCGGTTTTAGACGTCTTAGGAAAGGTAATTTGTGACTCAGAAAAAGAGTAGCTACACGGGTAAAGATATTCAGGTCTTAGAAGGCTTAGAGGCGGTGCGCAAGCGCCCTGGAATGTACATCGGATCTACTGGCCCTCGCGGTCTTCATCATTTAGTTTATGAGATTGTTGACAATGCTGTTGACGAGGCTTTGGCAGGCTATTGTACTGCTATTGACGTAACGCTAAAGGCAGATGGTTCAGTCGAGGTCAGTGACAATGGTCGCGGGATTCCTGTTGACAGACACACAAAGATGAAAATGCCCACAGTCGAAGTTGTTTTGACTGTCCTTCATGCCGGCGGTAAGTTTGGTGGGGAAGGCTATAAAGTTTCAGGTGGTTTGCATGGCGTGGGAAGTTCTGTAGTAAATGCCCTTTCGACTAACCTTGAGGTCGAAGTCAAGCGCGACGGCTTTGTTTGGTCTATGGGTTTTGTGCGAGGCAAACGTACCGCTGCTTTGCAAAAAGGCGCTCGCACCAAATCTACAGGAACTACGATTCGCTTCATGCCTGATGATGAGATTTTCGAGACTACTCATTTTGACTTTGAGACCCTTGAAACACGCCTTCGCGAGATGGCTTTTCTTAACCGTAATCTAAAGATTACCCTTACTGATGAACGCCAAGTAGAACCTCGTCGCGAAGAGTTCAAATACGCGGGCGGTATCATCGACTTTGTCAAGCATCTAAATCGCAGCAAAGAAAATGTGAATGCAAAGGTCATTTACTTTTCGTCAAGCGGGGATGAAGGCGAAGTAGAAGTCGCACTGCAGTGGACGACCAGCTACAGTGATTCGTCGCTTGCCTTTGCTAACAATATCAATACCCATGAAGGTGGGACTCACCTTGATGGCTTTAAGAATGCCCTTACACGAACCATCAATGACTATGCGCGTCGCAACAACATCCTTAAAGAGAAGGACAAAAATCTTTCTGGCGATGACGTGCGCGAAGGACTTACCGCTATCCTATCGGTGAAATTGCATGACCCTCAGTTTGAGGGCCAGACAAAGACCAAGCTGGGTAATCCTGAAATGCGCGGCTTCGTGCAACAAATTGTTGCTCAGGGACTGGGGGAATTCCTCGAAGAAAACCCAGGCCATGCGCGAAAGATCATAAACAAGGCAGCTGCAGCAGCAAAGGCACGTGAAGCTGCTCGCAATGCTCGCGAAATGTCACGTCGTGATAATATGCTGGGGTCTTCGACTTTGCCGGGCAAACTTGCAGATTGTTCATTAAACGATGCCGCCCTCACAGAAATCTACTTTGTAGAGGGTGACAGTGCAGGTGGTAGTGCTAAGCAGGCGCGTGACCGTAGCTTCCAGGCAATCCTACCTTTGCGCGGAAAGATCCTTAACGTAGAACGCGCAGGGCAAAGCAAAGCCTATTCAAGCAAAGAGCTTCAAGCAATGATAACTGCCATGGGTACCGGTGTCGGTGAAGATTTTGACCTTGAAAAGGTACGCTACCATAAGGCTATTATCATGACAGATGCTGATGTCGATGGTGCACACATTCGCATCCTTATCCTAACCTTCTTCTATCGCTACATGCGCGAAATGATTGAGGCAGGTTACGTCTACATTGCCCAGCCGCCGCTCTATAAATTTAGCGTAGGGCGCAAATCAGAATATCTGTATTCAGATAAAGAGCTAGAAGAAAAAATTGCTGCAACCCCCAAGGGTACAAAATATAACATTCAGCGCTACAAGGGTCTGGGTGAAATGAATCCTGACCAGCTGTGGGAAACTACGATGGATCCTAAAAAGCGCACGCTTTTGCAAGTGAGCATCGAAGAAGCAATGCTTGCCGAACAAACAGTATCAGACCTCATGGGTGATTTGGTTGAGCCGCGCAAAGAGTTTATACAGAATCATGCCAAAGATGTTCGCTTTTTAGACATCTAAGGATGTTATGTATGCACCTAGCCACCGCTTTTGAAGACTCGCGTAGTAACTCGCTCGCCCTCAAAAGCGAAGCCTATGCACATACCTACCAATCCTTAGCTAGCCAAAAAGTGCCAGATAGTAACCCGACACTATGAAGGAGATAAAGTGTCCGAAGATAAAATGAATCAAGCACAGATGCCCATGCCTGTCGACGATGGATCGACTGTGCTTCCCATCTCACTGCACCAAGAAATGAGACAGTCGTTCCTCGAATATTCGATGAGCGTCATCGTTTCGCGAGCACTTCCTGACGTTCGTGATGGACTTAAGCCCGTGCATCGCCGTATTCTCTTTGCGATGAGCGAATCAGGACTTACTCCCTCAAAGCCGTATAAAAAATCAGCATGGACCGTCGGTGAAGTAATCGGTAAGTTCCACCCTCATGGCGACCAAGCAGTTTATAACACTATGGTGCGCATGGCACAGGACTTTGCCATGAGCGTTCCTTTGGTAGATGGCCACGGAAACTTTGGATCTATTGATGGAGACGCCCCAGCGGCCATGCGTTATACCGAATCGCGCCTGCAAAAAGTTTCAATGGAGCTTTTGCGCGATCTGGAAAAAGAAACGGTCGATTTCGGGCCAAATTATGATGATTCTTTGCAGGAGCCAACTGTGCTTCCTGCACGCTATCCGAATCTTTTGGTCAATGGTTCATCTGGTATTGCAGTTGGTATGGCAACTAATATTCCGCCCCATAATTTGGGCGAAGTGATTGATGCAGCTACCATGCTTATCGATAACCCGGATGCGACAGTCGAAGACCTTATGACGCTTATGCCAGGGCCTGATTTTCCAACGGCAGGTGCCATCATGGGTAACTCAGGCATCAAGGCAGCCTATGAAACAGGCCGCGGTTCCATTGTTGTGCGCGGCAAGGCACATGTCGAAAAGACAAGCACTAAGCGCGAAAAGCTAATTATTACTGAAATCCCTTATCAGCTTAATAAAAATAACCTTTTAGTCAAGATCAATGATTTGGTCAAGGAAAAGAAGATCATCGACATCAGCGGACTGCGTGATGAATCAGACCGCAAAGGGATGCGCATCGTTATCGAGCTTAAGGCGAATGCTGATCCCAATGTTGTGCTTAATCAACTGTACAAACATTCCCAGTTGCAGCAAGGCTTTGGCGTAATCATGCTTGCCCTTGTTGATGGGGTTCCGCAGGTACTAAGCCTGCGCGAAATGCTGCAGCACTATATTATTCATCAGCAAATTGTTATTCGCCGCCGTACCGAATTTGACCTGCGCAAGGCAAAAGAGCGCGCGCATCTGCTTGAGGGTTATGTTATAGCTCTTGATAATATTGATGAAATCATCAAGGTTATTCGCTCAAGCTACGATGATGCAAAGCAGCGCTTGATGGAAGCCTTCACTTTAAGCGAGATTCAAGCAACAGCTATTCTTGAGATGCAGCTTCGTCGCTTGCAGGGTCTTGAGCGCGAAAAGATTGAAAATGAGCTCGCAGAACTGCGCGAAAAGATTGCTTACTTTGAGAAAGTGCTGGGTGACGAGTCGCTTATCTTGCAAATCATCAAAGACGAAATGGCAGAAATTCGCAGCAAGTTTGCTATTCCTCGTCGTACAAGTATAGGCGGCGATGCACGCATCCTTGATGTCGAAGATCTCATCGCAGAAGAAGACATGGTCGTTAATATCACAAAGGCAGGCTATGTGAAGCGCCTGCCAGTCGCGACCTATCGCCAACAAAAGCGTGGCGGTAAAGGTATCGCTGGGGTAAACCTTAAAGATAATGATTTTGTCGAGAGCATGTTTGTAGCAAGTACGCATGACTATGTGCTCTTTTTCTCTACCAAGGGCAAGGTGTATCGCCTGAAAGTCCATGAATTGCCCGTAGGTTCAAGGCATGCGCGTGGTACTGCTGTGGTCAACCTCCTCCCCTTTGAAAAGGATGAGAAAATTGCAGCGGTCATCAATACCAAGGATTTCCCTGAAGATGAAAATCTGCTTTTTGCAACGGCAAATGGCATGATCAAAAAGACTAACCTAAAAGCCTACAGCCGCGTACATGCAGGTGGCATTATTGCTATAAGCTTGATGGACGGCGATGAACTGATAAGCGTGCGCCGCGTGCAAGAAGGGCAGCATGTAATCATGGTTTCGACAGCTGGCAAGGCGGTACTTTTCGAAGAGAGCCAGGCGCGTCCCATGGGTCGTGATACCCGCGGTGTCAAGGGTATGACTGTCAAAGAGGGAGAGCGCGTCTTAGGTATGGAGATTGCCCCTGAAGAGGCGCAGCTCTTTGTAGTTACAGAGCGCGGCTTTGGTAAGCGCACCTGCATTAATGAATATCCCGTGCATAAGCGTGGTGGTCAAGGGGTAAAAACTATCGTCATGACACCAAAGAAGGGTCCGCTTGTTGGCATGAAGATAATTCACGAGGATCACGAGCTCATGCTTATGTCTGAAGAGGGCATCATGATTCGCGTTAAAGCGAAAGATATTTCACTGTTGGGACGCTCGACTCAAGGCGTTAAGGTTATGAATGTGGGCGACAGTGATCGTGTTAGCGCCATTGCCCGTGTATCAAGCGAAAAGAAGAAGTCTGCCAAAGGCCGTGAAGAGGCAGGCACTGAACAAAGCGAAGAGCAGCCAACGCTGCTTGACGAAAATTAGTATCTTTGGCCTTAGTCTTGCAGGAGGCCAGAAGTGACATCCTCTGACATCTTAGTAGACCGCATACGCGGTCTACTGCCGTCTTTGGGGGCGGGCATAAGCTCTGAGACAAGCAAAGACTATGCAGAGGTCTATGCATCATATGCCAAGGGCGCAAAAGAGGAAAGCTTTGGTCTTGAAGAAGAGATCTGTGTTCTAGACGTAGAAACAACAGGGATTTCACCTGTCTATGAGGACATTATCGAGATTGCTGTTGCGAAAATGCAGGGCGCAGAAATTATTGATGAATTTTCCACCTATCTTAATCCAGGAAAACCTATCCCTCGTGAGATTACTGAACTTACGGGTATTAGTGATGCAGATGTTGCGGATGCTCCCTGCTTTGAAGATATTGCAGAAGAGCTGCACGCCTTTGTGGGATCTTGCGATATTCTAGCCCATAACGCTGCCTTCGACAAAAGCTTTGTCGAGACAGCGTTGCGCAAGGCAGACTGCGAGCCTTTGTCAGGACAGTGGCTAGACTCTCTTGTCTTCTTGCGCCTGGGATTGCCTTTGTTGAGCTCTTTTAAGCTTGAAGATTTGATGCGAGCCTTTTGTCCTGATGAATATGCACAGGCACATCGCGCAATCGCTGACGTTCGTGGGCTTTGCAAGATGTGGCGCATTGCCCTTGTGGGCCTAAGCTCGCTTGATCAGATGGTTTTATCTGCCCTACCTAACATGCTTGAAGATTTTGCAGAGGCAGCATGGGTTCGTCGCGTTGCAGAACTGTATGCAGGGATAGGAGCAGGGGCAGAAGCAGGGACAAAAGGCAAAGGCAGATACCTTAGGCTAAAGGCTTTGCGCCAAAAGACCACTAAGAATTTTAAGCTCGATGAATTGAGCTGCGCGCGCACTAAAGATAAGCTTAAATTTCCGTCATCAGAACTTGTTGAACATGATCTTTCCTGCTCAGGTCTTGCAGGAAAGATGTATGAATCTTTCGAGTCACGCCCAGAACAAGGGCAGATGGTTGCAGCTATTCGTACGGCGCATGAGCAGCGCAAGCACCTTGTTGTAGAGGCAGGTACAGGGGTCGGTAAGTCACTTGCTTATCTTGTTTGTCTTGCCAGATTGGCTCTTGCTAACGACATTACTGTCGGCGTGGCAACTAAGACTAATGCCCTAAGTGATCAACTGATGGGAAAAGAGCTCCCTCTGCTAACAGCTGCACTTGCGCAAGAATCTGCACATTCCAGATCTGCTACTGCTGCGCAAAAACCTGAAGAATCCTGCGGGGCACCACAAGATCCCTCTGCGCAAGAAGCGCTTTTGCCAGCGCCTCATTTGCGCTATGCATCACTGAAGGGCTATTCGCACTATCCGTGCTTGCGTAAATTTAGCAGTGTGCTCAGCAGCGATTCTTGGAATTATCCACTAGCGAGCGCACAACTCTTGAGCTGGATTTCGCAAACTTCCTGGGCTGAACTCAGTTCTGCAAACCTACCTTTGCCCTACCGTGAAAGGCAGACTTTTGCAGCAAGTTCAGCAGACTGCATGCGCAGACGCTGTACCTACTATTTTCAGTGCTATTTGCATGGGGCGCGCAAAATCGCGCGTGCGGCACACATAGTAGTGACCAATCACTCCCTGCTTTTTAGAAATAGCGCAGCCGAAGGTAAAATACTGCCCCCTGTACGCTACTGGGCAGTAGATGAGGCTCACAACCTAGAGGCAGAGGCACGCAAGCAGCTGACCCGAAGTTTTGGAGAATTTGAACTTGATGCAAGCTTGAAGCTGATTTCAGGTTCGCGGGGTCTTCCCAAAAGACTTCTTTCGACAGCTGGGAAATTTATGGATAAGGGTGGGGTAGATAAACTTGCAGAATTAATCGACCAGCTGCAGGCAGATATCTTGCAACTCACTATACTTTCAGGAAACTTTTTTGCCTACGTTCATGATTTAGATCAGCATGAAAGCCTTCAGGCGGGAAGTAGTCATAATTCTACCTACGCTGGTAGTAAGGCCGCAAAAACCCACTGGATTGGACCTGAGCTGCGCGAAAGCTCGGCCTGGGGATCACTTTGCAATGTGGGAAGAAACCTTGCCCTGCAACTGCAAACGGTACTTGATACGGGGCGAAGGTTAATCCAGCTCTACAGTGATCAGCTTCTAGAACTTAACCCCCCTACAGAACTAAGCGATTTTGCAGGAGTGATGGCTTCGCTTGCAGATATGGCTGATACTTTGGATTGTGCGATTAGTGAAGCCGAAGAAAATCTAGTCTACGCCTTAAGCTTTAGCAGAGAATATCAAGGCAAGCGCAGCGCAGCTATCGAAATATCTCAGCTCGAGGTAGGGGAAAGGATTGCCACTGAGCTACTTGAGCAAACTGATAGTGCTATCTTTACGTCTGCAACCTTAGCAGTAGGCAGCTCTTTCAAAAGGTTTAGCAGCGGTATTGGACTTGATACTCTTGAAGCTTCTCCAAAAACTCTTCAATTGGCAAGCAGTTATGACCTGCCAAACTTGATGCGTATTTTTGTGCCGACTGATTTACCTGAGCCTAGGTCGCCTCAATGGGAGGACCAATTCATTGACCTTTTGCACCAGGTACATCTGCGCAGCAAGGGAGGGGTGCTAACACTTTTTACTAGCAGGAAAGACATGCTTGCCTGTCGCGATACCCTGCAGGATGAATTGCGACCCGAAGGCATCGATGTATTGGCACAAGACGGCATGCTTAGCATGCGTGTTTTGCAGGAACGCTTTATTGCTGACTCGCAAGCCTCGCTTCTTGCGACAAAGTCATTCTGGGAAGGCTTTGACGCGAGCGGTGATACCCTGCGGTGCATTGTCATTCCAAAGCTGCCTTTTGGCAGGCCTGACACACCTCTTTCGCGCGAGCGCAGCTTAGTGTACGGACGTGGTGCCTGGGCGCGCTATGATTTGCCAGAGGCGATTCTTGAGCTGAAGCAGGCAGTTGGTCGCCTTGTACGTACTTCAACTGACAGCGGGATAGTAGTCTTGGCTGACACCAGGGTGCTTTCAAAGGGTTATGGAAAACGCGTACTAGAGGCCTTGCCCGTAGAAGCCGAAGTTCTTTCTACAGCTTCATTGCTTGATCATATATAGTGTCGTTTGGCCCTAGGCTATCGCAAGTCATTTCTGGTGGCAGTATCCCCGGCGGGGACACTATCTGCCCCTATCATTTATTCAATAATTCTATTTTTTATGCATCAAGGCTCCAAAGGGCAAGATTGCTGCGCTGCGCTTATTTTTGCAAAGAAACTAAGGGCTAGAGCCTAAATATTGGGCTGAACGTACAATATCTGCCACTTATATGTGAATCTTGTATGAAGAGGGAAGAATACTCCTGTCTTGTGTTAGCCTCTATGCTTATCAAAGTGTCAAGTAGTGAAATCATTTTTGACACAACGCATTGGGGACTGCGCAAAATATTCATTCTATTTGCCAGAGATGGAGGCTGCCTATGCCACGTATTGAAGTTAACGAATTCTATTGTAAGGGCTGCGATCTCTGCGTCGTAGTCTGCCCAGAGGGCATTGTCGCTATGGATCATTCGCGACTTACTGCCAAAGGCTATCATCCTGCCTATCAAACTGACGCTTCAAAGTGCAATGCTTGCACGAACTGTGCTGTGATTTGTCCTGATGTGGCTATCACCGTCTATAAGGAGGTACGCTCATGACAGAAACAGCCAGAGAACCAAAAAGGCTGATGAAGGGCAATGAAGCAGTTGCAGAAGCTGCTATTAGGGCTGGATGCCGCACTTATTTTGGCTATCCGATTACTCCTCAAAATGAACTTGCGGCCTATATGTCAAAGCGTATGCCGCAGGTAGATGGTGTATTTGTTCAGGCAGAGAGCGAGACCAGTGCTGTGAATATGGTCTACGGTGCAGCAGCTGCTGGTGCACGTGTGTTGACCTCTTCAAGTTCACCAGGTGTTGCCCTTAAAGCAGAGGGCATTTCTTACCTTGCTGCTGCTGATTTACCAAGCGTTATCATCAACATTCAAAGAGGCGGCCCAGGCCTGGGTACGATTCAACCCTCGCAGGGTGATTACTTTATGTCAACAAAGGCTCCTGGACACGGAGACTTTAAGTGCCTGGTGTATGCTCCGGCAACAGTTCAGGAAATGGCTGACATGGTTGGTGAAGCATTTGAAAAGGCTGATGAATATTTGATGCCTGCCTTGATTTTGTCTGACGGACTGCTAGGGCAAATGATGGAGCCTGTGGCACTGCCACCTATTAAAGATCCAGCTGACTGCCCGCAGCATGACTGGGCGCTAACAGGTACAGGTGGAAGGCGTGCCCCTCAAGAGGTCAATTCACTGCGTCTGTATCCAGAGCAGCTTGAGGCAACCAATAACCAGCGTTATGCCATGTATGATCGCATCAAGGCCAAAGAGCAACAGGCAGAGATGTATCGTACTGATGATGCTGAAATCGTAATTGTTGCCTACGGGGCAAGTTCACGTACTGCAAAAAGTGCTGTTGATATTGCTCGCGAAAAAGGCGTAAAGGTGGGCTTGATTCGCCCATTACTTGTCTGGCCATTTCCTGATGACTCAATTGAAGGTCTGCTTAACAAGGGGACGGCAAAGGGCTTCCTTACTGTTGAAATGAGTATGGGACAGATGGTTGAAGATGTACGACTGGCAGTTAATGGTCGTGCTCCTGTCGAGATGCACAATCGCACTGGTGGTCTTGTGCCAGAACCCAAGGCGATTGCTGCTGCAGCTGAAGCGCTGCAAAAGCAAATCCTGGAAGGGGGTAAGTAGCATGACTGGACAAACTCCTCCAGTAAATGAAACAACGAAGGAAAAGGCAATTTTCACTCGCTCAGAGGGATTAACAGATACTGCTTTTACCTATTGCGCAGGCTGTATGCACGGTACGGTGCATCGCCTAATTGCGGAAAGCCTGACAGAGCTTGACGTGCTGGAAGACACCGTTGGTGTTGCGCCTGTAGGTTGTAGTGTAACTATGACAAAGTTTTTCAACTGTGACATGCTTCAGGCTTCACATGGTCGTGCTTCTGCTGCTGCCACTGGTCTCAAACGTGTTAATCCTGAGAAAATCGTGTTTAGCTATCAGGGTGACGGGGATCTTGCAGCAATTGGTACTGCTGAATCTATCCATGCAGCAGCGCGCGGTGATCATATTACGGTAATTTTTATCAATAATGCGATTTATGGTATGACGGGCGGACAAATGGCGCCCACAACGATGCCAGGTCAAATTACGCAAACCAGTCCTTATGGTCGAATCATCGAGCAAGATGGCTATCCGCTACGCGTGGTAGAAATGCTAGCTACGCTTGACGGAGTCGCTTATGCAGAGCGCGTAACAGTTGATTCTCCAAAAAATATTCGTGCGGCAAAGCGCAGCATTAAAAAGGCCTTTGAATATCAGCGTGACAAGGTAGGCTATACCATTATCGAGGTACTGTGTACTTGTCCGACCAACTGGGGTTTAAATCCTCTTGAGTCAGCTGACTGGATGCGTGAAAATATGTTCCCTTATTATCCTTTGGGAGTATACGCAGATGTAAAGGCTGACGGCTATGCAAATATTGTTGAGGCCGCTGCAGCAAGACTTGAGGCTCAGAAAGCAAAGGAGTCTGAAAGAAGGGCTGCCGAAGAAGCTAGAGAGGCTGCAAAGAAAGCTGTGAAAGGGGGCGACGCATCATGAATGTCCCCATGACCAACTTTGGAATGAGGCTTGCAGGCTATGGCGGGCAAGGAGTCCTCTTTGCAGGTCGTGTTATCGCTAATGCTGGACTGCTAAGCGGCAGAGAGGTAAGTTGGCTGCCCAGCTATGGTCCAGAGATGCGCGGTGGTACCTGCAATTGCTCAATAATCATTTCTGATGAACCAATCGGAACTCCTCTTGTGGTAGACCCAGATATTGTTGTTGCTATGAATAAGCTTTCTTTTGAGCGCTTCGGTGATGCAATTGTGCCAGGCGGATTACTGATTGCTGACGACTCAACCTTTGACATGGAGCTTGAGACCTTGCGCAGTGATATTACCAGCCTGGTTCAGCCTTACGCGCAGCTCGCTTCAGACAATGACTACGTTGATGTGCAGGGGACTCCTTTGGGTAACCTCTTGCAGATTGGCGTGCTTTGGAAAGCGACTCAATTCTGTACCGAAGAAGTGCTTGACGAGGCCCTAGTCCTTTCTATCCCAGAGCGCAAGGTTGCCTTACTTGAGGTAAATCGCAAGGCGCTAGCCCTAGGGAAAGAACTCTGAGGAAACGGCGTAGAAAAGGGGCAGATTGACTAGAAATACAGCTTAGGAAAATCATTCGGGTGGTCAAAATGGCCACCCGAATTTGCACAAATAGGACTGCAACGATGATTAGTTGATAGCCAGCTGATGATTAGTTGAGGGTTGGCTGGCTGACTATAAGCCGCAGGGTTACGAGTCTATATTTTGCGAGAAGAGGAAGCGAATTGTTATGGTAGATCAACGATTAGACCAGCAGGGAGCACGCCAGGAACAGGCAGACCAACAGCAAGATATCCGCGAGTTGGGTATGCGCATACGCGCGCTGCGCGAGGCCTGCGATGTAAGTGATGTAGATTTGGCTACTGAGCTGGGGATTGATATTGACCGCTACCGATCCTTCGAAGAAACAGGGGCTGATGTTCCCATTAGTGTGATCTATTCGATTGCACGCAAATTCAAAGTAGAGTTTACTGAAATACTCATGGGTAAAGCGGGACGACTTGAAACTATCCAGGTTGTGCGCAAGGGCGAAGGCCGCAAGGTTGATCGTATTCCAGGCTATCACTTTGAAGATCTTGCCTGGCGCTATACCCACAAGATAATGCAACCCCTTCTGGTGAGTCTTGATCCAAAGGATGAATGTGAAGACCTGATCTCTCATGAAGGGCAGGAGTTCAACATGGTGCTTCAAGGTGCCATTGATTTAACTTTCGATGGGCAGGTAATCCGCTTAAATGAAGGCGATAGTGTCTATTTTAACTCGCGTTACCCGCATGCGCAGAAATGCGCATCTGACATCCCGGCAATATTTGTGACCGTCATCACAGAATAGGCTACTGCTATAAAAGTAGGCCTTGTCGCAGAGTAGGAGCAGCTAGAAAAATCATGGATTATCTCTTGAAAAAATTCTGTCCCCGCCTTGAATTTGATTGCTATGATGACTTTTATTCAAACTATGAAGTCATCATTCCAGATGACTTCAATTTCGCCTATGACATTGTTGATGAATGGGCGCGTGTCCAGCCAGACAAGCGTGCTTTGTACTGGATTGATGACAAGGGTGGAAAGCACGTCCAGACCTTCTCAGATATAGCAAAGATGTCAGATCAATTGGCATCTGCCTTTAAAAGTGAGCTAGGGCTAAAAAAGGGCGACATTGTACTGCTTATTTTGCGTCAGCGCTGGGAATACTGGGCAATTGCCTGTGCTTTGATGAAGATGGGTGTTATTTTTGTACCAGGGTCAGTACAGATGACGGTAAAGGATCTTGCTTTTCGCGCAGAATCAGTAGATTTCAAGGCAGTTTTTGCCCTGGATGATCCCTATGTCATTGAGCAGCTTAATCGCTGCACTGAGCTAGGAACACAGATCGGCAGCAAGGTAGTGATCAATCAGGGTTATGAATGTGAAGATTCTGCCCCTGATACTTCCACATGGCTTAGCTTTGATGACATGCTTGCCTTTGATGCGCCTGTGTGGAAGCGTCCCAGTGGTGATGAAGCCCTTTGTGCAGATGATACTTTGATGTTGTACTTTACTTCAGGAACAACAGGACAACCCAAAATGGTCCATCATGCGCACAGGCATCCTCTGGGACACATTACAACGGCAAAGTATTGGCAGCAAGTACAGGAAGACACTTTGCATTTTAGTGTGACTGACAGTGCTTGGGCAAAATTCGGTTGGGGAAAAATTTACGGTCAATGGATTTGCGGCGCAGCTGTGTTTGCCTACGACTGGGATGCTTTCGAGCCAGCAAAATTACTTGAAAAGCTGCAAGACTATGACATTGTGACCTTTTGTGCGCCGCCCACGATGTATAGGTTCATGCTGCAAGAAGATGTTGGCGCCTACGATTTGAGCAGTGTAGCAAACTACGTAACAGCAGGGGAGCCTCTAAACGCTGACGTTACGAATCGCTGGGAACAGTATACGGGGAAAAAGATTCGGGAAGGCTTTGGGCAGTCTGAGAGTACCGTAATGATTGCGACCTGGCCCTGGCTTGAACCACGTCCAGGCTCTCTGGGCAAACCAGACCCCTTGTATAGCGTCAAGCTTCTATTAGAGCATGATCCACAGGGAAGGCCCTACGTTCGCTCCCGCGAAGCAGACATCGGTCAAGAAGGTGCTATCTGTGTGACACAGCTTAAAGAGCACTATCCTCCGGGACTTTTCGTAGGCTATTTTAACGATGACGAGCAAAGCATGAAGGCTGTCGGTGGTTCGTATTACAATCTGGGAGACATGGCCTGGCGTGACATAGACGGCTATCTAACTTTTGTAGGCAGAAACGATGATGTGATCAAAGCAAGTGGTTATCGTATTGGACCTTTCGAGGTCGAGAGCGCCCTGATTTTGCATCCAGCAGTCGTAGAAAGTGCTGTTACTGCTGCCCCTGATCCTGTTCGAGGTACCGTGGTAAAGGCCGATATTGTGCTGGCAAAAGGTTATGATCCCAGCGATGATTTGGCGCAAGAATTGCAAGAACATGTCAAAAATGTAACCGCTCCCTATAAATATCCACGAATAATTCGCTTTGTAAGCGAACTTCCGAAGACTCTTGGTGGTAAGATAAAGCGTGCCGAAATTAGAGAGAAAAACAAAACACCTGCATAATTCGGTTGCAGCTTCGCTTTTAGTTGTAGTTTGCACCCTCTTTATATATGCATTTTTAGCTGAGTCTGTACCAACAGCTTACGGAGCCTCTGTTGAATCCTTGCAACAGCGTGCTCGCGCTGCTGCAGCGCGTGTTGGAGAGATGGAAGGCTCTTTGGCTACGGCCATGGAAGCGCTCGACAAGGCAAGTGCTGAGCTGCGTGAAACTGAAGATTCCATTACGGAAAACGAAGAACAGGTAGATCAGCTTGAGCAAGACATTGCGCGCAGCAGGGAAGCCCTGGATCGTCAGGTGAACTTCATCTATCGCTCTAGCCGACTAGGCTATCTTGAAATGATTTTTGCGGCACAGAACCTCTCTGAATTTACTAATGCGCTCAATATGATTGATTTCATGGCAAGTCATGACGCACAAACTGTCGAAGACTTACGCGTGCAAACTGCTCAGCTCGAGAGCACTCTTGCTGATTTGAATGAGCTACGTGAACAGCAAGAAACCATTGAGATAAGCAAAAGAACCGAAGCACAGGCAGCGCAGAAACTTCTTGATGACCAGCAAGCCTACGTAGGCTCTTTGAACAGGCAAGTACAAGAAGCCTTACAGGCTGAACAGGATCGACAAAATCGGGAGGCAGCAACACGTGCTGCTGCCCCTTCAGGTAGCAACCGTGAAAGCGGTGAAAGTGCCAGCAGCTCAGGCGGTGGATCGGGTGGTTCAGGTGGCTATGTTGCCACGGGCATGACCTTTTCAGGGATTGCTTCGTGGTATCAAGTGGGAACGAGGACAGCCAACGGGGAACGCTTTAACCCTGATGCCATGACAGCTGCACATAAGACCCTGCCCTTTGGAACCCTCGTACGCGTGACCTTTAGGGGCAACAGTGTTGTTGTGCGCATCAATGACCGCGGACCTTTTACAGGCGGACGTGTTATTGATCTTTCAAGAGGCGCCGCTTCTGCAATCGGACTAAAATCAGCAGGTATTGGAACCGTTCAGGTAGAGGTTGTCCAGCGTCCATGATAGGCTGCGATGAACCAAAGAACTCTTGGTCAGCTAGCCCCCTTAATCCTCACGAGATGACCGTAGCTGTTTTGCAGGGAGGAATTTCTGCAGAGCGCGAGGTATCTCTGCGTAGCGGAAGCAATGTTAGCGAAGGTTTAAGACAGCTGGGATTTACCGTTGCGGTTCTTGATGCTGCAGACCTTGACTTCATTGAAAAATTGCGCGAGCTTAAACCGCAACTTGTTTTCAATGCCCTGCATGGCAGATATGGTGAAGACGGTACCATCCAGGGGCTTCTTGAAATTCTAGACATTCCTTACACAGGTAGTGGAGTGCTTGCAAGTGCGCTTGCTATGAATAAGCAGGTCAGCAAAGAGCTCTTTGAACAGGCAGGTCTAAGCACGCCAAAAGGCAGATTGATAACTCTTGATGACCTAGGTGACAATGTTCAGTTTGCTACAGCAAACCTTGAAGAGGGCAAGCAGACAGACGTGACCGACAAGCTTTTTGCAGAACTTACAGAGTCACTAGGAACAAATCATTTTGCAGTTAAGCCCAACAGTGAAGGTTCGTCTGTTGGCGTGTCGCTGATCGATAGCCCAGAGCAATTTCCCCTTGCGCTCAAGACTGCAATGATGGGAGAGGGACAAGCTTTTCACTCGGCGTTGGTAGAAGAGTATATTCCTGGCAGAGAGCTTACAGTAAGTGTGCTTGGGGATGCAAAAAACGCTGCAACTGCACTTCCTGTCATCGAGATCAAGACAAAAAGCGGCTTTTATCATTTTGAAAATAAATATGTATCTGGTGGCTCTAGCTTTACCTGTCCAGCAGATATCGATGCTGACACTACCCGCATTTGTCAAGAGTTAGCACTGGCAGCACATGATGTCTTAGGTTGTCAGGGTTATTCGCGCAGTGACATTCGCCTCAGAGATGACGGAGTAGTTTATCTGCTTGAAACAAATACGCTGCCTGGCTTGACCTCCGGCTCACTGATTCCTAAGGCAGCTGCGGCTGCAGGTATTGAACTGCCCGAACTACTTATGACGATTGTAAGTTACGCGCTTTCCAAATAGCCCTTTGACGGCTGCCCCCAAGTGGTGTTTCCAGGCAACTTCCTTAGGTCAATTTTGGTTAAATAATGCATGAATCTGCTGGAATAACCGTATTGAGACTAGACGTATCACCAAAATTCTAGTATCATTTGTGCTCAAATAACCTAATTGTGACGATTGCAAGAACGTTTTGCTCGCACCTGCTTTTTGGTGTTGCGGTTAGGGACCGCCAAATTACATAAGGAAGGCCGCTAAACATCATGTTGATTACCCGCCGGACTGACTATGCAATTCGAATTATGCGTACAATTGCTGAAAACGATACTGATAGACCTATCTCTGTTCGCGAGATAGCAGAGCGTGATACCATTCCCTATCAGTTTGCGCGTCGCATTACTTACGACCTTGCTAATGCAGGTCTAGTCAGTGTGACTCGTGGTGCGCGTGGTGGGGCAGACTTGGCGCGCCCAGCTGATCAGATTTCTCTACTTGACGTTATTGTCGTTGGGCAGGGAAAGCCTATTTGCTCACGCTGCTCCCTTGAAGATGGGTGGTGCGAGAACGAAGATTCATGCTCAGTGAGAACTGCGCTTGGAGACCTTGATACGATTGTTAATGACTATTTGGATGGACTTACCTTGAGCAAAGTTATTCGCCCTCTAGAGGATCGCCCTTACTCAATTGACAACTAGCTTTCTGCTTCGTTGTGCGTCGCTTGGTATCACCTTGCTGCGCCCTTGCGCCCTGCTTTATTATGCACTTATCAAACTGTTAAGGCCTGTTCAGCATAAAGTAACTTTCATCAGTCGGCAAAGTGATGCTACTCCGACTGACTTCATTTTGCTCGCTGCCAGTCTTGCTCGACTAGACCGTAGCTTAAAAATCAAGATTATATGCTGCTCTGAGGCTGCGCGATCTGCACGTTTTCTAGGGCAACTGCGCCAAACATCACGTGAGCTATGGCATATTGCCAGTTCTTCTGCGGTAGTTCTTGATGACTATACGCCTTCAGTGAGCTTTTTCTCTCAGCGCAAAAAACTCTACGTATTGCAGATGGGACACAGGCTAGGGATGCTTAAGCGCACTTTCTGGCAGGTAGTCGATATGCCAGGTGAGCCTAGCAGTTGCATTGCAACTGCCCTTCGTATGCACGCAAACTACACTGCTGTGCTTGCGCCTAGTGAGGCTCTGCGTGAAAGCTACCGCCATGCCTTCCGGGTCGCACGCACACGGATTCATGTGATAGCTTTGCCGCGCTACGAGGTATTGCGAAATCCTGACATGAATCGCCTAGACATAGTAATCTCAAATCATCCAGAGCTATTTGCAAACACTCCCGTTGTTTTCTATGCTCCCACTTTTCGTGGTGATGCAGAGGGCACGCAGCGCTGGATGAAGGCTTTGAAAAAACTCGTACATGCTGCAGAAGTTCAAGGCTTAACCCTAATTGTAAAAACACATCCGCGCAGTTCATCGCAGTGCACAATTTTGGCGGATGAACAGGTCGGTGAATTGGCTCAGCTATCACGCTCGCCGCATGTCATTCTTAATCCTCCCATCGATACTCTTGATCTTCTGGCAGTTGTTGATCATGTGATTAGCGACTACAGCAGTGTTGCTTTTGAGGCAGCCATCTCGGGCAAGCCAGTATGGTTCTACCTGTACGACTATGATGAATATTTGGACCAATATGGACTCAACGTTGACCCCACGCAGTATATGCCAGCAGCTTGCTTCGCAGATTCGCAAGCCTTGCTAGATGCACTTACACAGTCGTCTTTGCCCAGTGTAGCCCAAGAACAGTTCCTGCACGCTTTTGTGCAGTCACCAGAAAACATGCAGACCACGGCTGCTCAACAAATAGCACGACTAGTACTTCAAGGTATACAATAGACAACCTTATGAAACAAGAACAATTAAGAAATATTGCGATTATCGCACACGTTGACCATGGCAAAACGACGCTTGTTGATCGCCTGCTGCAAACAGCAGGTGTCTTCCGCGAAAACCAAGAGGTGGCAGAGCGCGTCCTTGACAGTAACGATCAGGAGCGCGAACGCGGCATCACCATTCTGGCGAAAAACATTTCGATTCGCTACAAGGACGTAAAAATTAACGTGATTGATACTCCTGGTCATGCCGATTTTGGCGGAGAGGTAGAACGCGTTTTGCGGATGGCAGATGGCTGTCTTCTGATTGTTGACGCTTTCGATGGCCCTATGCCTCAGACTCGCTTTGTCTTGAAAAAGGCACTCGAAAATCACTTGAAGCCTATGGTAGTGATCAATAAAATCGATCGCCCTGGTGCACGCCCCCACGAAGTCTTAGACGAAGTGTTCGAGCTGATGTTAGAGCTAGGCGCTAATGATGAACAGCTGGATTTTCCCGTAGTATATGCAAGCGCGTTAAACGGCTATGCTCGACGTGAGCCTGATGACACTAACATGGACATGACTCCGCTACTTGATGCAATCATCGAGTTTATTCCAGCACCTGACGTAGACCCAGAAGGTCCTGTTGCTTTGCAGATTTGCCAGATTGACTATTCTAGCTATCTGGGTCGTATTGGAGTCGGGCGTCTGTATTCAGGAACCTTGCACCACGGGGATAAGCTGCAAATAAATAAAAACAGCGGCGAGACTTTTACGGCAACGGTAAAACAGCTCTTTACCTTTGAGGCTTTGGGTCGTGAAGAGGCGCAGAAAGCAGGCGCAGGCGACATTGTTGCTGTTGCGGGCGTTGAAGACTGCGACATTGGGGATCTTTACACTACCATTGGACAAGAAATCGATCTTGACCCCATTGAAGTTGAAAAACCAACTATGTCAGTAGTGTTTGAAGCTTCGACCAGTCCTCTTGTGGGACAAGAGGGTGAAATCGTAGGCGGCCGCCAATTAAAAGAGCGTCTACTGCGCGAGGCAGAATCTAATATCTCGATGCAGATAACAGAAACTGAAGACAAGCGCGGTATGACTGTTGCAGGCAGAGGAGTCCTGCACCTCTCTGTCTTGATGGAGACCATGCGTCGCGAAGGTTTCGAATTTCAGGTAGGAAGGCCACAGGTTGTTTACGGCAAGGATGAGCAGGGCAACCGCACTGAACCCATCGAGCTTGCAGTGGTAGATGTCCCCAGTGAGTATGCGGGCAAAGTTATCGAAATATTTGGCTCCTCTGGTGGCGAAATGATAGAGATGGTACAGCGTGACGACATTGTTCACTTGCAGTTCAAAATTCCTGCACGTGGCATGATGGGTTTGCGCGCACGCCTGCTCAATGCTACCCGCGGCGAAGCCATCCTGTTTCACACCTTCAGTGATTACGGACCCTACCGTGGCGAGTTAGGTAGCCGCCAAAATGGCTCACTTATTGCAATGTCATCAGAAAAATCAGTCGCTTTTGCATTGGACTCACTGCAACAGCGCGGAACACTATTTATTGGTCCTGGTGAAATGTGCTACGAAGGCATGATTGTCGGAGAAGTCTCACGTGCTGGTGATCTTGTAGTAAATGTCGCAAAGGCAAAGCAGCTTACCAATATTCGTGCTGCATCTGCTGACAAGCAGATTTTGCTTGCTCCGCCGATGCGCTTTACGCTTGAAGAGGCGCTTGAGTATATCGAGGATGACGAATTGGTGGAAGTTACTCCGCAGTCAATTCGTTTGCGCAAGCGTCTGCTCTGTGAAAATGAAAGAAAGCGCGCGAGAAAATCGGCTAATCCACGCTAAATGCTAGGTGGGCATGGGATGAGCGTGCTACTATTTAAGATAGGAATAAGATGCTCAAGATGAACGATTTAAGACTTGGGCTTTGAGGATTGGAGGACTCAAATGGGTAAATGCGGCAAATTTCTAGTAGGTGGCCTTATTGGCGTTGCAATTGGTATTCTTATTGCACCAAAATCTGGAGCAGAGACCCGCGCTTTTCTCAAAGAAAAGGCTCAGGCATACATGGATAATGCTGACGTTATGAGCGACAATGTGCGCGATAAGGCAGTTGAATTGTACTCGAGCGCTTCTGAGTATGCAGGGGACGCAACAGCTCAGCTCAAGGTAAAAATTGAATCTGCTCGTGACAAGCTGGGTGACACGGTTGCTGCAGTTAAGCATACCGCACCTGCAGACGCACCAGCTGTTGACTCGGCTGATACGGATGCCACTGCCTAAACCTTGTCCTATTTGTGCGGTACCGCTGATTGGGTAACTACGCCTTGTGTTCTACATAGAGACTTAGGCTTTGAGTGAAGGATATATACGTCAAAGAAGAGAAATTGAAGGGGTGCACCAACCATGCAAAGCGTGGGGGAGTGCGCCCCTTTGTTATAGCTGCCCTGATACTTGCTGCGCTAGCTGCCCTGCTTTTTCTTGCACCTCATATCTTGCGCTGGCCAGTAACCGTCACTCTTAATGGCGCGCAAACGCAGGTGGCCTATGGCACAAGCCTTCGTCAAGCAGCGCAGCGCAATTTGAATCGCAGCCAACTGTACGGAGACTTGCTTGCTGTTGATGGAAGTATCTTGCGTGAGGGGGGAGGGGGAAATCCCATCTTTATGGTTGGTGGGGAAGAAGCCAGTCCAGATATGCCCATCCGCAGCTCTCTAAGTATTGCTGTTCATCGCGGGGCTAATAATACCGAAGCTATAGTTGAAGAAGAGGTAGATATAGAGCCTGAGCTGAATCGTCAGGGCAGAGGACCGCTGTATCACATTGTCGATCCTGGACAGGTTGGCTCGATTCTTCGCAGTGTTGGCCAGCAGTCAGAAATTGAATTGGATACAGAAATACTAGTTGAACCTCGTGCAGTCGAGCTACACCTATCTGCATTTCGCGAAGAAGGCCCTCGGCTTATTGCGCTCACCTTTGATGATGGACCACATCCTGTACATACCCCTGCCTTGCTTGAAGTGCTTGCTGCAGAAGGGGTGAAGGCAACATTCTTTGTGGCAGGCATTGAGGTGGTTAGATTTCCTGAAGTTGCTCAACGAATTGTGAGCGAGGGACATCAAATTGCCAATCATGGCTATGATCACCGTGATTATAGTGGGCTAAGTTACGCTGAGCAACGCGAGGACTTTCAGCGCGCGCAAGACATCATCGAGGATGCGACAGGAATACGCCCCAATTGGGCTCGTCCTCCTTACGGACAGATGAATGCCAGCACGTTTTCCCTGTTCGGAGAAGAGGATATCAAGATTGCCCACTGGACTATTGATCCTTTAGATTTTCGCAGGCCAGGCACACGTGTCATCAGAGATCGCGTTGTGGGGGAGGCTCAGTCAGGGTCAATAATACTGCTGCACGACGGCGGGGGCGACCGTGAGCAAACAGTTCAAGCTACACGCGAGATCATTCGCGACCTGCGTGAAGAAGGCTTTGAATTTGTGACGATTGAACAGCTTTTTGAAAGAGCTAATCCGTAAATCTTGCACAGCTGACACTTTTCTGCAGAGCAACTTCTGACATAAATCGTAGCGATAGGCACGGGCGCCACTGGTAGAAAGTGTCTAGATTGATTGCATGTAACAACTTGTTACATGCAATCAAAATGCTATGGTCAATCGCTATACTATTGCTCTGGAATGTACATCCGCCAGAAATGTAGACAAAGGAGTATTCCCATGCCGGTAAAAATTCAAGATGGTCTGCCAGCTATTCGCACCCTTGCGCGCGAAAATGTCTTTGTAATGACCGAAGAGCGTGCACTGACACAAGACATTCGCCCCCTGAGAATACTTGTCCTGAATTTGATGCCTACGAAAATTACAACCGAAACGCAGTTGTTGCGTGTATTGGGCAACACTCCACTTCAATCCGAAGTAGTATTTTTGCGCACAGGAAGTTATCAGTCAAAGAATGCTTGCCCTCAACACCTCGGAGACTTCTACCGCACTTTTGATGAAGTAAAAGGTGAACGTTGGGACGGACTTATTATTACGGGTGCTCCTGTAGAACAAATGCCCTTTGGGCAAGTTAGTTACTGGGATGAGCTGGTTCGAATCTTTGAATGGGCAAGAACTAACGTCTTTTCAACTTTTTGCATTTGCTGGGCAGCACAGGCAGCTCTTTACTATTATTACGGTATAGAAAAAGAGCCTGTTGACTCGAAGGTGTTTGGTGTTTTTGAGCATCAGGTCAAAGATAATAAAAATAAACTGACTCGTGGCTTTGATGACGTATTCTATGCACCTCATAGTCGTCATACTACCATCGACACGAATGCTGTTGAGGCTTGCCGCAGTATTGAAGTGCTGGCAGACTCACCAGAGGTCGGCCTCTATCTGGCTGCCTCAACAGATGGCCGTCTTGTTTTTGCTACTGGACATAGCGAATATGATGCTGGCACCTTAAAGAAAGAATACGACCGTGATGTAGCGGCAGGACTTGATATTGCGGTACCGCAAAACTATTTCCAAGATGACGATCCCCATAAGCCCGTTGTTGTTCGTTGGCGAGCACATGCAAACCTACTGTTTAGCAACTGGTTGAATTATTGTGTCTACCAAGAAACGCCCTACGACTTGAGTGAACTCAAATAGGGTGTCACGATGAGGGTGAAGCAAGAATCTGGTGCCTCCTGTTGTCAGGCAGCTATCCCTTGTGTTTCTTTTGTAGTGAGCATTACACATGGATAACAAAGGGTACAAACTGCCGTCACAAAGGCTATAATTGTTAGACTATGAATATTGCTACGAAAACCTCGCCGCTGCAAGGACAAGCCTCGCTTGCAGATACTGTTGCTGCCACACAGGCGGCAGTAAGTGCCACTGCAGTAGAAAAAGCTAGCGCAAAGCCTTATATGACCCCTAAGCCAGTCAAATTCTTTGACGGCATCCTTGACACTATTGTTGTTGCGATTATCATGTTTATGCTGGTGTTTTCTGCTTATGCTATGTGGGATACTGACCAGATGCATGGTGGGGCAATGTCTGACCAGTATTCGATTTACAATCCTGCAGAAGACCCTTTGACCTTTGAAGAGCTGCGGGCAATAAATCCTGACGTCTTTGGCTGGATTACGGTATACGGAACTCTGATTGACTTTCCCTTGCTGCAAGGTGAAAACAATAGTCGCTACCTAAATCACAATGCAAAGGGTGAATTTTCTTTGGCAGGTGCAATCTTTCTTGACCAGGCAAATGACCCCAATTTTACTGACTTTAACAGCATTATTCATGGCCATCACATGGATCAGGGCGCAATGTTTGGAAATATTGACCTTTTTGCCGACTACGAATTCTTTGATAGTCGTAGGTATGGCAATCTTTTCTTCAATGACAAGGACCACGGGCTAGAGTTTTTTGCTTTTGTAGAGACCAGTGGTTATGACTGGCAAATCTTTAATCCAGCAGTTCAAGGTAGAGAGAATCAAGAAGCCTACCTAGCAAGAATTGATTATCTTGCTAGGCATACACGTGACATTGGGATAAGTACAGATGATCAGATTGTACTCCTAGCAACCTGTACCAATGAATTTACTAATGGACGACACTTGCTGGTTGCAAAGTTGCACGATACTCCTTTCCCCAATCCTTTTGCAGAAGGCGAAGCAGCAGAACGCGAGCGTCAGAATTTCATTGACGGAGAGATACTTCCCCTCTTGCGTCAAGTCTGCTTCCCGGCGCTGATCATCATGATAATCCTTGTGTTGACGTACTGGGCTATTCAGAAACGTAGACGTTGGCGCGTTGAAGATAAGTGGTCAATGATTGAAGCTAATCCAGAATTGCTGGCCAAATTGGAAAAGGAAGGGCTGGGCACAAAAAAGAAAAAGTCCAGCAAGCCTGATGCACCTGGTGCATCTAACAAGCCTAAACTTCCTAAGCAGCCGGCTATGCCACTGGCTGCGCAAGCTGTTCCAGCCCAAGCACCAGCATCAATGCCAGCACCGCTATCAGCAACGCCGCTATCTGCACCTCCAAAGAAGTAAACGAAGCAGTGCTTGCTGGGAATGGTTCAGGCTAGGACTTATCGCTTCATAACGAAATTTCGCTTGTTTCTGCGCGCGATGCTCATGGCATTTTTTGTCGGCGGTGGACTAGCTTTAGTATTTTTTATCAGCATGCTTGCGCTGATAATAGGGGATGGCACTTATACCCTCTTCGATCTATTAACTACCTTGAGCTTTTTTGCCCTTCTTATCTTTTTAAATTTTAGCTTTATAGGAATGTTTGCCCCCATGCGTGGAATTATGCTGATTCGCAAACAGGAATCTGCGCTAAATTTTAGCTTTAATGAAGAAATGCAGAAGCGAGAAGTCTCAAAGTATGACTTTGCAGATGCAGATTATTTTGTAAGTGTTAGAAGTGATCGTGTCGTTGTGCTAAAAAGAGACTTCATTGCAAAGCTTGAAGCTGCGCGAGAGGAAAATCGCATCCTGTCCCGAATAAGCGTAGTAAGTACCGCGGGAGAAAAGCACAGAGTCATAGGACATCATGAATCAATCAAGGCTCTTCAGGCCTGGTTTAACAACAGGCCGACAGACGCAGACAATAACGAAGAGCAGTGATCAGTAGATAAATAACCAAAGGCCTCGCCCTAGTCTTAGTCTGCGTACTCTATTTCATCTGGCTCAACAACTATTTCAGGGGGCGTTTCGCCGGTAGCTTGCTGACCACCCTGCTCCTCTGCTTTCTTGTGAGCAGCAATTCCCTCATGATGTTCGCGCATTAATTTTCTACGCCATGAAAAAGGCAGATAGTCTTCAGGGGCAGGACGAATATGGTACTTTGCCCGAAAGCGGGGTAGTGCCAAACGATGTCTGCCCAGTTCGTGAGACTTAATCAATGAGGGCAGGACAATAGTTTTATGCTTACCCTTATCGTGCCGTGCATAAATCCAAAAGGGGAGCACTAAGGCGACGGCAAAGCAGCTTACTAAAATAAGCAGGTAAGTAGCTGGTTGTCCCGTCTGAAGTCCTGCAGGAGGGACAAAAGAGATGGCAAATACAGCAATACTGGTAACAAGCCCCATGCTTGCAAAAATGACCTTGCCAATGATTCCTCCTGGCACTTGATAGCTGCGCTCTAGATCTCTTTGTTTAAAGATAAGCTTGAAATAGCCAATATACATAAGGACGTATGCAGCCACATAGATGCACACGGTAAGGGCAATGGCAATAAGGAAAGACAGGTTGTTTCCTCCTCCGCCAAGGGTCAAGATAAGAATCCAGATAGTGACGATGATTCCCTGTGCTACGATAAGGACGATGGGGACATCATGCTGGTTTACTTTCCTAAAAATTGTCGGCAGTAGTCCTTGCTGTGCTGCCATGTAGATGCCGCGTGCAGGTCCTCCTATCCAACTGGCAATTTGTGAAATCACCCCAAAGGCAATCATAAGTGCAATGATGTTTGCTGCAAAGCTTGAGACAATGCCAACATGTGCAAACAGTGCCGATAAAGCATCAATGATTCCTGAGTTCAGGTTAATCTTATCAGTGGGTATCGTTAGAGCTACCGACATCCCCCCTATGGCGTTGAGGGCGACTGCGGTAATGGCCATAAGAATCATAGCCATGGGGTAGTTGCGTCCAGGGTTTTGTAGGTCATTGACATAGGAGGCAGAGCTTTCGACCCCTGCATAAGATAGGATGAATGACACAAATACCACCAGTGTGGCTATCTTGCTAAAGTCAGGAAAAAGGGCTGCTGTTGTCACAGGTGTTGCTGATTGACCTCCTGTAGCCAGAAATAGTGCAGCTAAGATAATCAAAACGACTGTAGGAATAATGATGCCAACTATGCTGCCAATGCCGCCCATCCGCTCTGCAATGCGCGTGCCCCTAAACTGCATAATGGTAATAACCCAAAAGATGCCAATGGCTGCCAGAGCTTTGGTGCTAGGATTTGATCCCAATGCAGTCCAGCCAGTTGCAGCTGCAAGGGCACCTAACACAAAGTACAGCATGGCAATAAAGCCTACAGTAGCTTGCAGCCACTGGAAGAATACAGCAGCAAACCCAAAGCGCTCCCCTAGAGTATTCTTTACCCATACATAGATGCCTCCAGCCTCCCAGTCCTTCACGGTTGCCATTTCAGCAGCGACAAGGGCTGTTGGGATAAACCAGAGAATTGCACCGACAATTAGGAAGAAAACCAAGCTAAAGCCTGATTGCGCAAAAGCAGCGTAAATATGCAAATCCATAGTCATGGCGACCGTAAGGGCATAAAAGCCCATCATGGTCAGACTCTTTTTAGCAAGGGTATTGCGCACTGCCCTAGACACGACGAACCTTCCTTATCAAATCAGTGAGAGCATAAGAGAAGCGTGAAATAAATTCTACTACAGTTTCATAACGCGCCTGGCGATAGCAGCAAGGGGCTTAAAGTAGAATTTTTCGAAGCTTTTCTCGACACAAGCAAGCTCTTTGCGGATTTCAATGTCTTGCGGACATTTTGCCTCGCAGCGTCCACACTGGTTGCAGCGCGATGCGTTGGCAGGCACTTTTTTAAGCATGGTGCTGCTAGTGTAATTGACTAGTGCCATCGCTTTTCCGGTAACACTAATGTTGTTATAAGAGATCAGGCAGGTGGGGATGTCTACCCCTTCAGGGCAGGGTAGGCAGTAATTACAAGCAGTGCAGCTGACCTTCATAACATCAGTAATGGCCTGTCTTGCTGTGGCGATGACTTTGTGGTCACATTCTGCCAGCATGCCTGGTGAGGACTCTTTGGCTACACGAATGTTTTCTTTCAGCTGATCCATGCTGTTCATGCCTGAATACACACAGTGTATCTCTGGTTGATTCCATAACCAGCGCATCGCCCACTCTTCAGAGCTACGTACCGTTCCTGTGCTGTCGGGGCGAGCAAAGATCTCACGTGCTGCCTTTGGCAGGCTGTCTACAAGGCGACCCCCTTTAAGCGGACTCATGATAAAGGGTTTAATGCCCTTTGTGTATGCGTAGCGTAAGATGTCATGTTCCTCGTTGGCAGTCTTATCAAGGTAGTTGTACTGAATCAGACAGAAATCCCAGTTATAGGCATCAACAATTTGAGTAAATTCTTCGTAGCCCCCGTGATAGGAAAAGCCAAAATTCCTAATGCGCCCCGTAGCTTTCTGCGTTTCAATCCACTCAAGGATTCCGTAGCTAACTAGGCGATTCCACATCTTAAGGCCACTGAGCATATGGATTTGATAGTAATCAATATAGTCTGTGCGCAGGCGTGATAAAGATGCGTTGAAATATCTGTCTAAGTCCTCGGGTTTGCGCAGCAAGAAAGTCTGAACCTTTGTGGCAATCTTGACCTGGCTGCGCAGGTTATGCCGCTCTAAAATCTTTCCGAGGCGTGACTCACTTTGCCCATAAACATAGGCAGTGTCAAAGTGCGTAACACCTTCGTTGACAGCATGCACAATAAGTTCTTCAGTCAAGCGGTCGCTTGACGGAAAGCGCATGCAGCCAAAGCCTAGGGGAAAGGGCTTAGTCTCTTGATCTAGGCAGTCGTTATTATGTTCACTTTTGTCCATGTATCCATTGTAGCTTTCTTAAGAATTTCTTAGCATTTCTGTATCTGGAGCTTTGATTTTCTTAGCTAATCTAATACCTGCCTGCAGCTTTGCGCAAAATAATAAGCAAGCTTCATTTCTCGCGCAGCTTGCTTTAGCTTCCCAGTTTGCATGGTTGCTTTGCTGCAGGCAGGTATTACACCAATCGCCAAGTCAAGCACTAAATCAAGCACTAGACCAATCAGGGGACATCACAGAAGGGTAGGGTGAGCAAACAAACAATGAACGCTTCAGATATTACCTTTAGCACCATTAGTCCAAGACGACGCGAACGAATACGTCTGCAGCGCAAAAGGATTCAGCAAAAGAGGTCTATGCGACATATCCTTGTAGCTACTTTGATATGCGTAGCTCTTAGTACGGGGATAGCCCTTGCATGGACGCACTCTGCATCCTTGACGGCGATGTTTGCTTCTGGTCCGACAAGAAATGCCGAATTGCCTTCTGCGTCTAGTAGCACTTCAGCGCAATCACTTGCCTACGCAAGCGGACCTTTCGAGGCAGCACGACCCCTTGCTGAACTTGAAAATACGGGTCTGCTGCAGCTTATTAACCGTGATCATGCCATCACCAACATGCCCTTGCGCAGTGACATGGCTGATGCCTTTCCGACCCTTCCTGTCGCAAATCAAAGCATAGGGGTTCGTCAAGACGCGCTTGCTGCAACAGCCGATATGTTTGAGGAGGCACAGGCTGCGGGAATTGGCCCTTTCCATATTGCTAGTGGCTTTCGTGACCGGGTTCGCCAGTCGATTCTCTACGATGAAATTGCCGACAGCAGCCTTGTCCAGCAAGCTGGTCACAGCGAACACCACTCAGGGCTAGCCCTTGATATTGTTCCTACAGCGCTTGTGCAAGAGGCAGCCCCGATTGTTGAGCAGCTTGATGGAAGCTCTGCAGAAGAGCAGTGGCTCGCAGACAATTCATGGAGGTTCGGGCTTATCTTGCGCTATCCTGAGGGCAGTCAAGACATCACAGGTATCGCATTTGAACCCTGGCACTTTCGCTATGTGGGGCAAGTGCATGCTTGGTATATGTGGCAGCATGATTTGACCCTTGAAGAATATCTGCAGCAGCTAGAAGAAAAGGGCGGTTTTGATGTAACTATCGGCAAACGAAGCTACTTTGTTAGACAGGTAACTGCAAAAGATGGCGTAGTATATGTGCCGAAAGATAAAAGTTTCACGCTCTCTTGCGATAACTTGGGCAACTATATAATTACTGCTTGGAAGCAGACAGGATGACGACTATGGTTAAAGAAAAGCCAGAATATACGATTCTTATTGTTGATGACGATCCAGACATCCTGAATGCTCTTGAAATATACTTGCGTCAAGAGGGCTACAGTGTGCTGCGTGCTAACAATGGGCTAGAAGCAGTCGAAAGTTTGTCCGAAAATGAAATTCATCTCATCTTGCTTGATGTGATGATGCCAAAAATGGATGGTATCCAGGCAGCTGTGCGTATTCGCGACAAAAGTAATGTGCCTATAGTCTTTCTCTCTGCAAAGGCTGAGGACACCGATCGTATTCTGGGCCTGAATGTGGGCGGCGATGACTACGTAACAAAGCCCTTCAATCCTGTTGAACTAATGGCGCGGGTGCGGGCAACCTTAAGACGCTACGCACGCCTAGGCGGAATGGTCAATGCCGGTGAAGTTGCAGGTAGTACAGAGGTCAGTTCAGTGGCAGAGGGCGCCCAGGATGGAACTGATTCCAAAGACATCTATCAAACAGGCGATTTGCTGCTCGACGATAAGCAAAAGTTGGTAACAGTGGCTGATGATGAGGTGAAGTTAACAGCACTTGAATACAACATCTTAAAGCTGCTTATGTCGCATATGGGACAGGTCTTTAGTGCAACGCAAATCTATGAATCTGTCTGGAATGAGCCTGCCTTTGAAGTGTCAAAGACGGTGTCAGTTCATGTAAGGCGAATTAGAGAAAAGATTGAAGTTAATCCAAAAGAGCCCGAATATCTGAAAATGATGTATGGTCTAGGTTATAAGGTGGTGCGAAAGCAATGAACGAAACAACACATACTACAGCAAACACTACAACACATACGACAGTAGGCACAGCAGCAGATGCAACTACAGGCACAGTTAAGGCAGCCAAACCCACAATAGGAATTTTTGTAACAGACGAAGCCGGCAATATGACCGCAGTATCAGATAGCTTGGGTGGAATTGCAGGAGCCGTGGACAAACTCGCACGCACCATGAAGGTTGATGCCAATGTGCTGAAGGTCGCAACGCTCTTGCTGGCCTACCTAGGGCTACTATTACTTATAAATAATGCTGCGATTAATCGGGGCACACTTGGGGTCATGCTATCGATTCTAAGTTCTCGGAGTGACCTGTTTTTCATGTTCTCTCTACTTTCACTGCTCCTGCTGTATTTTCTAGCTCAGTGGTCAAAGATAGTCTACTTTTTCCGCAGGCCTTTGAACATGGTGCTTAGTCTGGCAATCACCTTTCTTTTTGCCTGTGGAGCGTTGTTGCTCTACATGGACATGCAACGGGCTTTCATTGGGGATCTCACGCTTACCATTGCACTTGTAGGGGCACTTACCATTCTTGCCGTAGCCTATTGCAACAATTTTCTTGCTTCGCTGTCTACAAGGTATGCCCAACAATATGAGCGGGCAAACCAGGATAAAGTCCGCGCAGAACGCTTCAAATCTGAACTTATTACTAATGTATCTCATGACATTCAGACGCCTTTGACTTCGATTATCAACTACACAGATTTATTGCGTGGTCTGTCACCAAAAGATAAGGAGTTCGCCCAGAAATTTGATGAATACACAGAAGTTCTGGAAAGGAAGTCAGCACGGCTAAAGGATTTAACCAATGACCTCATAGAGGCTTCAAAGGCTGCTACGGGAAATGTTCCCATCGACATGAGATCCGTTAATCTTACAGAGCTTATCTGGCAAGTTGCAGGAGAGTTTGACGATCGTTTCAGTGATCGAAATCTGAACTTTGTGCTGATTCCGAGTGACGAGCAGTTTATTGTGAGTGCTGACTCTAATCAGTTGTGGCGAGTCCTAGAAAACCTCTTCAGCAACATGACAAAGTATTCTTTGGAGGGGACACGTACTTTCGCACAGCTCGAGCGCCTTCCAGCAGGTAATTCTGCGGGAATGGTTAGCTTGAGCCTAAAAAATACCTCAGCAGAACCCCTTGAGCAATTGGGCGGCGAACTAACAGAACAATTCATCCGTGGCGATAAGGCACGTAACACTGAGGGCAGTGGGCTGGGTCTTCATATTGCGAAGAGTCTTGCAGAGCTCATGAACGGCACCTTGACTGTGCAGGTCAGTGGTGATCAATTTGAAGTAAAGCTACTATTGCACCCATCACCTCAGGCTTAATCTTTGCGCACAAACATCAGCTGTCAGCCTTTTGCGGGAAAGAGACCCAAAAGGCTGACGAGCTGGCCAATTCTAAATAGGGGAATTTATTAGATGAATGAATTATTTGCAATGACCTTTGGTCGGATCTTCTTCACACTTGCGGCTGCTCCGGCAACGACAGTGCTAGCAATTTTTGCAGCTTTTATGCTGTGCATCATTTTTCAAGTAACGATACTGCGCCGTGCAAATGTAGGTGCAGGTAAGCCCTTGAGAGCAAGGCATTTTGTATGCTCCTATCTTTTCGTTCTTTATATGCTGGTGGTATATCGTCTAACAGGCATGGGAACGCTGTGGAATGTTGTCAGAAGTGATGCTCGCATATGTACTAATTCTATCCACCTCATACCCCTAATGTCCTTTGCAGATGGTGCTTATGGCTTTTTGTTCTTTGGACTCAATGTCATAATGACGGTACCGTTAGGGTTTTTCCTGGCAGCACTATGGCCGTCTATGCGCTCTTATAAACACACTGCTCTTGCAGGTTTTTGCTTCTCTCTTGCTATTGAGCTAAGTCAGCTTTTCACTAATCGCGGAACCAATGTTGATGATCTTATTGCAAACACTTTAGGGGCTGTTCTTGGGTACGTCCTCTTTAAGCTGTTTGCCAATTTTCAGTCGAGCAGAATAAGCAATCGAAAACTGGAAAAGATACAGGCAAGAGACCAGGTGCGCGCGCAGTCAAAGATGCTGCGAAATGAGGGTGCCATTTATGTTGTGCTGTCATTTTTGGGGATGTTTCTATTTTTCAATTCCGCGGTACTTAGCAGTCTTGACGCACGTTTGGGTGTGCCACAAAATTCAGCTATTCGAAGCTCAGAATTAAGTAACCTAGAGGGAAGGGATGACGACTATATTAAAGGCTCTGTACTTGAGGTGTACACAGATAGTCTGGTGATTGAGTTAATTAAAACAGGTGAACTTGAAGATGGAGTTTTGCTTGCTGCAAGTACCGATAGCACGCTGCAGATTTACTTTAATGACGAAACTACGGTAGATATTTGGCGCGTAGAGGGAGGCCAGAGAGCATTCCTCGTGGCAACAGGTGCAAGCCCTAGCGATATTAGCGAGGGAGATACGGTAGATATTCACTTCGCAGATACTGCACCTAGCAAAGAGGAGCTAGGTCCTGACATTCCGGCATTACAGATCATTATTTGGCGTTTTTCATAGCTGCGACCCGTACCAGAGACAGCCAATGGTCCTCCGATATTATAGATTTTTTGTGAAATTTACCTTATTTATGTAGAGGAAACTTCTGGCTTTATGCTAAATTTGGTGTCATCGGGAAGATAGATACGCGCAGCTAGCACAAGCTATGCTGCCCAAATTAGAAGGAGACCGCTACTATGTCTGGACAAATTCGCTTAACTCCAGCACAACTCAGAACTTCAGCTTCCAGATATACACAAGGCGCTCAAGAAGTACGCGATGTTCTCGCAAAACTCAGACGTG
>Ga0123355_10000788_pt1 | contig 43398 bp, 40 predicted proteins | sample TergutEmb28metaG_3_FD_89872 | JGI IMG/M metagenome (GOLD analysis project Ga0123355, IMG submission 89872) | Embiratermes neotenicus P1 segment gut microbial communities from Petit-Saut dam, French Guiana - Emb289 P1 | ecosystem: Host-associated > Arthropoda: Insects > Digestive system > Gut ...
ACCTCATCTATAATTGCTTATAGATTGTCGTAAAACCATTGCTATTAGAAGTAACGAACCATTGCTATTAAAAGCAACGAAAGCTATAATACCACATAATGAAGGGTGTGTCAAGGGGTTTTTTAAAAAAAATTGGATAAATTGCAATAATTTTAGATTTGTATTTTTTGGAAGCGTTGACATGGTTGTTTTTTCCTGATAGAATGGCTATGAAAGGAGGGATTGCCCATGAAATTTTATCAGGTCGATTCTTTTACTGACGAGTTGTTTCGCGGTAATCCTGCGGGGATATGTCTTTTGCAAGGCGGGTGGCCTTCGGATGCGCTTATGCAAAATATCGCCGCTGAAAACAACCTATCCGAAACCGCTTTTGTCATCAAGACCGGTGACGAATTTGGTATACGCTGGTTTACACCTACGGTTGAGGTGCCTCTTTGCGGCCACGCCACCCTCGCTGCGGCCCATGTACTGTTTGTCCATGAGGGTTACGAGGGTAGCCTTACCTTTAAATCGGTTGATCATACTTTAAAGGTCACTCGCGAGGACGAAATGCTGGTTTTGGACTTTCCCATGGACAAAATATGGCAAATTGGTGCGGAAGACGTGCCGCAATGCTTTAATTTTACGCCAAAAGAGGTGTGGCGCGGCACAGAGGAATATTTGCTGGTATTTGAAGATGAGATGCAGGTAAAAAACGCTGTGTGTGACCTAAAAAAGGCTTCAAATATTGACCTTTCCGGCTTCATCATAACTGCACCATCCGACAGAGATGATTTGGATTTTGTTTCTCGCTATTTTGGCCCAAAAATTGGTATAGATGAAGACCCTGTTACGGGCTCGGCCCATACTTTGCTTGTGCCTTATTGGCAAAAGGTGCTGGGCAAGGATAAATTTTGCGCCGCCCAGCTATCCGCGCGAGGCGGCAGGCTTATATGCCGTGCTGAGGGAGATAGGGTGAAGATAGGCGGCAAGGCGGTTACATATTTAATTGGAGAGATTATTATATAGATAACAGCAAAAAGCGCGACCTTCGCAGGTCGCGCTTTTATAATATGGTTATTACCTAGATGTTAGCATATAGTTGAATCCGCCGGTGCCGCCAGCGCCGTTGTTAGAGCCGATGCCGATAAATCTGCTTTCAGGGTTTAAGATATTTGCCCTGTGGCCATCGCTGTTCATCCAGCCATCAACTTGGCCTTGCGGGGTGCGGCCCCCGCCGCCGGTGCCGCCATTTGCTGTGTTCCAGGTGCCACCAAAGGCAGCAACGGTACTACCAGACCCACCATAAGGGCCTTCATGATGGCCCAAAGGCAAGCCCAGGTTTACTTTCGTTTGGGTATAAAAACGTGCTGACATCATCAATCTCATATCAACTTGAAGCTGAGCTAAGCCATGCTCTGCTCTTATTTCATTTATAAGCCTGACAACTTCCATTTCAAAGGCATTTGGCCCGCCTAGGGTGTTAAATTCTGCAATCCAATCGTTTCTTTCAATTTCTGTCAAGCGTCTGTTTGGTAAAACAATTGCAGAGCGTGTGCCTTCAACGATGTCACGCCATTCTTGAGCCGGAGTTGGCGCAGGAGTTGGTGTAGGTGTAGGTGCTGGTGTTGGCGTAGGTGTTGGTGTAGGAGTAGGATTTGGTGTCGAAGTTTGAGTAACCTCATTTCCGCCTACAGCATCAAACAACCTTAAAATAGTAACTATGCTTTGCTCTCTTGTGTATGACCCGCTTGGAGCAAACATGTTGTTGCCTACGCCGCCCATTATGCCCGTAACTTGCATACGGCCCACTGCGTCTGTCGCCCAATCTGAAACTTGGGCATTATCGGCAAATGTGGCGTTTGCTGCTGGCAATGGTCTGCCCATAACATCTGCAAGGCGCGTAAGCATAACAGCCGCTTGCTCTCTTGTTAATGTATCATTAGGGGCAAAATTGCCGCCGCCTACGCCAAACACAACGCCAAGGCCGGCCATTTTTTGTACATTTATGTCGGTAGTGTCATTAAATGTTGCACGAGCAGTAATTTCTTGGCCTGACACAGATTCGTGAAGCGCAACGGCAAAAGCAGTAAATTCTGCGCGCGTTGTTGCCTGTGTAAATTGTGACCTTAAATGCATTGGTACAAGGCCTAGCGCCGCTGCATTGTTTACATAAGTTGCAGCCCAGGGCGAGGTGCCTGTTATTGTTGGTGTTGGCGTAGGTGTGGGTGTGGGTGTGGGTGTAGGTGTTGGTGTTGCCACAACAGTAAAATTAGTGGCTGTGCTAAGGGCAGAATTTAACAAAACTGTGCCATCGCCCAAAGCCCTAATTTGCACACTGTGGGTTCCTGCGGGAAGACCCAAAACCCCCAAGTTAAACCATGTTGCCGTTGTAGGCAAAGAGCGTGGGGTGCCGCCAACATAAATTTGATATCCCCCTGTTGCATTTGGCACTTCATTCCAGCTTAGTGTCGCACCTGAAACCCGCACATTGCCTGGTGCAGGTAGCGTTATGTTTTGCACGGTAAAGTTAAAATTAGCACTTAGTGGTGAATTTTGTGTGGCCACATTAGCCAAAGCCCTAACCTGTACTTGGTGACTGCCCGGTGCAAGGTCAAGCGATGCTAAGTTAAAGTTGGTGGCCGTAATTGTTTGGCCTGTGGTGCGCGCAACATTGCCTACATAAATTCTGTATCCAGTAGCATTTGGAACTGCATTCCAGTTGAGGGTAGCAGTGCCGGTTAGCCTTAAATTTGTTGGTGCCGCCAGGGTTTGTGCCCCTGCGTTAAAGGTTATTTGGCTGCTAAGAGCGCTGTTAAACGAGGATGTGCTATGCAAAGCCCTAACCTGTATTTGATGGTTGCCTTGAGGAAGGTTAAGGGTTGCCAAATTAAAGGTGGTGCCTGTGATGTTTTGCCCCGTGGTGCGCGCGGTGTTGCCTGCGTAAATTCTGTAACCAACGGCATTTGTGACGGCATTCCAGCTAAGTGTAGTGCCGGAGATGCTTAGGTTTGTCGGTGCAGCCAATGCTGTGCCGGCAGGCACAGTCCAGTTAAGAGTTGCTGCGGTAGACTGAGCACGATCGCGCGATGATGCATATACGGAAATTTGAACCGAATGTCCAGGTGTTAAGGTGTTCATAATATGGGCCGGTATGCCAAAATCAGTATTTGAGACTGTGTTTGTATTGCCGTGTATGCCTATACGCACAAGATAATCTTCGGCATATGCAACATGGTTCCATCTTACTGTGTGGACGCCGTTAACCAGCTCAACACGCAAGTTAGTTGGGGTTGCTAGCTGTCCGCCCCCAGCAGCCGGCGACCAATGCTGAACATTGCTGGTAGCGCTTTGGTGAATATTGCCCTGACTATCAGTGTAATAAATTCTTGCGGTTATATTGCCTGAGATAGACGCAAATTGAGTAAGGTTCATATTAAACGATCCACTTCCGATACCGACATTTGCATCGTTAAATTGAGATCCGTTATGGAAAAAACGAATTTGAGAGCCAAATGGCGCATTGTGGACAGACCAATGCAAAAACTCTTGCTCAAGTGTAATAAACGGCGCGGGTACATGAGGCGCATCCGCCTGTACTTCCAGTGGTGCCGCCACCACGCTTCCTAAAATCATTGACGCAAAAAGCAGGCCCGCCACAAGGGCCTTAAATCCGTTAAATTTCTTTATCACCATTAATTACCTCCTTAAAAGATTTTTATTAAGTTTTTTGGTGCATCCACATTGTACCATCAGTTTCGCAGGTTGTCAATAGAGGTTACAGCAGTGTAACTTATTGGAAATGATATGGTCATTAAATTTGACTGTGTGAAATCACAGGCAAAACAAATCTGTGCTCATATATTTTAACCCGCAATCGTTTATTACTATACCAAAATGGCTGCCACGTTCCGGCCCTTGCAGCTGCTTAACGGCGGCCATGAGGTTTGCGCCGGATGAAAAGCCGGTGAAGATACCTTCTACTTTCGCAAGCACCTGGCACATTTCAGCAGATTCTTCACAGGTAACAGTGACATAGCCATCCATATATGTTTTGTCAACAATTTCCATGTCTTTTGCATAGCCGCCGCCTTGGATGACATGGCTGGCACCGGGGATTATTTCGCCTTTGTAATGGGCGCAGCCATGGGGCTCTACGGCATAACAGCGTATGGCAGGGTTAAGGCCTTTTAAAGCGCGAGAATATCCCATAAATGTGCCGCCTGTGCCGATAAAATCGGCAAAAGCCTGAATTTGACCGCGGCTTTGCACCCACATCTCCAAGGCGGCAGGCTGGTGAGAGGCGGCGTTGTCATGATTTTGAAATTGGTTGAAATAAAAGGCTCCTGTTTCTGCCACCATGCGCTCTGCCACTTCTTCGACAAGTTTCATATCCTCGCCAGATACTTTGCCCCTTTCGGCATTTGGGGCTTGGTCAACCAAAACAACTTTGCCGCCCAGGGCCTTTATCATGCGCACACGTTCTACAGAATTGCCCTTGGACATAACGCAAATAAAGGAATATCCTTTGGCAGAGCACACCATGGCCACGGCGGTGCCTGTGTTGCCGCTTGTCATCTCCAATACGGGCTGGCCTGGTTTAAGAAGGCCTTTTTGCTCTGCAATTTCAATCATCCCCAGGGCAATCCTGTCTTTTTTGGAAGATGTTGGGTTCATATGCTCTAATTTAGCATAAATATGGCCCTCATAGCCTAAATGCTCTCTTAGTCTGTCCAAACGCAACAGTGGTGTGTTTCCAATGGCCTGGGTGATGCTGGTTATAAATTTTTCCATTTTTATTCCCCCATTTATAGGACTAGTACTAGCTTGATGTTACCACGCACGTGTGCAAAAGTCAACAAAAAACGCGCTGAATTTTATTGTTGCACGAAGAGGAAATTTGTTGTATGATGTTGTAAATTAGATGCACAAACAGGGGGGTATTATGGCTTACGCGGATAATGTTTTTATTGAAAATTGCAAGGATATTTTGGCAAATGGATCATGGGACAGAGGGCACAACGTGCGCACGCGCTGGGATGATGGTGCCATGGCACACACCATCAAGCAATTTGGCGTTGTAAATCGCTATGATTTATCGAAGGAATTTCCCGCCCTAACCCTGCGGCGGCTGCCCATAAAAAGCTGCATCGCGGAAATTTTGTGGATATGGCAGAAAAAATCTAACAATGTAAACCAGCTTGATGCGCGCATTTGGGATGCGTGGGCTGATGAAGAAGGGACAATTGGCAAAGCCTATGGCTATCAGCTGGGCATAAAGCACAAATATGCCGAGGGGGATTTTGACCAGGTGGACAGAATTTTGTACGACCTAAAGCATAACCCATCATCCCGCCGCATCATGACAAATATTTACAACCATGCAGACCTTCACGCCATGAGCCTATACCCCTGCGCTTATAGCATGACCTACAATGTTAAAGATGGTGTGCTTAACGGCATCTTAAACCAACGCTCTGCGGATTTTTTAACTGCTAATAATTGGAATGTTTGCAGCTATGCTATATTGCTTCATATGTTTGCTCAAGTAAGCGGCCTTGTTGCGGGAGAATTGGTTCACGTTATCTCCGACGCCCATATTTACGACCGTCATGTAGAAATTGTGGAAGAGCTAATCGAAAGAGAGCCACGGCCTGCGCCGCAGCTTATAATTAATCCTGACATAAAAAACTTTTACGACTTTACCGTGGATGATTTTGCCCTTGAAAATTATAAGCCGCATCCTTTTAAGACAAAAATTCCTGTGGCGATATAACAAAAGAGCATCCCGGGCAATTCAATTATAGCCCGTGATGCTTTTTAATTTGCAGCTTCCTAATTAAACATCAGTGAAATTAAAATCGTTTCCAAATTCTGTATCCTGATGGCCTTCGCGCTCTGAATGGCTAAAGGTTTTGAAGCTCTTTACAACGCTGATGATATGATCTAATTCTTTTATGTCAAATGTGTTTATCATGCTCATAATCATTTTTTGTTTGCGCACAATTTGGTCTTTGTCATTTTCACGGCTTCTCGCTTTGCTTTCAGCAACAGAAAGGGTGCTTTTAGGCGTAAGCATGGCTTCGTAGGATTCTCCGAAGAAATCGCAAATTCTTAGGAAGGTTTCAAGGCTGGGGCAGCGCTCTCCACGTTCGATAAGGCCCACATAAGCCGTAGAAATTTTAAGAAACTTTGCCAATACCTCTGATGTAAATCCTCTTTCTTTGCGCGCAGTACGCATGTTTTCGCCAAAGATTTGACATTTCTCAGCGATATAATTTTTCGTTGGTACGGCCTTGATGCCGTCAGTAATGCTGTCTTTTTTGGGCTTCATCTGTCTTCCTCCATTAGTTTTAATGGGCCATAATTTTCTAAGTTTTACGAAAACTAATGACCATGTAAGCTGTACCCACTTTGTATTATATCAGCAAAATCGACAAAAGTAAATATAAAGTTTCAATTTAGCGCAAAAAGCTCGAAAGTAATTTGTGGGATTTATGCTATTTTTGCAGAATTTTAAATGTATTTGTACAAGAATCCAAGGCTGCTATGCAGCCCAGAGGCAGTGACGCGGTGGGCATACAGTGCCCACAAGCAAAATTATACAGCACGGGCACTTGTAAGCGCAAACCTTTTATTATTTCTGGTATAGTTAGCGAAGCTGTGGGATTTTTAGGCTCGCAATCAGCAAAATTCCCAAAAACCACCCCTGCACAAACGTCAAATTTGCCGGCCATTTGCAGTTGGTTAAGCATTCTGTCAATTTTGTAGGGCTCTTCGCCTATGTCTTCGAGAAATAAAATTTTATCCCTTGTATCAATTTCGTATGGCGTGCCCATAAGGCTTGAAATAACCGTAAGGTTGCCGCCGCAAATTGGCCCTTCGGCATATCCGTTAACCATAAATTCCCATTTACTTCCTTGGGGATTGTAAAGCTCCGTATCCATCGCGGGGTTAAACATAAATTTGTGCAAAAAATGCAAAGTATATGCATCCGCTTCAGAAAATCCTGTTTCACACGGCATAGGTGTGTGAAATGTCATAAGGTCCGCCTTTTGGTTTACGGCTATATGCAAGGCCGTTATATCGCTATATCCACAAAAGAATTTTGGATTTTTTTTAATTACGCCAAAGTCGATTTTGTTTAATATCCTTGCCGAGCCATATCCGCCTCTGATACAAAAAATGCCCTTGATATCAGTATCCGCAAAAGCCCAATTTATATCCCCGGCGCGCACATTATCTTCCCCTGCCAAATAGCCGTGCCGTGCGATGCAGCTTTTGCCGCATATTGGTATCAGGCTTAAACTTTTGAGGAATTTTATTGCAAAATTTAGTCTTTCGGGCTGCAAAAGCGGCCCTGCCGGTGCTATCAACGCCACTTTATCCCCTTTTTCAAGTGTTTTCGACCGTTGCAATTGTTTTTTCACAAAATTCCCCCTTTACTTTTTCGGATTTTTTATGTATTATAACATATGATAACAATAACGATTATAGCTAAGGAGGAATTTTATGGAAACACTAAAGGTCTCAGCAAATTCAGTGCCAAAATCTGTGGCAGGCGCAATTGCCGCCATCGTCCGCAATAACGAAGCAGTAGAAATTGTCACCATTGGTGCAGCTGCTGTCAACCAAGCTGTAAAATCTATTGCTATAGCCCGTGGCTATGTAGCACCCAATGGTATCGACCTCGTTTGCGTCCCCGCTTTTTCTCAATTGGAAATTGAGGGCACATCAAAAACATCTATTAAATTCGTTATCGAAAAAAGATAGCAAAAACATCAATGCCGCCGAAAAAATCGGCGGCATTTGTCATTTACTACTAATTTATGTTAAGTAGCTCAAATCTTAAAGTTCCTCTAAATCTTTCAACCGCCCCATCTCGATGAATAGGCGACCCAAAATCTATATAACCAAATTTTTCATCCGCTACCAAGGCGTTAAGGCCTATGCCATGCTCTGGCGCGGATTCAATATACCCCATCAGATGCCAGGTGACGCCCTCGTCTTTGCTGTAAAAAATGGACGCATAGTTGTCATGGCCTTCGTAGGACAAAATAATTGCGTAAGCCACGCCATGGGCTAGTATCATGTCATAAACAGGCCCGCCGCTAAAGCCTTCGGGTGCTACAAAGGCTTCTGACATCTCGCCTGTTTGCCTGTCATATCGCGCAACGCCGCTCCATGGCCCGCCGTCTAGGCCCCATAGGATATGGCTGTCAAAGGCCACAGCACTTGTGGGCTGAAAGCCGTATACGGCAGTCTCCCAATTGTAGCCCCAGTCAAAAGATCGTATAATTTTAGCATTTTGCCCATCGCCTATGGACTGATAAACCACGCCGTCCTCAGTGATGAGGATTTTGTGGTTATGATAGTCCAGCGTTGGTGGGGGTTCGTAGATAATTTCCCATGTCTCGCCAAAATCCAGCGAGCGATATATGCGCCGTGCGTTGTCATCAAGCCATTTGAAGCCATATTCGGACATAAACATTATGCCGTCTTGTGAGGCGATATTCCACCAAACAGGCACACCTGCCACGATATCAAGCACTTTGCGAAATGTCTCGCCGCCATCAGAGGATTTGAAAACTTCCCCCGTGCCTTCGGCGGCCCAGCGGTCCTGCGTCACCGTTACAAACAAATTGCCGTGGCCATCAGCATATATGGCGTTTATGGGCTTTTCAAAAGCATACACAAAGTGCCAGGTCTCGCCGTGGTCGGTAGATTTCATCAAATTGCCCGTTAAAAATTCTCGCGCCCAAACCACGCCATCCTGGGCTTCCATCGCAATAATGCCGGGTGCCAAAAGGGCGTATTCTGTGATAAAGTCGCTAAAATTGTCCGCCTCTGCGAAGTCTATTGTTCCTTCGACAATTGGCGGTAATGCAAGGTATTCTGATTGGGACATGCCGCAAGCCGCGAGGGCAAGTATGAAGATTGATGCAAGCAATATTCTTCTAACTAGCTTCAAGCTTATTCCTCCTCAAGGCTGATAATTACCGGCACGGGATAGAGGCGATGCTCGTCTGTGCCATCCCCAAGCAGGCCGCGGCCAAAGCTATGGCCACCCCAGGCCCACAATGTGCCGCAATTGGTTGTAGCAAAGGTGTTAACAAAGCTGGTTGTTCCGTGGTCTATGTGATAACCCGAGGAGATTGACGCCACATTGTCCATTATGCGCACCGGTGAAAGGCGTGGCTCTGTTGTGCCATCTCCAAGCTCTCCGACGATGTTGGGGCCCCAGGCCCACAGGGTACCGTCGGTGGTTATTGCGAAAGCGGCGGTTGCAGCGGTTGTCACATATGCTACATCATCCATGATGCGTACAGGGGCGTCTCGGTTGGTGGTGGTGCCGTCGCCAAGAATTGGTCTCCAAATCCAATATTCGCGTATCTCATTTTGGCCCAAGCCCCACAGGGTACCATTATTGTCAATAGCAAAAACAGAATTATCCAGCGAGCCATGGGCAAAGGAAACATTTTCCATGAGCTTCTCGTGCTCAAGGCCCAGCGACCATAATGTGCCGTCGGTGGTTATCGCAAGGGGCCTAAAATGGTCGTAAGCGTGTATGGACGCCACTTGCTGTTTTATTTTTACAGGCGCAAGTTGGGTTTCTTCTGTGCCGTCCCCAAGATGGCCGCGAAAGTTTTGGCCCCAGCCCCATAAATCGCCATTTGTTGTGATGACAAAGCCGCCTCTGGTTGTTGGCACAAATTGCGCCACATCTTCCATGATGGGCACGGGGTAGAGGCGATTTTCTTCGGTGCCATCGCCAAGATAGCCGGGCACATCTCTAAAAGTATTGTCGCCCCAAGCCCATAGGGTTCTGTCCTCTGTTATCGCAAAACTGCGCACGCTGTAGAGCACATGGGCGTTTGATATGGAAGGTGCCACAGCGGCGTACACTACATTTTCCATTATTTGCATAGGTGTTGGGCGGTCTTCCGTTGTGCCGTCCCCAAGCTGCCCGGCAAAATTTTGGCCCCAGGCCCATAGGGTGCCGTCTGTAGTTATAGCCAAGAAATGGGTGTTGTCCGCTGCTGCAAATGTCACATCATCCATCACTTTTTCAGACAAGCCACCTTGGGCTTCGCCCCATGTCCATAGGGTGCCATCGTCCATAAGGGCAAGGGTTTGCCACGAGGCCGCCGAAACCTGCTTGACACTTTGCGGGTTTTCGTAAGGCATTTCGGGCATCTCATGTTCATTGGATTCATAGTGTTCATAATCCAAATAGTCATATGCTAAAGGCGCAGCATCCACGCAACCCACAAACATCAGCGTAATACCAAGCAATAACGCCGTCATCAACTTCTTCATTTCAACCCCCTGCTTTCAAAAAACAAATCCCCCGACACCGCCGAGGGATTTCATAATTAAGCTTCCGGTGCGCCTTCAGCCTCTGCCAGCCTTTCAAGCAGAGCGTTGATGCCGTCCACCAGTTCGTCACATTTTTCAGGGCCCATACCATGGACCTGGCAAGCCTCTTCCAGAGACTCGTGCGCGGCGGCCCCTCAGCCGACGCAATGCATACCGTTTTGCATTAATATCATGGCAATTCTTTTATCCACAGCCAGGATATCGTTTATAAGCATGTCTTTCGTGATTTTTTTCATTACATTTCCTCCTATGTTAAGATTTTGCTACCTTATTATGCCAAAAGATGGGAAGTAAGAGAAAGCGGCGCGGCCAAGGATGTTTTCCCGCGGCAAGTAGTGCGAACTTGCCCACCCTCTGCCATCATGAGAATGGTTTCTATTATCGCCAAGGACAAAGAAATGGTCTTCGGGCACTTCAAATGAATGGTTTTCGCTCCATGGCCTTTCCAGTAGATACCATTCGTCCAACGGAATTTCGCTTCCGTTAATAAAAACCTGCCCACCAATGATGTCCACACTTTCTCCCGGTAAACCTATTATGCGCTTAACATGCAAAACAGATTCATTTTCAGGATAGCGGAAAACTACTATGTCGAAACGTTCGGGTTCTGAAAATAGGTAGGAGAGGCGAAAAGCCACAAGACGGCTTGGTGCCGCTATCGTATCAAGCATAGAGCCCGAGGGCACAGATGCATTTACAATTAAAACATTGTTGATGATAAAAGCCGCCGCCACGGCAAAAAGCAAAACCCGCACCCAAGAAAAAATTTCTTTACGAATTTTTGTGCTGCGTGGGATATTGTCATTTGTATCCATCTTTTCCTCCAGACATTCATTTTGTTACGCCCTGTCCATTATAGCAAAAAAACTTGTCGAAGGCAACAAAAAAATCGAAGCCACGATATCAGGCTTCGATTTTGAAGGGCTTTACCCCGCTACGTCCATGGCCCCAAGGCCACCCGGCTGCATCAACATCATAAGCAGCAAAAGCATCATGCTATTGTCGCCGCCAAAGGAATTGCCGTCCATCATCATCATTAATAGCAGCAGCATGGGTAAATTGTTTGGTCTTGGTCTGTGCATATGCATAAAAACACCTCATCATTAAACTTTGTATATCTTATGCTGTCATATTTTGTCCTATTACTTGACGCTGACACAAGGATGACATATAATTGCTATGAGGTGTGATTATATGGAAAAGTTAGGTGTAGAAACGGCCGTCATCAAAACTGTGTTTGCTTACAAGATAAACGTAGCCATTGCAGCAATTTTGATATTTTTAAACATACAGGCTTTTATGTCAGTTTTGATGGCTACCGATGATGCTTTGCCCATCATAGTAGGCATTTTGCTTTGCGTGGCCTGTTTCATCTATGGTTTTTTATCGTTAAATGGCTATTTAACAAAAATTATCGTGTACGAAGGCGGCTTTGCAATAAAAAGTCCTCTTCGTAAAACCATCGTCCACGAGGACAAAATAAAAAAGGCGACATTTCGCCGCGTCAATATAAAAAAGATTATTATTAATGTGTCCATTCACGATGGCCGCGATATTGAAATAAACAGCGCGAAATATGGTGACATAACGCCGCTGATAGATTATCTTAAACAGTTCAAATAAGCTCTTTCGTAGAAATATGAGGATTTTTATATCTACTGCGCTTTGCCGTCACCTTCCCATATTGAATGCAAGCAACCGGACATAAATGCAAGCACGCCAAGCAACGCTGGCATTTTTCACTTTTCCACACGGGTTGGCCATCATTTAGACAAATATTTTTCGTTGGGCACACATTTGCGCAAAGTTCGCATGAAATGCAGTCATCAGAAACATTAAAAGATTTATCGTCAAAATTAACCGTCTTTAGGAAATGACCATAACCAAACAAAATCGGTCCTATGTATTCAGTAATGCTCCTATCTCGATATCTTTTCTTCTCCAAAACAATTTTAGCTATCTCTTGCGATTTTTTGTATGCACCCTCGTGCAATGCCGTGTGTTTTTCCTTTGGCGTAACATCCCATGTCCAAAGAATAAAATTATCGACACACTTCACATAGAAGGCCGCATTTAAGACTTTGCCCTTATTTTTCAGAATTTTTCTTGCCTGAGATATACAGCCGCCATTGCCGCCCATTGCGCCATAAGTGCAGACAACGTAGATGTATGAGGCTTCGCTGAGGTTTGTTAAAGAAATAAATTCTTGCACAAGCTGAGGAAGTCCGCAATAATATACAGGAAACACAAAGCCAATGGCGCCTTGCAGGGCAAGCTTTGTGGCTTTATCTATATTTTCGGCTATGGAGATAATGTTTGGGGTTTCAAGCCCTGATGCTATATCTCTAGCCACTTTTAATGAATTTCCGGTACCTGTAAAATAGAAAGTTGTGTGGGGCATTTTTCCTCCGTCAAATCTTCACCCGATAGGCAATGTAATACCCCTCGCGGCGAAAGCCCAGATGCAACGCAGCACCGGTCTCCATAAAATTATCTCTGTCCGCCATAAAAAGCACATCTCTGTCCTGCGCGGCAAAGCTTTTCTTTGCAGCGGCACTTAAAAGAGCCAGCCTATCCTCTATACCATCAGCTACAACACAATAAATATTCCATCCGTCACGCATAAGGGCATATGCTGTCGTTTCGCCATCTTCCGGCATTATAAAGACATCCCAAGAGTCAAAATCAGCCAATATTTTCTCGCTGCTCCAATACATTTTGGGATTTTTCTTATCATGATACGCCCCAAGTGACGCAAAATCTTCCGCCGTGGCTTGTGTCGCTTTTTTAGTTTGCAGTTCCACAAAATCCTTTTCAGCAAGGCGCATTTCAAGGCAATTGTCCAAAACTTCCGCGCCAACCGACACAAGGAATTTCTCCGGAGCCAAGGTGTTATAAAAGCAAAAATCCACCGTAAAGCCCAGGTAGCCCTTTGCAAGCTGCGCCCATACGCTTTCCGCTTCTTTTATATCAACATTATCTATAAAAATGTGTTTTGCTTTTTCATCTATTTTTATATTTTTTATGGTTATCAAAGGCAATTCCTCTATTTCTTAAATTTATTGAAAAACCCCTTCTTCCCTTCCTCAACATGCTCTCCACCTTCAGCAGCAAACTGCCTTAAAAGGTTTTTTTGGCCTTCTGTGAGGCTTTTTGGCACAACCAGCTTTAAGACAACCACCATATCGCCAGATTTTGACGGCGAATTTACATATGGCATCCCTTTGCCACGCAGGGTTATCATTGCATCAGGCTGTGTGCCCACCGAAAGCTTATAAGTTTCTTCGCCATATGGGGTGTCGATGGTAATTTCGCCGCCCAGCGCCGCTTGCACAAAGGAAATTTGCTTCTCCATGTAAAGGTCGTTGCCACGCCGCACATATTTTTTGTGAGACCTCACGGCAATGCGCACATAAAGGTCGCCCTTGGGCGCGCCCACGTCGCCCGCTTCGCCCTGGCCTGTGTATTTGATGCTTTGGCCATTGTCAATACCCTTTGGTACGCTTATGGCAATGGTTCTGCGTCTGTTAGCCTTACCGCCGCCGTTACAACTTGTGCAGGGCTCTTTTATAACCTTCCCCGCACCGCGGCAGGACTTGCATGTGGTAGCACTTTCCATATATCCCAGCGGAGTTTGCACCGTCTGGCGCACTTGGCCGGAGCCTCCGCAGGCCCTACAACTTTCGGGCGTTGTGCCCTGTTTTGCCCCCGTGCCGCGACAACTTTCGCAATTATCCTTTATGGCAAATTCCAATTCGCGTTCCACGCCAAAAATGGTGTCCTCAAAGTCCACCTGTAGCGTAATTTCCACATCATTGCCGCGCATAGGCCCACGCCTGCGCCGCCTGCCGCCGCCAAAGCCGCCCATCTCATTAATAATATCCGCAAAATCGGCAAAGCCGCCAAAACCACCAAAGCCGCCGCCGCTATATCCACCGCCAAAGCCCGCATCCTGGGCCGCATGGCCAAACTGGTCATACCGCGCGCGCTTGTCCGCGTCCGAAAGCACGGTATACGCCTCGTTTATCTCCTTAAACTTGGCCTCGGCTCCCGCGTCACCGGGGTTAGAGTCCGGATGATATTTCTTCACCGCCGCCCTATATGCCTTTTTAAGCTCGTCTTCCGACGCACCTCGCGCCACGCCCAAAAGTTCGTAATAATCCTGCTTTGCCATCTATGTTAATTCCCTTCTTGTTGCAGTTCATATATGATTTAGTGCCTATCGGCGCACACTTATATGCGTTACAAATATTGGGCTTTCACTTTGCAAAGCTCGCTATCAAGGCGCTGAACATCAATAGGGCTGACTATTTCATCAAAATCCAGTGGCTTGTCAGTGACGAAGCCATAAGACCGAAATACTTCTGAGATTTGATTTACAAGACTTCCGAAACGTGTAGCAAATTCATCTACCTTCCCTAGATCTTCAATATAGAAATCGTCAAAAAGGCGCACAGAATCTTTAAGTAGTTCTTTGGGATAGACAAATGAAATTTTGCTGGCGGTTACACCTGCGTACTTTAGTTCTATAGCAAATTTGTCACCAAGGTAATTTTGCTTTAGTTCGGAATTTTGCTCACTCTTGTATATAGTCGTTTTAAACAGCGGAACTATGGTGCCGATCATAAACACATCCTTTCTTCATTATTGAGTGGATACTGTAGGGCGGGGGCTTGCCCCTGCCACCATAATATTGCGTAACGACCTCGGCGGGGGCAAGCCCCCGCCCTACAAAGGCACTTTACACCTCTTTATAATCGCCTTCCACGGTGCCATCATCATTGCCGCCACCAGAACAAGATGCACAACCTCCATCACAGCCACAGCCAGCCCCTTCTCCTTGCGCCTCACCCGCCGCCTGATAAATCTTCCCTGCAATACCCTGCATAATCTCCGCAAGGTTAGCAATGTCAGACTTCAAAATATCGGCATCGGCGGCCGTCATATCGTCAATATTCATAGAATCGTTGCTGGATTTCAGCTTGCCAAGGGCCGCATCAAGGGCCGCCTTGTCTTCGCCTTCGATGACGCTTTCATTGTCCGCCATCAGCTTTTCCGTCTGGAAGATAAGGCTGTCGGCTTCGTTTTTCGTGTCAACAATTTCTTTGCGGGCGCGGTCGGACTCTTCAAATTGTTTGGCTTCGTCCACGGCTTTTTGGATGTCCTCATCGCTCATCTTGGATGAGGCTGTGATGGTTATTTTCTGCTCTTTGCCCGTGCCAAGGTCTTTGGCAGACACATTTACGATGCCGTTTGCGTCAATATCAAAGGAAACCTCTATTTTTGGCACGCCGCGAGGTGCCGGCAAGATGCCGTCCAGCCTAAATTCGCCCAGCTTTTTATTGTCTTTGGAAAATTGACGCTCGCCCTGCACAACAACGATATCCACAGCGTTTTGGTTGTCGGCCGCGGTGGAATACACCTGCTTGGAGTTTGCCGGAATGGCTGTATTACGATCTATCAGACGAGACACAACGCCGCCCAGGGTTTCGATGCCCAGGGAGAGAGGCGTTACATCTACCAGTATCAAGTCCTTTAGCGTCTCATCGCCGGAAAGCTTGCCGCCCTGTATTGCGGCACCAATGGCCACGCATTCGTCGGGATTTATGCCTTTAAAGGGCTCGTGACCCGTGAGGCTTTTTACCGCGTCCTGTATGGCAGGTATGCGCGTAGAGCCGCCCACCAACAGCACTTTGCCCAGCTGCGCGGCAGAAATGCCCGCATCTTTAAGGGCCATATTTACAGGTTCCATGGTTTTTTTCACCAAGTCTGCTGTAAGCTCGTTAAACTTGGCGCGGGTGAGGCGAATATCCATATGCTTTGGGCCATCTTGGTTGGCCGTGATAAATGGGATATTAATGTCGGTTTGGGTAACGGTGGAAAGCTCTTTTTTCGCCTTTTCTGCCGCTTCCTTTACGCGCTGCATGGCCAATTTGTCCTTTGACAAATCAATACCATCAGTATTTTTAAATTCTGCCACCAGATGCTCGATGATGCGTTCGTCAAAATCGTCGCCGCCCAGGCGGTTTACGCCGTTGGTAGAAAGCACTTCAACGACGCCGTCGCCAATGTCTATGACGGACACATCAAAAGTGCCGCCGCCAAGGTCAAACACCAAAATCTTTTGCTCTTTTTCATTGTCGAGGCCATAGGCCAGGGCCGCCGACGTGGGCTCATTTATAATGCGCTTCACATCAAAGCCCGCAATTTTGCCAGCATCCACGGTTGCCTGACGCTCGTCGTCGCCAAAGTATGCCGGAACGGTGATAACCGCCTCGGTTACAGGGCCGCCTAGATATGCTTCCGCGTCGGCCTTTAGCTTTTGTAATATCATAGCAGAAATTTCCTGCGGCGTATATGCCTTGCCTTCAATGGTAATTTTTTGCTTTGTGCCTATGATGCGCTTTATGGACATCACCGTGTTATCGGGATTTGTGATGGCCTGGCGTTTTGCCGCCTCGCCTACAAGACGCTCGCCTGTCTTTGTAAAGCCCACGATGGACGGCGTAGTGCGGCCACCCTCGCTGTTTGCAATAACAACAGGCTTGCCGCCTTCCATAACTGATACGCATGAATTTGTTGTTCCTAAATCAATTCCTATAATTTTTGCCATATTTTGTTTTCCTCCTGATTTTATATAATGTTAGTTGTTAATAGGCCTTCCTATCTTCATATCCTTACGCCACTGGGGCGGCTCGCTGCAATCGCTGAAATATTCGTCTAAACGTACTATCTTGCCGCTCTCATCAAGCGTCACAAAAGACACCACATGCACAGCAAAACCTTCACTATTATACACCTTCGCCGCAAAAACTGTGACATCATTCGCTTTGTGCGCACGTATTACATTTGCCTGCCAGTCGCCCGGATATTCGCAGTTTGCGCGGATATATTCTTCCACAGTGAAGCATTCGTTGCTGTCATGCCAGTTTATCGCGGCATCTTTTGCAAAATAGTCGCGCAGGGCGTCGGCGTCCTGGGCCGCAACAGCCTTCATAAAAGCAATAGCATCAAACATATTTTCCTCCTAATTTGCCACAACCACAACGGCATGTCGTATAACATTGCCTTTATAGATATAGCCGCCCTGAAGCTCCTGCGCCACAATGCCTTCGCCAAAATTGGCATCTTCTATATGTGACACGGCAGAATGATAATTTGTATCAAATTTTTCGCCAACGGTAGGTATCTTTTTGATATCCATATTTTCAAACGCTGTGTGTAGCTGATTTTGTATCATCAACATACCGGCCGCAAAAGGGTCTTTTTTATCGGCATTTTTCAATGCCCTCTCAAAATTATCAATGATGGGCAAAAGCGATGCGGCCATTTCTTGCACGCCTTTGTCAAAGGCCCTGCCCATTTCCTTGGTGGTGCGATTGCGATAGTTTTCAAATTCTGCGGCCTGTTGCTTAATTTTATCATGATACAGGGCGTTAAGCTCTTTTAGCGCGGCAAGCTCTAGGTCGGACTCTCCGACGTCATCATGGTAGGCTTCGGCGGGAATATCCTCGATTTCAAGATCGTTCATAATCTCCCCAACTATCGCTTCGTCCATATTTTCGTTTTCCTTGCCAAACATTTCATCCCATCCTTCCTGTGTCGGCCATATCAAGCGTCACATTTCCTAAAATTGTGCTTAAAACCGACATAACCTGCGAATAATCCATTCTTGTAGGGCCTATAATGGCGATATTGCCTGAAAAATGCTCATTTACGCGGATTTTTGCCTTAATGACGGAGCAATTTTTCAGCATGATGTTTTCGTTTTCATCGCCGATGATAATTTGGATGTTATCAGAATTATCGGCGAAAAGGGTGATAAGCCCTTCTTTTTCTTCCAATGCGCCCACAATTGCCCGGGCCTTATCCAGATCTGCAAATTCTGGAAAGTCTAGGATATTTTTTACACCACTTGTATGAATTTGCACATTGTCGGCGGAAGAAAGTGCCGTACATATAGCATCAAATATTGGGTCGGCGATGTTGGGGTTTACATTTACCTCGCGAAGCCGCTGCTTTGTCATGCCGATGTAAAGGCTATCTAGGTCATCGGCAGTGGCGCCGCTTAAAAGCCTTGTCATCTCCGTAGAAATGCGCGCTGCCGCTGCATAATTGATGGCAGCCCCCTCGGGCATCATTATAACACTGTTTTTCACCGCCCGCAAATCTGTTATAAGCATCATGGCCAGCGCGTCTACATCCACAGGCACAAGCTGTATGTGTTTTATTTTGTGCCGTTGGGCCAAAACATCCGCCGCCACCGTTGTATATTTTGTAACAAAGGATATGGCACGGGCCACATCGCGCATCATATGGTCTATCTGACTAAGATTTTGAGCAATAGACTGCTTCAAATATTCCCTTTGCTGTCTTGACAGTTGTTTTTGAGGCATCACCTCATCAACGTACAAGCGATAACCCTTATCAGAGGGCACGCGACCTGATGATGCGTGAGGTGCCACAATATAGCCCATTTCTTCCAAATCGCTCATTTCATTTCTTATGGTTGCTGAGGACACGCCCAAATCGTATTTTTTCGCAATAGTGCGCGAGCCTATAGGCTCTGCTGATGCAATATAATCATTAATTATTGCTTCAAGAATTTTAATTTTTCTGCGATTAAGCACGTAATCACCACCTCTTGTATATCTTGTTAGCACTCTCTTCTAGTGAGTGCTAACGAAAAACAATATACCATGATTTGAAATTTTTGTCAAGCAAAATATTTCGAAAAAATATAATATAGATATCCGCGGCGCAATCAAATATACTCATATCGCCCGAAAACAGTAGCAGAAAGCGAGAAGCTGTTGATGTCCTTGGTACAAAAAGACAAATTTTTGCTACTGTCTGGGGGATATGAGTATATCAAGAGCATTTGCACAACATTTTTTACTGCAAGGCTTTTTTAGCCGCTTCCATGGCCACTTCAACCTTCGAGGCATCTTTAATTCCCGCTTGAGCCATATCGGGTCGCCCGCCGCCGCCGCCGCCCGCCGCTGTAGCCGCGGCTTTTACGATATTGCCGCAATGTATGCCTTTGGCAAGTATGTCCTTTGATGCGCGTGCCAGGATATTGCCTTTGCCTTCCATCGTGGCCGCCAAAAGTATCAGGCCGCTGCCCAGCTTATCCATAAGGCTGTCGGACAAGCTTCGCAGGCTGTCAACATCCATGTCAGGGAAGGTAGCGCATATCACAGGCACACCGCCGATATCCTCTTTCTTTCCCAAAACCTCATCGAGATTAGACTTTGCACCTTCCGCGCGCATCTTCGCAAGCTGTTTTTCGGCATCTTTTGCGGCGGTTATCAGCTGCCCAATGCGGTTTATGAGGTTTTCGGGCTGGGTCTTTAAAAATGTTGAAATTTCAGCTAGTTTGGTCTCTACATCTCTGAAATGCGCCAGGGCCGTTTCACCGACGATGGCCTCTATGCGCCGCACACCGGCGGAAATACCGCCTTCGGATATAATTTTAAAGGGGCCAATTTGCGCGGTAGATTTTAAATGCGTACCGCCGCAAAGCTCTATGGAAATGCCGTCAATGTCCACAACGCGCACTGTGTCGCCGTATTTTTCCCCAAACAAAGCAATAGCTCCTTTGGCCTTTGCGTCCACAATAGGCATTTCTTCAATGTTTATCGGCAAGTCGCGCAGGATAGCGGCATTTACGATGTCCTCGACTTTTGCAAGTTCCTCGGGCGTAACTGCCGAAAAATGCGCAAAGTCAAAGCGAAGACGATCTGGGAATTTTGCGGAACCCGCTTGGGTTACGTGGTTGCCCAGCACATCGCGTAGGGCCATGTGTAAAAGATGGGTGGCAGAATGGTGGCGGGTAATGCCCATACGGCGCGTGGCGTCAAAAGCAATGCTGGCTGTTTGGCCTTGCTTAACCTCGCCGGAAACTATCTTGCCCACATGCACAAAATGCCCGGCGGCCGTCTTAATACAATCTGTTACAGCAATTTCGCCGCTTGACGTTGTTATCGTGGCAAAGTCTGCTTTTTGGCCGCCACTTTCGGCGTAAACAGGCGTTTTATCTACGATAACGGCCACATTCGCATCTTCAGTGTTCACATGTAAAATTTTTGCATCCGTGACGGTGTTTTGTGTGTAGCCGGTAAAATTTGTGGCAGGGTCGGATATTCCCTCGAAAACAGAGCCTTCGCCCCCTGCATAGCCCGCATCTTCACGTGCGGCCCGGGCGCGGCTACGCTGTTTCTCCATTTCCTCGCGAAAACCTTCTTCATCCACGGCAAGGCCTTCCTCTTCCAAAATTTCGCGGGTAAGCTCCAGTGGAAAACCGAAGGTATCATGCAGTTTAAAAGCATCGACGCCGGCAATTACCTTGTTGCCCGCCTTTTTTGCTTCATCTATCAACTTTTTTAGCAGGCCCATGCCACTGTCCAAATTTTCGTAAAAGCGTTGCTCTTCTTGGTCTATCAGCTTTTCGATATAGTCCTGCTTTTCAGCCAGTACTGGGTAGGCTCCCTTGAAATTGGCGATAACAACCGCCGCAAGCTTGGCCATAAAGCGGCCATCCACGCCCAGAAGCCGCCCATGGCGCGCGGCGCGGCGTATAAGGCGGCGCAGGACATAGCCGCGGCCTTCGCCTTCGGGCATGATGCCGTCGGAAGTCATAAAAACAGCAGAGCGGATGTGATCTGTTATAAGCCTGATGGATACGTCCTTCTTGACATCTGCACCGTATGTCATGCCCGCAATGCCGCAAAATTCGTCACGTATGGCCACCATGACATCTACATCAAAAAGCGATCCCACATCCTGCATCACCATGGCCATGCGCTCCAGCCCCATGCCCGTGTCTATGCTGGGTGCCGCAAGGTTGGAATATTTGCCGTCTTCGGATTTATTAAACTGAATGAAAACCAAATTCCAAATTTCTACATAGCGGTCTTCACCTGCCTCTTCGCTGGCCATAAAATCGTCTTGGCCATGGGCCGGGCCGCGGTCGTAAAATATCTCGGAGCATGGGCCGCATGGGCCTGAAGAGAGCTCCCAAAAATTGGTTTCTTTACCCATTCGGAAAATGCGGCTTGATGGCACGCCAACCTTCTCTTCCCAAATTTTATGCGCCTCGTCATCGTCTTGATAAACAGTGACAGTAAGCTTGTCTTCCGGTATTTCAAGGGCGCGTGTTAAAAATTCCCATGCCCAAGCAATAGCATCTTCTTTAAAATAGTCCCCAAAGCTGAAATTGCCCAGCATTTCAAAAAAAGTGCCGTGGCGGGCCGTTTTGCCCACAACCTCAATATCCGCCGTGCGTAGGCACTTCTGGCTTGTTGTTACGCGTTTGCGCGGCGGTGTAGCCTGGCCCGTAAAATAGGGCTTCATAGGTGCCATGCCCGCCACAATAAGCAGCAGTGTCTTATCATTTTCCGGCACCAGCGAAAAGCTGGGCAGCCGCAAATGCTCTTTGCCCTCAAAAAATGCCAAATATCTTTCACGTATTTCATTTAAACCAAGTTTTTTCAATGTTTTATCCTCCAGTGCATTTTCTTTGCCAATAATTATACTGTTTTTGCACGACTTCGTCAATAAAAAGCTTGCGCGGTTGGGAGTGTTTGTGGTATAATATGAACATGATAGAAATGAAGAAGAGAAAGTGCGCTAACACTTCCTCTTCTCGGCTTGACCACGACTGGGACGTGGAAGGGCTTTTGGTTACTAACTTGCGAAAATAACCAGCTTATCCTTGCATTGGAGGCTGGTTGTTTTTGTTATCCGCATTTATGTACAGATAAATTATAACGCAATGCCACAAATTTAGGCAATGCTGAAAGTGCAATTGACATCACCGCCGCTTTTCGTTATAATTATTGCAACGAAGAAAAGGGGTGTACTTTATGAAAAAACGGGCGTTGATGAGCCTTTCGGATAAAACCGGTGCTGTGGATTTTGCAAAAAGCCTTTGCGACCACGGCTTTGAAATAATTTCAACGGGAAGCACTTGCAAGATGCTTAGGGATGCGGGAATAGCGGCAATAGAAGTGGCCGATGTAACGGGCTTTCCGGAATGTCTTGACGGCCGTGTGAAAACCCTTCACCCCACCATACACGGCGGCATTTTGGCACGCCGCGATATGCCTGCACATATGGAATTTCTGGCAGCGCAAGGCATTGAGACCATTGACATCATTTGCGTAAATCTATACCCTTTTAAAGAGACGATTTTAAAGCCCAATGTAACCTTGGGCGAAACCATAGAAAATATCGACATTGGTGGGCCTGCGATGCTACGCTCTGCCGCAAAGAATTATGATTCTGTGGCGGTGATAGTTGATGTGGCGGATTATGCCAAGGTTTTGGAAGACTTGGAAGCCCATGGCGATGTGTCGCAAAAGACCCGCTTTGCCCTTGCTGCCAAGGCCTTCGCCCACACTGCCGCCTATGATGCGCTGATAGCACAACATTTAGTCAAATTGGCAGATGCACCTGCCTTCCCTGATAAACTGACGCTGACATACGAAAAGGCGCAAGGCTTGCGCTATGGTGAAAATCCCCATCAGGCTGCCGCCTTTTACCGCGAAATTGGTGCGGATAAAGGCGATCTTGTAAATGCCGAGCAACTGCATGGAAAAGAGCTTTCATTTAACAATATTAACGACACCCACGGTGCGCTGGAGCTTTTACGCGAATTTGACGAACCCGCCGTGGTGGCCGTAAAGCACTCTGTTCCTTGCGGCGTGGGTTGCGGCGAAAGCCTGCTTGAGGCTTGGCACAAAGCCTATGCTGCCGACCCCGTATCCATCTTTGGCGGCATAATAGCCGCAAACCGTGAAGTTGATGCGGGTACCGCCGCACAAATTGATGGCATCTTCGTAGAAGTTGTTATTGCGCCATCTTTTAGTCCAGAAGCCCTAGAAATTTTGACAAAAAAGAAAAACATCCGATTGCTTGTAGGGGCGACCTGTGGTCGCCCATCCCAGGCCAAGGATATCAAAAAAGTGAGCGGTGGCCTGCTGATACAATCCGCAGATGACATACTGTTAAATGAAGAAAAAGGCCTGGAATGTGTTACAAATAGAAAACCTACCGAAGCCGAAATGGCAGACCTTCTCTTCGCCTGGAAGCTGGTAAAGCATGTAAAGTCCAATGGCATTGCTATAGGCAAAGACGGCGGCTCTATCGGCCTTGCAGGCGGGCAAGTTAGCCGCATTTGGGCTTGCAAGCAGGCCATTGACCACGCCCACGAATTTTTGGGCACAGAAGCAACCCATGGCGCGGCCCTGGCTTCCGATGCCTTCTTCCCCTTCCCGGATTGCGTGGAAGAGGCTTATAGGGCGGGCATCACAGCCATTATCCAGCCGGGGGGCTCTAATGGCGATGCGGCATCCATCGAGACTTGTAACAAATATGGCATAGCCATGGTGTTTACAGGCGTGCGGCATTTTAGGCATTAGTTATGATAGACAAAATGAAAATCAATTTTCAAAAACGTAATATTGACATGCTATGGTTTGACAGCTTTGATGAAATTAAGAAATATCTGCTTGAGCAAATTCCCAACAACGCCACCGTCGGCATTGGCAATTCTCGCACCCTAAAAAGCTTAGGCATCACGGAAGCCCTCGTCAGTAAAGGTAATGTTGTTTATAACAAAGAGCTTGGGGCCACGCCCGATGAAATAAAGGAGCTTAAACGAAAATCCATTTTGGTTGATTTTTATATTTCCAGCGCAAATGCAATTTCCGTTGACGGCAGAATTGTTAACATTGACCATAGCGGAAACAGGGTGGCCGCCATCACATATGGGCCGGAGAAGGTTTACATTGTGGTTGGAAAAAACAAAATTTCGGCAACTTGTGACGAGGCTGTTAGAAGAGCAAGAAACACAGCCGCGCCAATGAATGCAAAAAGAGCGGGATATAACCCGCCATGTGTTTTGGCCGGCCATTGTGTTGACTGCCTTTCGCCTGAGAGGGTTTGCAATATCATTTCAATTATTGAAGGCCAGCATATCAAAGGCCGTTTGGCTTTGCTGATAGCAAATGAGGATGCGGGATTTTAATTGAGGACTTAGGAGCAATTACATGAGCGACTATATAAGATATATCCGCGAAAAAGTTGGCCATGATGTAGTTATCATGGTGGGTTGTGGCGTTTTTGTTTATAAAGATGGCAAGTTGCTGCTGCAACGGCGCAAAGACAGTGGCTGCTGGGCTATGCATGGCGGCAGCATGGAGATTGGCGAGACCACTGAGGAAACAGCTTCTCGTGAGCTTTTTGAAGAAACAGGGCTTATTGCTAAAAAGCTGGAGTTGTTAGGTATTTTTTCCGGCCCTGATATGATGCACACCTATCCAAATGGGGATAAGGTTTATATCGTAGGCATTACCTACATTTGTCAGAAATTTTCTGGCAACTTGTTAAGCGAAACTGACGAAACCACAGAACTTAAATGGTTTGATATAAACAACCTTCCCGCCGATATAAACCCGCCTGATAAAAGACCTTTGGAAGCTTTTGTCGTTTGGGCAAGAAATACAAACAAAGGATGATTTTATGCTTGACATCGCTTTAGTAGGCTGCGGCGGCATGATGCCCCTGCCAAATAGATATTTAAGCTCGCTTTTGTTGCGCTTTGAAGGGCGGATGCTGCTGATAGACTGCGGCGAAGGCACGCAGGTAAGCGTAAAACAGGTGGGCTGGGGCTTTAAGAACATCGACTGCATTTGCCTTACGCATTTTCACGCCGACCATGTGGCGGGCCTGCCAGGACTTTTGCTTACCATCGGCGGTAGTGGCCGCGAAGAGCCCCTTACCATCGTCGGGCCCCAAGGAGTTGGTCACATAGTGCGTAGCCTTTGCGTTATCGCGCCTGAAATCCCCTTCCCTATCAATTTTATTGAAATACCTGCACGTGGGGCTACGGATATTGCCATACCCCTTACAAGCTATGCCCTAAGTGCCTCACCGGCAGAGCATAACTGTCCCTGTTTTGCCTTTCGCGTGGACATAAAGCGCAAAGGTAAATTTGACCTTGAGGCCGCCCAGCTTTTGCCCATACCGCGTAATTATTGGAAGGTGCTGCAAAGCGGGCAGGACATAGAGCACGAAGGACGGCTTTACGCGCCGGATATGGTGATGGGGCAAGAGCGCAAGGGCCTTGCTGTTTCATATTGCACAGATTCGCGACCACCGAGGGGCCTTGCGGCCTTTGTGCGGGGTAGCGACATCTTTGTGTGCGAAGGGCATTATGGAGAAGATGACAAGCTGGACAAGGCCAAAAGCCACAAGCACATGCTATTTTCCGAGGCGGCGCAGCTGGCTCGCGCAGGCGAAGTAAAGCAAATGTGGCTTACGCATTTTTCGCCCGCCATGCCAAATCCCGAGGCTTTTATACAAGTTGCGCGCAACATCTTTCCCAATAGCCATGTTGGGTATGATAGGATGACAGCGACACTTAGTTTTGAAGAGGATTGATATTAGGTTCGTAAATTTATATTATCTGAAGGGAAGATAAAATGAGAAAATATGTTCAAATGGCTTTAATTTTGCTACTTATTACGATGTTAAGCGGCGGCTGTGCGAATGATGGCGAATCCCTTCCGGCGACAGACGCCGATTTGACTTATGAATACACACCTTCAATTATCGAGTATAGCGAATTTACGGCTTCATACGGTGAAGTTCCTTATACAACATTAGACTCCCCTGCTCCGGCCGTTAACATACCGCCGTGGCAAATTGGATATATTGAAAATCTTGAAAATCTTCACGAGCAACCACCATATTCATATGAAATTATAGTTCCTTTTGGGCTTTATGATTGGATAAGCATTCGTGACGGCATTATCATTGCCCAAAATACAGCTGAGATCTGCGAGATTTACCGAGTTGTCATTAGTAACGATTATGCTTTGCTCAATTTGTACGGAGAATACATTCTACCCCTTGGCACATTTAACAGAATCTCTCATATGCAAGTAGGCGATAACTTCGTTGTTGTTGAGGACAGCCAAGGCAACGCGGGCGTGTATGATTTCAGTGGAAGCCCGATTATTCCTGCCGGAAAATATCAAACCATCCGGGCCATACATAACAACACGGCCATAGCAAGAAATGACGAAGGCTGGGGTGCGATTAATTTAAATGGCAATATTATTATCCCCTTCGGGTTATACAACAACATTTTTTCTGTCGGCGAAGCTACCAACCGTTTATTTTTGACAGAAGCGCACGCAGACGCAGGAACATGGCGGCGGGGCATACGAGATTTTGAAGGGAATGTTATAATTGGGTCGGGGCAATTTAATTCTATCGGAAGCGCGCCTGCATATGGTATGCTGGTGGCGGAGCGCGGAAGTGAATTTGACGAAGCCCTTAATCTGGAGACTGGCGAAATTGTATCATTTCCCACACAAGGGCTTGAGTCTTGGGATGGCTTGCGAATAATAAAACCAGGGTATGCAATGACAGGGCACGGGATATTCAATTTTAGCGGCGAGCGCATTTCCCCCGAAAATCTCTTTTTCCATACGCATCACTGTAGTGAACGCTGGCTTTTCTCGGTTTCGCAAGATAACAGAGCCGGTATTTACGATTTTCACACCAACGAAGTGTTTTGGCTTGGTTCGGGGCTTCGCATTTCTAATATATCATATCCCTTGGTATCAGTAACCACGATGGATATGCCTGTTACGGCTAGCGAAAGTGCGGTGCTTGATTTTTACGGCCAAGAAGTAATTCCATTTGGCGCATATCGCTGGATTAGCATTTTAGGAGAAAATAGGTTTTTTGTTGGCATAGACGTGGACGGCTTGCAGCATCACGCTGTTGTGAACGCCGCAGGGCAGGAAATCATCCCAGCCGGAAAATACGGCTATCTATTTCACATAAGCGGAACTGATTTTTTGTGGATGGAATTTAATGACCACGATGGTGAGGCAACAGGCGTGGTAGATTTCGATGGGCGCATTGTATTTCCCCAACACGGGTATCTGTTTCTCGGGCATTGGGATTTGCAGACAGACCTTTACACAGGCTTTGCAAATAACCACTTTTTCTTGGTTGAAGATTCAAGCAGAAACAAGGCTCTTGTTCGTTTAATACATGATTAGCAACTTTCGTTAATAAGCATAATTTGGTAGCTCACCAGCTTTGTAGCCAAATGCACTTTAATAGCCTGACCGCCTGAGATAATGTACTTGCCATTAGAATAAACTATACCATCCTGCGTCACGCAATAGCTCATGACAGATTTTTGCAGCACTTTTTCTTCGCCCTCTGGGGTTTTCATTATAAGTTCCCAGTCGCGGGGGGCGTAGCCTGGGTTTTTGTCCCCTGCCGCCGCGTTTTTCTTTAGGGTTTTGTCGGCTTCAAGCAAGTTGCCGTCTATGTAAAGTTGTTGGGGGGATTTTTGGTTGGCCTTGGCAGGGTTTGCGCCTGATGATTTTAAGGATTCGCCTGTGTGGCGACGGGTAAAGAGGTCCAGCCAGCCACCGATGGCGCGCAGTATTTTAAAAGGCGCGGTTAAATAGTCCCAGGCTGCCATTTTGCCACCGCCGCTTTGTTCGTAGGGGCGGCGTATGAAATATAGGTTGCCGGCCGCATCCTCGAAGGGGTAGCAATAGTCAAATTTAGGGTTTTCCAAAACTTCGTAAAGCTCTCCTGTTTTTATGTGCAGACGATAGATGCTGCGCGGCCCAAAGCCCGCAAAATGGCCTGTGGCGTTGTAGGCTATGCCTGCGCTGTCGTAATATAAAACATCCTCATCTCGCAGTGACCATTTCGGGTTGCAATCAAAAGAATCGCCTTCTGTAATTTCTCTCAAATAGCTGTCATCGGTTTTTAGCAGGGCGATATGACGCTCCAGATAATTTTCGGCGCATGAAACGGCAATTCTGCCTGAGGGGTTTACATCAAGCTCGAAAAAATGGGTGTCGGTGCTGGCTAGGATGGGCGTTTCCAGTTCTTTAGGGTTTGGGTGTTTGAAATAAATGCCGCCGCCTCTCTCAAAATTGATGGCGTAAACAAACCTCTCGTCAATGCCCGGTGATAGACCGGTTATGGACAGCTTAATGTCCAAAGCAGATGCGTCAAGGGAATACGCACCGGTAAACATAGCACCCGTGCCGCTTTGCTTCCATTCGTTTTTAAGACGGATTTCTTTTTCCCGCGCCCTGTATTTTTCAGCAACCGCGCAATTTAAGGGTCGTACAGCCCCTGTATCTTCCAAAAGATTTATCCTGTCTTCTGACAAAAAGGCTATTTGTTTCATCATGTCACGCTCCCCTTATTATTAAAGGCTCTCCGAAAAAAGTTCGGAAAGCCTTGTGTTTTAAGTAGCGGGAAAGGGACTTGAACCCCCGACACCGCGGGTATGAACCGCGTGCTCTAGCCAGCTGAGCTATCCCGCCAAATATTTTGACGACATTGACTATTATAAATGGCTTTCATCCTCTTGTCAAGACTTTTTGAAAATTTTCGATAGATGTTATTTTGATGTTGGCTTCAAGATTTTTGAGAAGATGAGAAAGAATGCAAGACCCAAGGCTGCGCCTAGGACGTTGTGCAGAAGGTCTTCAATGGCAAAGACGCCGCGACGTGTGATAAATTGGGTGGTTTCAATGGACAGGGATGCAAGGGCGGCAATGGGCAGAGTGTAGCGAAATTTGCGGAATTTATTGAAAAACAGCGGCAAAAAGATGCCCAGGGGAGCAAACATGGCAATGTTGAGGATGATGTTGCGAATTTCTATTACGGCCAGATGCGTTGGGGCTCGCATGGCGCGGCGATAGGATGCTATGGGGTCTAGTTCTATGCTAAGCGGTGCTGGGTCGCGAAAAAGCAGGGTTGCCAGCAACACAACAAATATATAAGCCAAAAAAGCCGCCAAAATTGCGGTTTTCCTTGTGGCGGATGCGCAAAATAGCCCGAATAAGGCAAGTGAAAGTAGAATCAGCAAATCAATCATTTTACAATGTTAACATATTTTGGGAATAAAATCAAGCGTTGAAATGGATTGGAAATTGAGTTATAATTAGAAGAAAAAGGATTACGAGGTGACAGTATGAGCAAATTGTTTACGGATAATCGTAATAAAATTGCGGACAAGCTGGAAAATGGCAGCATGTTGATTATTTTTGGCGGTGTAGCGCCCGTGAAGCGCGGGGACGAATTTTATCCCTTTGCACCCCAGCGCAATTTTTATTATGCGACAGGTATAGAGCGGCCAAATTTGGTATTTACAATGATGAAGGTTGACGAAGGCAATGTGAAGTCCCGCCTTTATTTAGAGCGCTACGACGAGCATGTGGCGAAATGGGATGGGGCCGCGTTGGATGTGGCGATGGCCAAGGAAATATCCGGCATGGAAGATTTTGCGTATATTGACGAACTTTATGGCCATGTAGGCACGGCGATGACGGGCCGCTTGGGCAAGATACATACAGTTTATTTGGATTTGGAAAACCGCAGTCTTACGGCACCTAACACGCCTGATTTAGATTTTGCAAAGCTACTGGGCGAAAAGTTTCCTGATATGGCCATCAAAAATGCGCATCCTATTTTTGCTTCTGTGCGTGTTGTAAAGTCCCCGGAAGAAGTTGAACATATGAAAAAAGCCGCGGAAATTACAGGCGAAGGCTTTACTGCCCTTTTACGCAATGCCAAACCGGGTATGATGGAATATGAGCTTGAGGCCCATCTGGACTATGTTTACAAGAAAAACGGCTGTCGCGATAGAGCTTTCCGTACCATCATGGCGGGCGGCAAAAACGCCTGTGTGTTGCATTATGGCGACAACAATTGCAAAATTAATGATGGTGACCTTGTTTTGGTGGATTATGGCGCGCAATGGAAGTGGTATAGCGCGGATGTTAGCCGCACTTTCCCCGTTAACGGAAAGTTTACCGACAGGCAAAAACTGCTTTATAATATCGTGCTAGGCGGCCTAAAGCTGTGCTTAGATATGATAAAGCCCGGCGTGGTTTTTGGCAAACTACAAGAATCATTGCAGGCATATTATGTTGAAGAGCTTACAAAAATTGGGCTGATATCCGACAAGGAAGAGCTTGGTAAATACTATTTCCACGGCGTTGCGCATATGCTAGGCCTTGAAACCCACGACGTGGGCAGCAACAAAGACCTTGTAATGGCCCCCGGCATGGTATTTACGGTGGAGCCCGGCCTGTACATCGCCGAAGAGGGTATCGGCATACGCATTGAGGACAATGTAGTGGTGACGGAAACCGGCTACGATAACCTGACAGCCCATATCATCAAGGAAGTTGACGACATTGAGGCTTTCATGGCGCAAAATGGGTGATTTTCGCGAAGAGGACATGTATGGCCCCATTAAGCGATTTTTTGAGGCGCGTGAGTATGTTGTGAAGGGCGAGGTTGCCCGTTGCGACATTGTGCTTGTGAAAGGCGACGAAACCGTGATTGTGGAGCTGAAAAAAGCTTTTAACATGACCCTGTTGTACCAGGCTTTGGATAGGCAAAAAATATCAAATTTGGTGTATATTGCAATTCCGTTGAAAGCCTTTATGATGCGCCGAGGCCATATTCTGCACATTTTGGAAAAAATGGGCATCGGACTTGTTACTGTGGCTATGGATAGCGCGCTACTGACAGTTGAGGCACATTTGCTACCTAACATGACCCATGGCCGCCTTAACAAGCGTACCAAGGCACTACTGGCAGAATTTAACGGAAGGACTTTTGACGGCAATTTGGGAGGGGCCACGCGGCGCAAGCTGCTTACGGCCCATAGAGAGCGGGCTTTGCACATTGCCTGCGTGTTGGAAAAAATCACTGAATCCTCAATCGCAATGCTACTGCGAGATTACAATTGCCATAAAAATACGACGCATATGTTGCCGCGAAATTTGTACGGATGGTTTACAAAAGTCAAAACTGGAGTTTACGCCCTGTCAGATGATGGCAGGGCGGCTCTTGACGATCCCCAGTTTGCCGAGATTGTGGCGCATTACAGAAAGGATGTTGAGGAAGCTGTACAATCGTAGAAAATCAAGGGTTGTACGCGTCGGCGGTGTGGCTATCGGCGGCGACCACCCCATCACCATACAGTCCATGACGACAACACAAACGGCTGATGTGGCCGCTACTTTGGCGCAAGTTCGCGCGTTGACGGACGCGGGTTGTGAGATTGTGCGGCTGGCTGTTAACAACGCAGCGGCTGCGGCTGGCTTCGCTGAAATCAAGCGCCGCGTGACCAATGTTCCCCTTGTGGCCGATATTCATTTTGACTACCGGCTGGCTATTTCCGCTATTGAGGCGGGCGCTGACAAAATTCGCATAAATCCTGGGAATATTGGGGATGTGGCCCGCGTGGCGGCTGTGGTTGATGCGGCTAAATCGCGACGCATCCCTATCAGGGTTGGCGTAAATTCGGGCTCGCTGGAACTTGATTTGGTGGACAAGTATAACGGCGTGACGGCGGAAGGGTTGGCAGAATCAGCTTTGCGCAATGTGCAGATGCTGGAAGACTTGGACTTTGGCGACATTGTAGTATCCATTAAGGCTGCCAATATCCCAATGACACTGAGAGCGCATGAAATTTTAGCACCACAAGTTGATTACCCACTGCATATAGGCATAACCGAGGCTGGGACGTTGTACAGCGGTACGATAAAGTCCACGGCTGGGCTTGCGGCCATGCTGACACGGGGTTTTGGTGATACTGTGCGTATCTCGCTTACGGCTGACCCAGTTGAAGAGGTGGCGGCTGCCAAAGAGATGCTGAAAGCCTTGCGTTTGAGGCAATTTGGGCCCGAAATTATCTCCTGCCCCACATGCGGGCGCACTGAAATGGACTTAATTTCGCTGGTAGATAAGGTTACTCGCAGTATTGAGCATATCACGACGCCTATGACAGTTGCTATCATGGGATGTGCTGTGAATGGGCCCGGAGAGGCGAAAGAATGCGATATCGGGCTGGCTTGCAGCAAGGATAGTGCGCTGTTGTTTTGCAAAGGAGAAATTATACGCAAAGTATCGACAAATGAGATGGTGGCTATTTTTGTCGAAGAAATTGAAAAATTAGCAAAGGAAATGACGAAATGAAGATAGAAGAGCGGACTATAAGTGAGGTTTTTAAGGACTTGGGGCTGCCTAAGTCTATTTCAGGTGCGCTGAGCGCGGCAACGGTTAATAGTGTGAAATTTATAAGCAACGAGAAGCGGCTTGAAGTGCGCATTATGCCTGATGAAATTGTTAATGCATCTCAAGTTTCGGCCCTGGAAGCGGAGTTAGTGGCAAGACTAGACATGGTAGAAAATATTGATATTATTGACATATATAGGTCAGAGAATCCCCATGGTCTCCTAGCTGATTTTTGGCCAAATTTGCTGTATAGACTGCATAAAATCAGCACTTTTGTGGGTGAGATTATGCCTTGTGCAACGTGGCGAGTAGAGAGTGATACTTTGTGTATTGATATGCCCAGCGATATGGGCGGCGTTTTAAAGAAATTGGGTACAGCCAAGGAAATAGAAAACATACTACACGAATCATTGAATATAGACCTCAAAGTTGAATTTGGTTGCAGCGGCAATGGTAAGAAGCGTCAAAATACAGCATCTGCCGTCCTTGCAACACCTACGCCAACGCCTGTCGCCAAAAAAAGTGCGCCAAAAAAGGTCGAGAAAAAGTCACAGAAAGTATTTGGCGATGCGCGCCCATTGGATGAAAATTTTTACGAAGAAGAAAGCGTGGTTGTTGCCGGCCGCATTTTCCGCATAGAAAGCCGCGAAATTAAGAATAACAAGCTTTTGTACACCTTCGACATTGCTGATGGAAATTCGTCCATCACGGTGAAATACTTTCTGGCTAAGGAAAGGAAGGCTGATTTTGCAGACTTGCTGACAAAAGGCGCCGCCGTAAAAGTGTCTGGCAATGTGCAATTTGATACATATAGTAAAGAATTGAATATTTTGGCAAATAGATTGGGCACCGCGGAGATTGCTGAGGCTCAAAGAACGGACAATGCCGCCGAAAAGCGAGTAGAGCTGCATCTGCATACCAATATGTCCCAGCTGGACGGCATTACACCCGCGGCCGATTTTATCGCCCGGGCAGCGGCCTGGGGGCATAGCGCCGTCACGATAACTGACCATGGTGTGGTGCAGGCCTTTCCGGAAGCCATGGCAGCAGCAAAAAAGGCGGGCATTAAGGTGATTTACGGTGTTGAAGCCTATCTGGTCGACGATTTAGCCGTGTCCATCGTCACCCGTGCCGGCGATACGCAACTGGCAGATGATTTTGTAGTTTTCGACGTTGAAACTACGGGTTTTAATCGCGAAAGCTGCAAAATTATTGAAATTGGCGCAGTGCGCGTGCAAAATGGCGAAATTACGGGACGCTTTAACCATTTCATTGACCCTAAGGAGAAGTTGCCCGAAAAGATTATTGACCTGACACATATAACAGATGACATGCTGGCGGGCCAGCCTACCATTGATGCAGTTTTGCCTGAATTTCTGGACTTCATCGGCAATGCAACCCTAGTGGCGCATAATGCTGATTTTGATATGGGTTTCTTGGAATATCACGCAAGCACGCTGGGTCATAATGTGAAAAACCCATATTTATGCACCTTACAGCTATCACGCGCGCTGTTTCCTACGCTTTCCCGCTTCAACCTAGCCGCCATGGCCAGGCATCACGGCGTTTCGCTGGAAAACCACCATCGCGCCTGTGATGATGCTGCCGCGTTAGCTCAGATTTTTTTACAGCAAATGGAAATTTTGCAGTCACAGCAAATTGTGACGTTAAATCATATAAATTTACGCTTCTCCAAGAAGATTGATATCAAGCGGCTGCGGCCTCATCATGCTGTTATCCTAGTAAAAAATACTGTGGGTTTGCGCAATTTGTACGAGCTTGTGTCAAAGTCCCATCTGGATTATTTTTACAAACAACCCAGAATCCCGAAAAGCGAGTATTTACGGCTTAAAGAGGGCCTTATAATTGGCACTGCCTGCGAGGCAGGCGAATTTTACACCGCTGTGCGCGAAAGCAAGCCTGTGGAGCATATCGAGGCCCTGGCCGAATTTTACGACTATTTTGAGATAAGTCCCGTTTCAAATAACCTGCATCTTGTGCGCAAAGGCGATGTGGACAGTGTTGAGGCGCTGCAAGAAATAAACAGGAAAATTATAGAATTAGGTGAGAGATTTGGCAAGCCTGTGATTGCCGCAGGCGACACACACCTTTTGGACCCCGGGCAGGAGATTTTCCGCAGCATCATCATGGCTGGCAACGGTTTTAAAGATGTGGACAACCAGCCGCCACTGCATTTTATGACCACAGACGAAATGCTTGCAGAATTTGCTTATCTGGGCGAGGCCAAGGCGCACGAAATTGTTGTGCGCAACACAAATGCGATAGCTGACATGATTGAGGACATCTTGCCCATACCTCAGGGCAGTTTTCCGCCTATTGTGGAAGGCAGCGAGGAGATGCTGGCAGAAATTGTAACGAAGCGTGCTACAGAAATTTATGGAAACCCATTGCCTGAAATAGTGCAAGCCCGTATGGATCGCGAGCTTTCCGCCATCATAGGCAATGGCTTTGCCACTTTTTATGTCATTGCCCGCAAGCTGGTTGTAAATTCCATGGAAAATGGCTATTTGGTGGGGTCTCGCGGCTCTATCGGGTCCAGTTTTGTGGCTACCATGGCCGAAATTACGGAAGTTAACCCCCTTTCTCCGCATTATTACTGCCCACAGTGTCAGTTTACAGATTTTGATTCTGAAACTGTACGTAGTTTTGCCGGGGCCTCGGGTTGCGATATGCCTGATAAGCAATGCCCAAATTGCAACACGTCCTTGAAGAAAGACGGCCATTCCATCGCATTTGAGACATTTTTGGGCTTTAATGGCGACAAAGAGCCTGACATTGACCTTAATTTTTCTGGCGAATATCAAGGCGAGGCACATAAATATGCCGAGGAATTGTTTGGCACAGGCTATATTTTTAAAGCGGGTACCATCGGCACTATCGCTGAGCGTACGGCCTTTGGCTATGTTAAGAAATATATGGAAGAGCGCGGGCGCATGGAATGCAACGCCGAGATAAACCGCCTTGTGTCGGGATGCACGGGCATCAAGCGCACGACGGGCCAGCATCCCGGCGGCCTTGTTGTCGTGCCCAGGGACAAAAGCATCTACGAATTTACGCCAGTGCAACATCCCGCCAATGATACTAGCAGCGGCGTCATCACCACGCATTTTGACTATCATTCCATCGAAGGCAGGCTGTTTAAGCTTGATATTCTGGGGCACGATGTGCCGACAATTATAAAAATGCTGCATGATATGACGGGCATTGACCCGCGCGACGTAGACATTGCCGATGCCGACGTAGTTTCGCTGTTTTCAAGCCCCGCTAAACTGGGAGTTTCAGAAAAAGACATTGGTTGTAAGACTGGTTCTCTTGGATTGCCAGAATTTGGCACACATTTCGTGCGCCAAATGCTGACGGACACGCGCCCCGCCTCTTTTTCTGAACTGGTGCGCATTTCCGGACTTTCCCACGGCACAAATGTGTGGACAAACAACGCCGCCGACCTTATCCGGCAAAAGGTAGCCACGCTAAAAGAGATTATCCCCACACGGGATGATATCATGACATATCTGATTATCAAAGGCGTTGATGAGCTTGCTGCCTTTAAAATTATGGAAAGTGTGCGTAAAGGTAGGGGCGTTACCGAGGATGAAGAGCGTCTTATGCGCGCGGCGGGCGTGCCTGCATGGTATATCGAATCCTGCCGAAAAATAGAATATCTTTTCCCCAAAGGCCATGCCGTGGCTTATGTTATGATGACCATGCGCATTGGGTATTTCAAAATCCACCATCCCGAGGCCTTTTACGCCGCCACTTTTTCCGTGAAGAGCGATGATTTTGACTATGAAAAAATGTGCCTTGGGCCCGAAATTGCGAAGCAGGAGATGCGCCGCATAAATGCCATGGGCAATGATGCCAGCCAAAAAGACGATAAATCCATGGTGCTTTTAGAATTGGTTAACGAAATGTATGCCCGCGGTCTAAAATTCGCTAAGCTTGACCTTTATGCGGCTTCCGCTTCAAAGTTTATTATCACGGAAGACGGCCTGATGCCGCCACTGTGCGCCGTGGCGGGCCTTGGTGAAACCGTTGCTGACACCATTGTGGCGGCCCGCGAAGATGGCGAATTTTTCTCTGTTGAGGACTTGAAGGCGCGCACAAGGGTGAACAAAAATGTGGTGCAGTTGCTGAAGGACAATGGCGTGCTGGATGGCATACCGGAAACAGAGCAATTGACGCTATTTTAAGGATGGTGGCATATGTTAGAAACAGGAGTAAAAGCGCCGGATTTGGCGCTTAAAGACGGCAACGGCATGGAAGTAAAATTGTCAGACTTTGCAGGGAAAAAAGTTGTACTGTATTTTTATCCAAAGGATAATACGCCTGGCTGTACGCGGCAAGCCTGTGCTTTTCGCGATAATTATGATGGGTTTGCGAAAAGGGGCGTAGCCGTGATAGGCATAAGCAAGGATGACGAGGCATCGCATAACAAGTTTGTTCAAAAACATAACCTGCCCTTTGTGTTGCCGGAAGACCCACAACCGGAAGCCATCAAGGCATACGAGGTTTGGCAGGAAAAAACAAATTTTGGCAAGACAAGCATGGGTATTGTCCGCACCACATATATCATTGATGAAAACGGCTTGATAGAAAAGGTTTTTAAACGCGCCAAGCCTGATACAAACGCTGATGAAATATTGAAATATCTGGATAAATAAAGGCGCACCCTGCCTAAATAACTAGGCGGGGTGCTTTAGGGTTATAGCTTATAGCTCTTCGGCCCTTCTGCAATACTAAAAGTTTCAATTTCTTTCACGTCAATATAGAAGATTTTGAAAATAGGATTATCTGGCGAGCCATAAATGTGCTTGATTAGCGGATTTTCATCCAAAGCGCGCAATTTCAGCGCCCCATCTTCGGTAAAAACCGCCTTTCCGTTTATAGACAACACAGGGTTGAAATCCGCAGTATATGTGCAAAAGGACACATGGGGATTTGCCGCCAATTGCTTGAAAACAGGCTTCTCGCTGTTTGTGCAAAAATATACTCTTTTGCCATCAGCAAATAAATATTGAAACACCCTTGTTTTCACACCTTGGCCGTCTTGCGTGGCCAGCACGCCATTAGGGTTTGCCTTGAGAATTGCCGCATAATCAATCATTTAAAATTCCTCCTTTACATTTTAATGTCCTAATAATATAATAGGCAGGTAGGCGCAAAATGTAAAGTAGGCACTTTAAAGTGCCGTAGTTACCTTATAGAAACTATTGGGGGATATATCATGCAAAAACATCAAGAATTGCCGTCCTGTCCTATAGAAATAACTTTGACGCTGATGGGCGATAAATGGAAGATATTAATTATACGCGACTTGTTAATGGGAACCAAGCGTTTTGGCGAGTTGAAAAAGTCGTTAACCGGTATTTCACAAAAGGTATTGACACAACATCTTCGCGCCATGGAAGAAAGCGGGCTTGTTAATCGTAAAGTTTATGCGGAAGTGCCACCAAAGGTAGAATATTCGCTTACAGAAATAGGGTGTAGCCTCAAAGCGATACATGATGTTATGTGGCAATGGGGCGAGGAATACAAAACCAAAATAACAAAATAAAAGCCGCCATTTGGCGGCTTGGTTTGCATTTAACCCAAAAGGGATGAAACCACATCTACTGCATTGCTTTCAACCACAACTTCGCCATGTTCCAGCAAAAACATCTTAGAAATTTCCAGATGAGAGAATCTGTTGCCGTACTCTTTTAAGATATTTTCTTGGCCGACGGTTATTTTGGCGGTGTCATTTTCAATTATTAGATAGTACTTTCCTGCATGTTTAAATAGAGCGTTGCTGCCTATGTAAGTGCCGAAAATTCGCACACAGGCACTTGTCACATGGTCTAGCGATGCAAATTCAAAGATAATTTGCTTTGGTGATGATTTTTTGATGCTGGCAGTGTTGCCGGGGGGTTGCATATTATCTTGCTTTTTCTTCTGCTTGGCCCGGGACATATTTTTATAATTGCCTAAAACAGGCGGATAGCCGAAACGATCTTCTAAATCTTCATGGCCGGCAACCTTTGTTACAATTATCATGATGCTATCGCGGCTAACGGGTATGGCCTCGATGATAAGGGGCGTTTCGTGGGTTGTGTGAAAATCGCATTCCAAAGCGGCCCTTTCCATTATTTCTCTGAAAAGTTCCTGGGTTTTTTCACTGCCGTAAGAAAGCTCGTTAAGGCGCATGTTACGCTCGTTAAGGTCGCTTTCTGTCAGCGTAAATTTTATTTCATTGTTGCTTATTTTTTCTATTTTCATAGCAATCAAATCCTCTTTAATCAATATCGTCCAGGATTGTTGTTGTCAATTAGGTATAGTATAGCGTATTATCGCGCATTTGTAAATAGTATAATTTTAGAATTCAAAATATTCCTTGGCATTATAGTATGCAATGCCCTTTGCAATTTGTGACAGCTTTTCAAAATCGTTAGGAAATTCGCCATTTTGCACCCAATTTGCAATAAGATTTACCATTATACGGCGAAAATATTCGTGACGCGGGTAGGATAGGAAGCTGCGCGAATCGGTTAGCATACCGATAAAGCGCGCCAACATGCCGTTGTTGGCAAGGGCCGTCATTTGTTTTTCCATACCCGTTTTCGTATCGTTAACCCACCACGCGCTGCCGTATTGGATTTTGCCGCGGGCACCGCCGCCCTGGAAATTGCCTATCATGGTGGCGATGATGTCGTCGTGGGCAGGGTTAAGCGAATATAAAATTGACTTTGCAAGCTTGCCCTCCTGCGCCAGCGTGTCCAGCAGGCGTGCAAGGGGCTTTGCAAGCTGCCCATCACTAATAGAATCGTACCCTTTATCGGCACCCAGCACATCAAACATCAATGTGTTGTTGTTGCGCAGAGCGTTCATGTGATATTGCACAGCCCAGCCTTTGTCAGCGTACATCACGCCCAAATCTACCATCAGAGCCGTGCGATACTTGTCAATTTCTTCTTGGGTCAGGGGTTTGCCGCTGATGGCTTTGTTAAAGATAACGTCAATTTCAAAGGCGGAATATTCCTCAAAAACCACATCATCCATGCCTATGTCAGACATGCGGCATCCCATTTCGTGGAAAAAGTCCACACGGTTTTGCATGGCGTCCATTAAGTCGCCATAATTTTCAATTTCCACGTCGGATATTGCGGAAAGTTTTTCAAGATATGGTACAAAATTAGGACTGTCTATGTTGTACAGGTGGCCGGGGCGCAGGGTTGGTAGCACTTTTGTGACAAGGCCAGAGGCTTTTATGGCTGCGTGATGCTCTAGGGTATCGGCGGGGTCGTCGGTGGTGCCTATCATCTCCACTTTAAACTGCTCTAAAATGTTATGCACACAAAAGTTCTCAGCCGCAATTTTCGCGTTGCAAATGTCCCACACTTCCTTTGCAGTTTTGACGGAAAGCAGGCCGTTATAGCCAAAATATCGTCTAAGCTCCAGATGGGTCCAGTGGTACAGCGGGTTTCCGATGCAATCCTCAATGGTTTCGGCCCATTTTTCAAATTTTTCCCAATCTGTAGCGTCACCTGTGATAAAACGCTCTTCCACGCCATTTGCCCGCATCAGACGCCATTTATAATGGTCTCCGTAAAGCCAAATTTCGGTTATGTTTTCAAAACGCTTGTTTTCTGCAATTTCGCGGGGCTCTAGATGGCAGTGATAGTCTACAATGGGCAAGTCCTTTACCTCATTGTACAGCGCAACCGCAAGCTCGCTTTGTAATAAAAAATCGTCGCCCAAAAATTCCTTCATGATATTTGTCCCCCTGTTTTAATCATCTAATTAGTCCGCCGTTTTGTATATGTGAACCACTGTTCTGGTTAATTCCAAAATATTCTTCCAGCACTTGACGCAGGACGTGGCCCGCACTGGCCCGCAGATATGGCGTGTCACCAAAAGGCATCATTACATACACCGCAATTTGTGGGTCGTCGAAAGGCGCAAAGCCGCCGTAGGTGGAATGGCTGATGGCCAGGCCCGTTTCCGCCGTGCCGGATTTTACAGCAATATCCATGGGAAAGCCGGCAAAGATGCCGCGGCCCGTGCCTCTCGAGCTTGTTATCACTTCGCGCATACCTCTGTGTACAGCTTCCATATGGGTGGGGTCTACATTCATTTGATATTCTACCACAGGCGTAAAGGCGGTAATTTGCCCATCCGCACTTTCACGATGGCCCAGCAAATGCATTTGATAGCGGGTGCCGCCGGTTGCCAAAACAGCCATATATTTGGCCATGGAAGCCGAGGTATAGTTGTTAAGACCTTGGCCAATGGACACATTGCTGGTGTCACCGCCAACCCACGCGCCTTGCATCAGTGCGGCCTTGTACGCAGGGCTTGCTATGCGCGGCACGCCTGACACTCCTGCTGTCACTGCTGGGCGCTCCCAAATTTCAACACCCGTCGGCGAGCCAAGGCCAACGGCCATCATATAGTGGTTTAGCGTTTCAATGCCTTCAATCATGCGGCCGTCGCGGTGGTTGCCCATCTCAAAGGCCACCCGGGCGAAAAAGTAGTTGCTGGACACCGCAATGGCGTCCGCCACATTTATGCGGCCAAAGCTTGATGAAGACCAGCTTCGCAAATAAGGCGTGCCGGCGTCTCTGAAGACTATGCCGTCAAGGATTCTGTCAGTTGTGTTAATTATGCCTTGGTCTAGCGCCGCCAAAGCAGTTATCATCTTAAATGTAGACCCCGGCGCATCAGCCTCTTCAAAGGCGCGGTTAAATTGCGGCTTTGTAGGGTCGTTGTTAATTTGGCGGAAATAGTCTATGTCAAAAGTGTGGCCTAAAAGGTTGTTGGCATCAAATGTGGGGTAGTTTACCGCCGCCAAAACAGCCCCCGTGCGCACATCCGTTACAACCACAGAGCCTGTGCTGGGATGCAGGGGTATGCTTACCATTTGCGGCGTAATTTCCCTTGCATCTATCCTTGTGGCCAAAAAGGCGGCGGGGGTGATGCGACCAGAGGCCAATCTGCCTGCGTAATATTCGTCAATTGTGATGAGGCCTTGCTCTGCCATGACGTTAATCACCGTTAACATAGTAAGATGGCCGCTTAATATATTTTCACCGATGAAAATGGCTATTTGTTCATTGTCTTCGTCGATATTATTTCGTACAAAGTTGCCGATAATGTATTGCGCGGGCTGGCTTTCGTCAGCCTCCATGATGGCAGCGGCATCAATGCGGCCATAGCGCACCATAGAATCCAGCATTTCTCTGCCAAAAGAAGTGGGGTTTGCCATAAGACGATTGCGCAATATAGTTGAAAGATTGTCTTCCAATATATAGTAGATATTTCTTTGCAAAATGGCGTCGATGGTAAGATGAATATTGTCGCCTGGCACAGGCGGCGTTTCTTCCGTCACCCTTACACGACGAAAAGAGCTGTCCACCTCAAAAGTAACTTCCCCGCGCTGGCCGCGTAGATAGTATTCAAAAGCGCGCTCTATGCCAGCTATCCCAAAAAGGTCTGTTGGGGCATAGCCCAGATGTTGGTTTGCTATCAAATCCCCTTCGCGTATGCGGGTGATGTAGCCCACGATATTTGTTGTATATTTGCCCATGGGATAGTAACGAAGATAGTCAAAAGCTACGTAAATGCCGGGCATACGGCGGTTGTGCTCTTCAAGTGCCGCCACGGTTTGTGCTTCAATGCCGGTTGCAAGTGGTATTTGATGCAGGTTAAAGCGTTGCAGATAATGTGCCGTGCGCATGACCAATAACGTGTGCGCGTCTTGCGGATTCATGCTTTCCGGTATATCAAACAGTTCCATTAATATGACATAGGCCGCCTCAGCGTCAATACCCGCGTCGATAATTTCTGCGTTAACGCCCAAATCCCGCATCCAACGACGCTGGGTGGGTTCCGAGGCAGTAAATCTGCGCGGCGTAGCCTCTGTTATTAAAAATTCAGAATCTATATTAATTTCTTCACCATGAAGATGCATAATTTCAATGAAAAAGCGAAAGGCTGCGCAGGGGTCTGTTTGCTCTACGGATGGATCCAGCATTACAGTAAACACAGGAAAGTTTATGGCCAATGGCCTGCCGTGGGCATCAAAAATCTCGCCGCGGGGGGCGTTTATTTGCATTGCTCTTGGCCAGGTTTGCTCTTGATGCACCGGCACATGGCCGCGAACAATTTGCAAGTCAAACAATGTTCCAACCAGCATCACAAACACCAAAACAAATGCCACGGACATCAAAAACAGTCTATCCGTGAAAAACCTTGCTATTACACCTATTTTTTCTTTAAAGTCAATCATTTTTTCATAAAGCCCCTTTTCTTTTCTTCTCGCGTCTCCAGCGCGCGATTTATGCCGTAAATCGCCCTGTAAATGAAGACACATATAACAAGGTTATACACTGTAACGGGCAGTATTATCTGGCCCAGATAGCGCACAAAGTCGGTGCGCCCCATTAGCAGGAAATTAAGCACATAAAACATAAATTCGTAAGCCAGGCTGGCTATGCCCACTAAAATTATGGGTGCTATGTAATTTTCTTTAAAAAAGTCCCTAAAGGGCTTGCCCGCGAAATAGCCCGTAAACATCAAAAGCAGCGCGGACACGCCTATCACCCTGCCAAAAAAGATGTCGGCCAAAAAGCCGGCACAAAAGCCCAAAATTGCGCCTTCCACATCACCGCGCAGCATGGCATATGTCACCACTATAATAAGGGCGGTGTTGGGTATTGTATAAAACAGGCTGAAATGGCTTAGCAGCGTGCTTTGAAATATGAAGTTTAAAAATACTATGGTTGTTATTACGGCTATTCGCAAAATGTGCTCCTAATCAATGCTTATCAATTCATGGGTAAAAAGTTCTGTTATAACCAGCACGGTGGTGGGGCTCGTAAAGTCTACACTTGGCTCTATGATGGCGCTGCGCATACCGCTGGCCAGCTGGTTTATCTCCACAACATA
>Ga0123355_10000789_pt1 | contig 43316 bp, 45 predicted proteins | sample TergutEmb28metaG_3_FD_89872 | JGI IMG/M metagenome (GOLD analysis project Ga0123355, IMG submission 89872) | Embiratermes neotenicus P1 segment gut microbial communities from Petit-Saut dam, French Guiana - Emb289 P1 | ecosystem: Host-associated > Arthropoda: Insects > Digestive system > Gut ...
ACGAAATATCAATTGATAATATTATTGAAGAATGTTTATACGAATCGCTCCTAGAAGAAACAAAATATGTTGTTGTTAATAACTTTAAAATAAGTAAAGAAAATAGTATCATTGAAAAATATTTACAAAAACCAAATCCGAATACAACCTTAATCTTAATTAGTGAAAATATGGATAAAAGAAGTATTATCTACAAAACGATTAATGAAAAAGGTCATGTCTTGATTATCGATGAAATTAAAGATATTCAAAATAAGATCAATAATTATGCTAAAGAGAAGAGTATTAGCATTGACTATGTTGCAATTACCAAACTATTAGAGCATAACTTAGATAACTATGACTTAGCTCTTAATGAAATTGATAAAATATCATTAATAACTAATAATATCACCGTCTCAGAAGTTGAAAAATATACTAAAAAATTAATTAGTGAAGATAACTTTGAATTCTGTGATGCTATCGTAAAAAAAGATTATAAAAAGATTGAAGAATGCTTAAATAATTTCATCAATTTAAGATGTGAATTACCACCGTTTATTGCTCTTTTAGCAGGGCAGTACCGCATTATGTATGCTGTTAAAAATATGGAAGGAACTAATGACTCAATTGCTGAAAAAATAAAAGTACATCCATATCGTGTAAAAATAGCTCGTGATAATGCAAGAAACTATTCCAAAGACGAAATCCAAAAAAGATTATTAGATTTGTGTGATCTAGATTACAACCTTAAAACCTCAAATATTGATAAATATATGTTATTTAAAATATTTATTATTAACATTTAAAATCTGTAAATAAAAAAATGGTTAAAAACAACCAAAAACAAAACTCAATTATTAAAATTGGGTTTTTGACTGAAATAATAGATTAAGTTATGATTCATCTTGGACAAGTTCAAAGGTCAGCTTTCTCTTCGGTACTATTCCTTCAGGGGGTCACCTTGTCCTTCTTTTTATATTATAACAAATTTATTTTAATAATGCATTTATTTTGTCAGTATTTTTAAAGTTTAATTTAGCGATACTTTTTAAAATATCATGACCATGTTTCTTGACTAGTTCAGCTCCTAATCGATCAACTTCTAAACCAGCACCTTTTTTTAAGAATATATTTAATTGATTGCCAAGAGCTTCCATTTCTTTGATAAAGAGATAACGAGCAATAATTGATGCCGCAGCTACACTTAAACATTTATCTTCTGCTTTAGTTGTAAAAGTAATTTTTGTAATCTTTTTATCAACGGCTTTTAAATAGCTAAAATAGTTTCTTGGATGACAAAATTGATCAACAACAATATATTTATATTCAAAATTATTTTCATTAACTAATTTGAATAAAGCTTGATTATGAAGTAGAGCCTTCATTTTATTCATATTATCAGATGATGCATTATAATCTTTATTAGATAAAATATAAGTTACATGAGGAATCTTTTTAATAATAGTTGGGGCAATCTTCATAATTTTATCATCAGTAATTTTTTTCGAATCTTTAACGCCTAATTCTTCAAGTAGATTAATACTTGAATTATCTACAAAAGTAGCAGCAACAACAATCGGGCCAAAATAATCGCCGGTACCACATTCATCAGAGCCGATGGTTGGAACGCCGATAAAACGATAATCTTTAGCTTCTTCTTTTTTCGCTTCCTTTTTCGCTTCTTTTTCAGCTATTTCAGCATCAATATTACGTTTATTAATGGTTGACTCTTGATCTTTCCACATATTTGCATCAATATCAGCACTAATTCCTTGAAACATAACTTTACCTGATTCGTATAAAGTAACAATTGTATCAGCTTCAATAGCTTGAAAAACAGCATAAGGAGGAGTTTTGTCCCTTTTTAAATCAGCATAGTAATCAGTCATTTTTTCTTTAATATTATCACTAACTTCAAAAACGATAGTTTGTTGTTTCATAAACGCTTCACCGTAACAATCATACCATATTTAACTAAATAAATCTTTATTTTTTACGTATGCTGTAATATAATGAAGTATAAGGATGTGAAAATATGAATGTAGTAGATTATGTAATTATTGGTATTTTATTATTAGCAGCTTTTGCCGGATTTAGAAGAGGTGTTATTACTAGTTCAGTTTCATTAGCTGGAACTTTAATTGTGATTATTTTAGCTTATTATCTAAAAAATCCAATTTCAGCTTTAATGTATCAACATTTACCATTTTTCAATTTAGGTGGTAGATTTGAAGGGATAACAGTTTTTAATATTGTTATTTATGAAGGAATTGCTTATGTTATTGCCGTTATTCTCTTAGCAGTAGTTCTAAGAGTAATTCTAATGGTAACTGGTATTTTTGATAAAATTATTAATATGACCATTATTTTAGGTATGCCAAATAAAGTTTTAGGGGCTATTGTTGGTTTTATTCAAGGTTATTTATTAGTCTTTATGTTAGTTTTTGTTGTTAGTGCTACTGGTTTACTAAGTCAGCAAGCTAGGGATAGTGAATATGCGACCTTTATTTTAGAGCGAACCCCAATTCTATCTGGTATTGTTGGTGATACATACGAAGCAATTAATGAAATTTGGCGTATTGTTGTTGAGAATGAAGGTAGTGAAAGTATGGATGATGCTAATTTAAGAAGTTTAGAAGTCTTACTTAGATATAATATTATTACCCCCGATTCAGCAAGAAGACTAATTGAAAATAATAAAATTACTACTCCAGGAGCAGCTGAAGTAGTCGCTGAGTTTGTAAGGAGCTAAGATGAAAATATTAAAAGAAGAAAAACTAGAAGATTTATTAAACGAAGGCTTAACTTTAGTCGATTACTATGCTGATTGGTGCGGACCATGTAAGATGTTAGCAATTGAATTAGAAGACTTAAAAGATATTCAAATTATTAAAGTTAATACGGATGAACATCAAGATTTAGCAAGAGAAAAAGGCATTATGTCAATTCCCTTTGTTGAGATATATAAAGGTAAAGAACTAATATCAAACTTTGTTGGATTTAAAACCAAAGACGAAATTGAAGAAGTACTTAAGGAAATTTAAGTGCTTTTTTAATTGAATAAAGTACCATCTCCGTGTTAGAATATAGATAATAGGTGATAAAATGAAAAGTATGATAAACAAATCTATTATGTATGTAAGTATTTGTATTTTAGTTTTAATAGTAATAATGGGTAGTGCAATAACCTTTGCATATTTTCAAAGACAAGAACAGCAACAAAATCCTAATTTAATTAGTACTTTAACTTGTTTAGAAATAACTATGGTGGAGCATACTGATTCAATTAATTTAGCAGCTGCTTTTCCTTTAACAGATGAACAAGGACAAGCTACAGATCCGTTTAACTTTACCATTACTAATGAATGTGATACATTCACAGAATTTATGGTTATCGCATCAATCGTTAGTAGTAATAATAATGTACCAGACGAATATATTAAAGTTGCTTTAGATGGAAGTGCAATGATTAGTCCAACTATTATTAATCATTTAGAAATCGTTAATAATCCAGCCGGTATGAGTGGTATCTCAAGAAGCTTTTTATTAGCTGAAGGATTATTTAGACAAGCTGGTCAAAGTGCTAGCTATAGCTTTAGAATGTGGCTAGATGGTGAAGATACTAACTCACCAATCTGGACTGATGAATCATTAAGAAATCAAAATGTATCAGTAAGGATAACGGTAGTTGGAGTTGCTAGAAGAGATAATACTCTAGCTGGTCAAATTTTAGCCAGAAACCAATTAAGAGATGATATTAATTTTAATACTAACCAAGAAGGATTGTTTAATGTACCAGATGACTATGGAACATCACATGTTTTTAGAGGATCACATAATTTACAAAATAACGTAATATTTGGTGGACATCAATGGAAAGTATTAAGAATTGATGGCAACGGAAATATTAGATTATTATACAACGGAGTGTGTCCTAATAATGATTGTATAATAAATGGCTCAAATTCTAATCATGATAGAGTAACAATTGCCCATGTACCATTTCAATCTGGCACTTCGCAAATTAATAACCGACATGTTGGATATATGTTTGGTTCAGAGACAGGAACATTTGAAGAGCAACATGAAAACACACATGATTCAAATGTAAAACGTGTAGTTGATGAATTTTACAATAATCTCTCTGAAGATATAAGAAACCAAATTATAACGACAACTTTTTGCGCAGACCGTAGTATAGCTAGTGAAAGTATTCATGAAACTTGGTTTGCTTTTAGTGGTTTTGCAATTCCGCAAGGAGATGGGCTTGGAAGAACACCTACAGTTTACGGTTTTGCTGATCGTTTAAGGAATAGAACACCAATATTAACTTGTCCGCAATCAAATGATCAATTACAATTACCAATTGGAATAATGACTGCTGATGAGGTTACCATGACGGGTAGTTTTATAACATTTAATGCCCAAGGAGTTTCATTATCGTTTGTTCACACAATGACTCCAAATTCTTTTACTGACGGAAACAATGGAGCTCCTAGCAATAATGGAAATCGTGGAGCATTCACGTTTGTTGCTAATGCAAATAGTAATGGATTTAGAAATAATCATCCAACTGGTCAAAATGCCTTTGTTCGCCCGGTTATCACAATAGATGGTGCTTCAATTGTGACTGGAACTGGCTCAATTGGCAATCCCTTTATCGTTGAATAAATAAGTTTAAAAAGTATCTATTAACTAGGTGCTTTTTTCTTGCGGGTGAAAATGAAAGATGTTATAATAGCTATAGTTTGAAGGGAGGGAAATATAAATGACTAAAGTTGAAGTAAGAAATGGTAATGTTGATGGTGCTTTAAAAAGATTTAAAATGAAAGTCGCTAAATCAGGTGTCCCTTCTGAGTTAAAAAAGCATAAGCATTATGACAAACCAGGCGTTAAAAGACGTAATGAATTAAAAGAAAATATCAAAAACTCAAGAAAGAATAAAAAGAGACAAGGAGATTAATTATGTTAGAACAAATTAATCAAGATATAACAGCAGCGATTAAAGAAGTTGGTGCCGAAGATATGAAAGCAATGGGAATGGTTATTAAAACTGTTAGTAGTAAAGTTGGAGCATCAGCTGATATGGGCGTTGTTAGTAAAATCGTCAAAGAAAAATTAAGCAATTAAATTGCTTTTTTTTATGAATTTTTTTTGATATGATAAAGATAGTAAAGTAGGTTGAACTTTCATGAATTATGAGAAAAATAAAAAGGGGACTACTAATCAAAAAAAATGTCCATCATGCGGTGCTACCGAGACAATATTCAATAAGGGAAACGGAATTCTTGTTTGTCATTTTTGTCGTTATGAATTCAAAGAGCTATTTGATAAAATAGTTGATGATTTGACTCAATTACGAGGTGAAATAATTGCGCAAGGATTAAAAGATATTGAAACATCAATTGATGAGATAATTACTTTCAAATGTGATAGTTGTGGAGCAGAAGTTATTATAGATACAAGCGAAGCGTTTCACGCTAGATGTCACTGGTGTCGAAGTATTTTATCAGTGAAACAACAAATTTTAAACGGAGCTACTCCTGACATGGTTTTACCGTTTGCAGTAACAAAACAAGAAGCAGAGGAAGAAATTAGTAAATTTGTTAAGAAAAGAAGTTTCTTTGCTCTAACTGGATTTAAGAGAGAATTTTGTTTAGATAATATTATGGCAATATACCTACCATATGTCATTGTTGATGTTAATGGGTACGCTAAATTATCAGGTCAAGGAGAGGTCCTAATTCGAAATGCAGCTCGAGGGATGTATATCGCTGATGTATATGATATAGGAAGAGAATTAGAATTAACCATTCGAGATTTAACTTTAGTTGCTAACTATGATAAACTAGATGTAAAATCTGCTACCAGTACAAACAATATCATAAATGCGATTTTACCTTTTGATGTAGAAAATGCAGTTAACTGGAATCCTAATTACCTAAAAGGGTGCGTAGCTGAAAGACGAGATATTAATATTCAAGAACTAAAGCCAATATTAGAGCAAAAGATAGCGGAATTAATTCCTTTTGTTGTTAACGAAACATTAACTCATTATGATCGTGGAGTCAGATGGGACCAAGAAGAATTTACTGTTAGAGGGAAACAATGGCAATCAGCCTACTTACCAGTTTGGTTGTATAGTTTCCAAGAAGTAAAAGGTAAAAAAAAATTTATTCATTATGTAGCACTAAATGCTAGAAATAAAAAGATAATGGGAAGTGTTCCTATTAATATTTTAAAATTATTGGTAATTTCAATTATTCTGCCACTGATAGTTGTTCTCTGGCTTATTGTGAATAATTTCTATTCGTCTTGGTTTTTTCCATATTGGTTTTACGCATCATTATTTTTCTTTTTTATTTGTATTATGTTTTTTTGTTATCAGCGTGATAAGTATCGTAATAAGGATGCAAAGCACGAGCATATTGAAAATAATAAAACAGAAATAATCAAAATGCATAAATGGACTGATGAATTAAATCAAAGAAAAGAAGGTTTATCAAGGCCGTTTATTAAAGGGGTTAGTAATATTTATAACCCAGCAAAGAAAAGAATTGTGAATCCAAGAGAGCTAAATGGAGATATGATAATACTTTTGGTTGCATTATTTTTCTTTGTTATCATATTTATAATGCTTATTATATTTATGGTTTATGGAAATTTATAAAAAATATGATATGATAAAGATAGTAAAGTAGGTTGTATTAATGTTTTGTGAAAAGTGTGGTAGAGAAATACCTGAAAAATTAGATTATTGTCCAACATGTCGAGCAAGTGAGTCAAAAACCAAGTCACGTTCAGCAATTGCCAATAAAAAAAATAAGCCAAGCATTCCAGTTGGCATGACTAAATCTCGTAATAATACAAAAGTTAGTCGAGATTTTGAAGATGCCATTGTTATGCCATCTAAAGCAACTGCAAAAAACGGTCAGAATAAATGCCCTAAATGTGGAGCAACTGAGATTTCTTTAATCAAAAAGACTGGTAAATTAAGATGTCATTTCTGTCGTCATGACTTTGACCCAGAAAAATTCAAAAAAACTAAGACCGATATTAGTCAGTTAGAAGGATTGATTTTAGGTTCTGGAACCCAGGATATTATTGCTGATAGTAAGGATATTTTGACTTTTAAATGTCAAAGCTGTGGAGCTGAAGTTGTTATTGATACAAATGAGGCGTTGCAAGCAAAATGCCACTGGTGCCGTAATATGTTATCAGTTAATCAGCAAATTCCTAATGGTGCAGTTCCCGATATGGTGTTACCATTTTCGGTAGCAAAAGCAGATGCTCAAGAAGAGATTAAACAATTTGTTGAGGAAAGAGAATTCTTTGCTCATCCTCAATTTAAAAAACAGTTTTGTACAGAAAATATTATGGCTGTCTACTTACCATATATGGTAGTTGATATTAATGCTCATGCTAAATTAAGTGGACAAGGAGAAGTCTTAATTAGAAAATATAGTGGTGGTCATAAAAATAATACAACTTACTATGATGCTGATTTATATAATGTTGGTCGTGAATTTGACTTAATTATTAATGGTTTAACAATTGAGGCTAGTAAAGAAAAGCTCCAGCATTTATCAGGTGAGGCAACAAATAATATTATTAATGCGATTAAACCATTCGATACAGATAATTCAGTTAATTGGAATCCAAATTATTTAAGAGGCTGTACTTCTGAAAAACGCGATGTGAATGTTGAACAATTATCCAGCTTAGTTGATACTAAAGCTAGTGATATTGCAAGATTTAATACTAACAGCACTTTAAAAAAATATAATCGTGGGGTGAGATGGGGAAGCGAAGAGTTAAAAATTAAAGGAAAACAATGGAAAGCGGCATATTTACCAGTGTGGTTATATAGTTATCAATCGGTAAAAGGTGATAAAAAAGTTCTTCATTATGTTGCGGTAAATGCCCGCAGTAAAAAAACTATGGGTAGTGTTCCTGTTAATAAAGTAAAACTCTTTATATATGCTATCATTATTCAAATTATTTGTACCATTATCGGAATTAGTGGTGTTGTATGGTTAGGAGAAATGCTAGCTCATAGCGGTGAAGGAATGGTTTTTTCTTTAACGCCTTTAATACTACTAGCTGGTGGGCCATTTTTCTACTATGCAACTTATGCAAAATATCGTAATTTATGTGCAAGACACCGACATGAAGAAGACACTAAAATGCAAATGAAGAATCTAAAAAGTCAAGATGTTCATCTACGAAGGATAAATAGACTTCGTAATAAAGAGATTGAAGGAATGAATAATCAAAATATTAGTAATGAGCGAAAGAAGTGGTATGAATAGACCTTTAATAGAGGTCTTTTTTTATGCATATAATTAATAGGTGATTCATTTGCTGGAAATTTTTAATAATGCTTTATCTAATAATGATTATTATATTTGTTTATATAAGAATCATCTTTATATCTATAAATATCTAGAAATAGTTACTTTTAATAATGATTTAATAATCATTAGAATTCCTAATTGTCATCTAAAAATTAGAGGGAATAACATGCTTATTAAAAAGATGCATGAACATGAATTATTAATTGAAGGTGATATTAAAGAGGTGCGCTATGAATAATTATGTTTATCTTAAAGTTGAAGGATATACAAATCGTTTTATTCGGAAATGCTATGAAGCAAAGATTTCACTTCATCAAATTGATTACTTAAATGATCAAGAAATGATTGTTAAAATTAACTTAAAAGACTATAAAAATTGTAAAAAGATTAATTATTATTCAAAAGTGAGAATTATTAAATATGAAGGACTAAAAGGGGTTAAGTTACATCTTAGCAAATATGCTTTTACTTATTTAATGCTCATTCTTTGCTTTGCTTTAATGGATGTGATAACTAGCTATATTGTTCGAATTGATATTATTCATGAGAACAGTCATCTTCGTGAATTAATCAAAGAAGAACTTGCTAGCCAAGGAATTGAAAGATTTCGTCTAGCTAAAGATTTTGAACAATTAGAAATTATTAAAAATAATATTATTGATAATAACCAAACTAAATTAGAGTGGTTAAGTATCACTAGATATGGAATGATTTATGTCATTCGTGCTGAAGAGCGAATTATTACTGAGATCAAACAAGAAGAAGGCTATGCTCATTTGGTTAGTACGAAAGACGCTTTAATAACTGAAGTTTTTCATACAGCAGGTGATGCTTTAGTTCGTAGTGGTGATTTTGTTCGTCGAGGAGATATTTTAATATCGGGAGAACTTAAGGTTTATGATGAAGTTAAAGATCATGTTTTAGCAACTGGTGAAATCTTTGGTAATGTTTGGTATGAATCAGAGATTAATATTCCTTTAGATTATGAAAAAAAGATAGCCACAGGCCGTCAGAGATTTAATCTTTCTTTAAATAACCGTATCTTTTTTCGGAATAAATACCAACACTTTGAACAAACAAGAATACGTACAATAAGAGTCCTGGGTGTTAGAATAAGTTATTATTTCGAGGAAGAGTATGAAATAATTATTGGAAGATATACCCTTGAAGAGGCTGAGAAAATAGCCTTAGCAAAAGTTGGCGAAGCAATGCAAAATAGACTTGGCAGTACAGGAAGGATAGTTGAGAAAAAAGTTTTGAAAAAAGAGGAAATAAATAGTACAATAAATATGAGTGTATTTATCGTAGCTAACCAACTTATTAGTCAGCGTTTATTTTATACTCCTGGAAGTGATGCAAATGATTCCGCGAATAGCGATTAACACTCTTTACAGCATGTGGCCAATTTTAATTCTTGGTAGCGTGGTTTTAATTAGCTTAAGGTTAACTTATTTATATAATGAAAAGAAAAAATTAGTTTTGTATCGAGAATTAATCTATTTAAGTTTCTTTATTTATATAATTTTGCTTTTTGAATTAGTTACATCAACTGATTATCATGCTTACGGTAATAATTTTATTTTATTTCAAGAGATTTTTCGTCATGAGATTACTAGTCAAGCCTTTTTAAGAAATGTCATTGGGAATGTTGTATTATTTATTCCACTTGGTTATTATGTTTCATATTTTTGTAAAATTAAAAAGATTTATTTAATCTTTATCATTAGCTTTATTATTAGTTTAACTATTGAAACAATTCAGTATCATATTGGTCGAGCCTTTGATGTTGATGATATTTTATTAAATGTTACAGGTGGTTTAATTGGTTATGTATTTTATATGGCATCATCAAAAATCTTAAAGAAATATCCAAACCGATTTAAGAATCATTTGTTTTTGAATTTTGTATGTGTATTAGTTATTTTAGTGTTAGTCTTAATTGTATTAAGGATTTATGAGGTTATTTAATGAATGAATATTTTATTGAAGATAAAATTGGTTATCAAAATTATGATTATTTAGAAGATTTAATTGATTTTAGTTTAGCTAAATTAAAACAAGAAAACATTACTTTTACAGTGATTCTAACTGATGACAAGGAAATTAAAGAGCTAAATAAGGATTATCGTAATATTGATAAAGTTACAGATGTAATTAGCTTTGCTTTGAATGATAATTTAGATGTTCAAATGCCAATAAATGCTTTAGGAGATATCTATATTAGTATTCCACAAATGCAAAGGCAAGCTAAAGAATATTCTCATAGTGAAAAAAGAGAATTATCTTTTTTAGTCATTCATGGTTTATTACATTTATTAGGTTATGATCATCAAACAGAAGTAGAAGAAAAAGCAATGTTTAACTTACAAAGGGAGATTTTAAATGAAAAAGAAATCACAAAATAAATTAATTAATTCCTTTAAATTTGCTTTTGTTGGATTTTTAACTACTTATAAACAAGAACGCAACATGAGAATTCATACCATGTTTGCAATTGTTGCAATTACGATGGGATTTGTTTTTGGCATCTCTGCCTCAGAATGGAAATTTATTATTTTTTCCATCGCGATGGTTTTTAGTGCTGAAATCATTAATACCTCAATCGAAAACCTTGTTGATTTAGTAACATTAGAACAACGTGAAAAAGCAAAAATTGCTAAAGATACATCAGCGGCATTTGTTTTGGTACTAAGCATTGCGGCTGCGATTATTGGCTTAATTGTCTTTGTACCATATATAATAGAATGGATAGGAAAATAAGAATGAATACAGAATATAAAATTGAAACTCATTTACATACTGAAGAATCTAATCACTGTTCAGAAGTACCAGCGGCAGATATGGTTAAACATTATAAAGAAGCGGGATATACTACAGTTATTGTGACTCCTCATTATAGTCGTGCGTATTTATCAACAATTACTAGTGATTGGGATATCAGAATTGATTACCTATTGGTTGGTTATGATAAAGCTAAAAAGATTGGTGAACAAATTGGTCTTAATATTTTATTAGGACTGGAAATTACTTTAGTAGAAAATAAACATGACTATTTAATTTATGGGATGACAGAAGAATTTTTAAGAACGAATACATCTTTGTATGATTTATCAGTTAAAGAATTAGTTAAACTATGTGAAGTAAATGACTTTTTATTAGTTCAAGCTCATCCTTTTCGAAAGGGTCAAGAACCAGCTGATATTAAATATAAAATGCCGATTGAAGTTTTTAATGGGCGACATGTTCTAGATCCCCAAAATGGAACCGCCCAAAAATATGCTGAATTTTATGATTTAATTGGCATCTCAGGTACTGATTTTCATGATTTTCAAGATCATAAAGGTGGTATCGTGACAAATACTGAAATAAAAACCATTGAAGACTTTAAAGAAGCAGTTAGAAATAGAGAATTTAAACTAATTATTTCTAATTAAAAGAAGTGAGGGACAGATGAAAGAAAAATTGTTGAAAATAATTGAAAATGCTTATACACCATTTTCGAAATATAATGTTGCATGTATTATTAAAATGCATAATGGTGATGAAATAGCTGGTGTTAATGTTGAAAACGCATCATTTAAATCAGGATTATGTGCTGAGCAAGTAGCAATTTCAGCAGCAATTGCTGAAGGTTATACTAAAAATGATTTTTATGAAATCCATGTTATGGGTAGTGGTGAAAAACCGGCTTTTCCTTGTTTTATGTGTCGCCAATTATTACTAGAGTTTTTTACTCTAGATACATTAGTTAATTCATACAACAAAGATGGCGAGGTTAAAACTTTAACTTTAGCTGAATTATGCCCTCATGCATTTGTCTATGAAGAGGAGGAAAGTAATGATTAATGATTTAGAAAGATTATTAGATAATGCTCATTCTCCTTATGATGATACAAGAGTAAGCGCAATTGTCCAAATGAAAGATGGTATTACTTTTAGTGGAGTCACGATTAAAAATGCGATATTTAGAGATGCAATTTATGCTGAACAAGGCGCAATTGCTAGAGCAGTATCCGCTGGTTATCGCTATGGTGATTTTGATAAATTATATCTTATGGTTAATACACCAAATATCAATGATTTAAAATATCTTAATCAAGATATCATCTTAGAATTTATGGAACCAAAAGCAACGGTTATTCTCTATGATATTAATCGTAACCATTTTGAATTAAAAGTCAGTGATTTATTATTTAATAAATTTAAAAAATAGCTTTTAAGAATTATGAAAAAAGCATTAAAATAAAACCCAATTATTAAAATTGGGTTTTTGACTGAAATTATTAATTAAGTTATGATAATGTTTACATTAAACAATAAAATAGATTTTTTTAAGCAAGAATTATCAATTGATATTTAAGAAAGAGTTATGCTATAATTTAAGATAGTAAAGAGGTTGGTTAGATATGTTTGGTAAAATAAAATATATTGCAGATAATGTAGCAGTTGTCGAAATCAAAAAAGAAGGCGAAGTTGTAGGTAACTTAATGAACTTACACGTGGTTTTTGAATCACAAGAAGATAGGTTACTTGGCGAGGTAAAAAATGTTGATGAAGATACCTGTAAGATAGAATTATTAGGTGAATTCCAAGGAACTAGATTTATTCCTGGTACCATTAAAAAGCCTCAGTTAACTTCAATGATTCGTGTAATTAATGATGATGAATTAGATGTTATTATGGGTAAAGATGACCCGGCAAATTTATATATTGGTAAATCTCCGGTTTACAAAGATCGCCCAATATACGCAAATATTAATGACTTATTTTCAAGCCATTTAGCAGTTTTTGGGAACTCTGGTTCAGGTAAATCATATACTGTCTCAAGAATTTTCCAAAACATCTTTCAAAATCCGCATATATTAACCTATAATGCTAATATGTTCTTTTTCGATGCTTATGGTGAGTATAAAACAGCTTTCAAATCTTTAAATACTTATAATCCAAATTATCAATATAAATTCTTAACTACCAATCCAACGGATCCAGAAGATATGTTATTACAAATTCCTATCTTCTTGTTAACTAATGACGATATTGCTCTTTTATTAAATGCAGATAATCATGCCCAGTTAACGATTATTGCTAGAATGATGAAATTAGCAAAAATGTTTAGTAAAATGGATGAAAAGTCAGAAAGATTAAAAGATCATCTAATTGCTAAAGGTATTCAATCAGTCTTATTTAGTAATCAAAATGCAAGTGGTAAAAGAAATGATATTTTCACCATCTTAGCATCTTGTTCAACACCGAATTTTAACATGCAAGCAGAAATTCAGGGGATTGGTTATACTAGAAGATTCTCAGAATGTTTTAAGATTGATCAAAAAGGTGAGTTTGGTGAATCAGTTTTAATTAATGAATATATTGCTAAGCATTTAGATGAAGAAATAGAAGCTTCAATGGATGTGCCAGCTGATGCTTTCTTTAATTTAACAGATATGGCTAAGGCTTTAGAATTTACTTTAATTGGTGAAGGTTTCCTAAATAATCGTATTATGCAAGATTCAGCTATTATCTTAAAAGTTAGATTACATGCAATTATTAATAGTAATAATCATAAATATTTTGATTTTAAACAATATATTACGCTGGATAATTATATTTCAAGTTTAATCATTATGAATAATAAACGTAGTCAAATTATTAATATTAACTTAGAAGATATTGATGATTTACTTGCTAAAGTAATGGTTAAAATTATGGCTAAAATGCTATTTGATTTTGCCAAATCAAGAAAAATTAGAGCAGCAATTCCTTTTCATTTAATTATTGAAGAGGCCCATAGATATGTTGTAGGGACCGATAACGATCAATTCTTATTAGGTTATAATATCTTTGAACGAATCGCTAAAGAAGGCCGTAAATATGGAGTTTTAATTGATTTAATTTCGCAAAGACCAGTTGATATTAGTGATACCGTTATTGCTCAAACTAATAATTTCTTAATATTAAAATTAACGCAACCACAAGATCAAGAATATGTTGAGAAAATGTTACCAAATGTTTCAAGAGATGTAATGGATAAAATTAGTTCATTACAACCTGGTACTTTAGTAGCCTTTGGTCAAGCATTTAAAATTCCTCTTTTAATAAAGATGGATTTAGCTGACCCACCACCACATTCAAGTAACTGTGATGTAGCTTATAGATGGAATGCAAACAGTAATGGAGAACAGTGATTTAAGAAAAAATATAACCAAAACATACCGTAAAACCATTTGGAAAAAAACGATTAAAGCAGTTGATACTTATCAAATGATTAATGAAGGTGACCATATTGGGGTATGTATCAGTGGAGGAAAGGATTCTTTCCTCCTTGCTTTAGTGCTAAGAGAAATTAATCGGCACCATAAAATAAAATTTAAACTAACTTATATTGTAATGGATCCTGGATATCCTGATGGAGCATTAGATCAAATTAAAGAAAACGCAGCTAAGTTTGATTTAGATCTTCATATCTTTGAATCAAATATTTTTAAGGATATTGAAGGTGAAGAAAAGCCTTGTTACTTATGTGCCCGTAAACGAAGAGGACATCTATATAATAAAGCCAAAGAACTTGGCTGTAATAAAATAGCCTTAGGCCATCATTTTGATGATGTTATTGAAACCATTATGCTAAATATTTTATATGCCGGAACATATGGTTCAATGTTACCTAAGTTAAAAGCAGATAACTATCCTGGAATGGAATTAATTAGACCCTTTTATCTAGTGAAAGAATATGATATTAAAAGATGGACAAAAGCGAATTGCTTAACCTTTATTAATTGTGTATGCGCTATAGCTGATCAAAAATGTGAAATATCAAACGAAACAGGAAAACAAGTTAGTAAACGAAAAGAAATGAAAGAACTCATTGCCAAATTAAAAGAAAATTACCCAGATGTTGATAAAAATATTTTTAAATCAAGTGAAAATGTTAATCTTAACACTATTTTGGGCCATTATAAAGGTGAAGATCGAACCTCGTTCTTAGATGATTATTAATTAAAAATCATACCAAATAATATATATGGTATAATTATAAAAGGGATGTGTTTTATGAAATTAATTAAATATTTCGTGATAATAGGAACTTTATTGTGTTTATTAACTATCAGTCCAGCTTACGCAATTAATATTGATCACCCAGATTTAACTGAAGAAGATGCACTAATTCCAGGAAGACCAGGAGCAACTAGTCGAAATGGTGAGTTCGAGCTTGATCATGAAGAGATTGAAACCGAAAGAAATAATACCTTGATTTATATCTTATCTGGAACAGGGTTAATTTTTGTAATCAGTGGATCTGTCTTAATGATTTTAAAAAGAAAAAACTAAATCGGGCGTAATGACCCGATTTTTTCCTTTTTATCTAGTTATTTAAAGAAGGTTTATGTTATAATACTTATATAAAAAATGCAGGGAGGTATAAAAGATGAAAAGTGGATTTGTAAGCATTGTGGGTCGACCTAATACCGGAAAATCAACATTATTAAACACCATCTTAGGATCACATATTGCAATTGTGAGTGATATTGCTGGAACAACACGTAATAATATTCAAGGAATTTATAACGATGAAGATTGCCAAATAGTTTTTACTGATACTCCTGGCATTCATAAACCAAAAGATAAATTAGGTAAATATTTAAATCGTCAAAGTTATGATGTTCTAAGAGATAATGATTTAGTCATGTTCGTAGTTGATGCATCAGTCGGTATTGGTAAAGGGGATTTATTTATTATTGAAGCCTTAAAAAATACGGAAGCACCAGTCTTCTTAATACTAAATAAAATTGATAAACTAGATGATGCTGGAATTCTAAATGCCATTAAAGAATATAAAGATTTATATAACTTTATGGAAATCGTTCCAATTAGTGCAAAGAAAAATGATAACGTTAGAAGATTAATCAATATTGTAAAAAAGTATTTAACAGATGATATAATTTATTACGATGATGGTAGAATAACAAACACAAGTATTAATTTTATGGTTGGCGAATTAGTAAGAGAGAAAATCCTTAATCTAACAACAGATGAGGTTCCTCACTCGATAACTTGTGTTACAACTCATTATCAAGACAAAGGTGATATTATCGATATTTATGTTGACATTATCATTGACCGTGATTCATTAAAAAAGATTATCATCGGGAAACAAGGAACGATGCTGAAAAATATTGGCACCATGGCCCGTCGTGATATAGAAGTGTTATTAGGAAAAAAAGTTTATCTTGAGCTCTTTGTGAAAACAATTAAACATTGGCGAGCTAAAGAAAAATATTTACAGGAATTAGGGTTTAAGGATTTTGAATAGAAAAGGGATGAAAAGATGGCAGTGAAAAATGCTAGCAGGAAAACTGCAATTGGCAGGAAGGCTTTTGATTTGTTTATAAAAAATAATTGTCATGATGACAGTTTATTAGTCTTAGCTGAAGAACTAGGTATTTCAGTAGCTGGTTTAAAATTAAATTATTTAATACCTTACACTAAAAGAGTAATTAATCCTAGACCAACTTCCGAACAATTAATTATTTATCGTAATCATCGCGCTAATCAGAATCAGCAAATTGCGGAGCAAAGCGAGATGGTTAATTTTATCCATGAGTTATTAGAACTAAAATACGCTAAACAAGTTGTTGAATTCATTACTCATTGTGATTATGGACCAACAGAAATGTTTCGAATGATTGATGAATATACAAAAAGACCTTTAGATGAGGAAACTAGAACAAAATTAGCAAGGATTAACCGAGTTATTGCTGAATGTCAAGATATTCTAAAAAACAAAGCCCCAAAACCAGTTTTTAAAAGTGCTGTTATTGAGGATTTAGAACTACAAGGATTAACCCAAGAAATTATTGAACAATATTTAATCGTTGATTATATTCCGTTTGATGATATTATGGCAAAATATAGCAATCAAATTACAGTAGCTCAGTTTGGTAAATATTTAGAAAGACTAGCTAATGGTAATGCCGAGGAACGATTCTTAATTGAAAGATTAACCAGAAAACTAGATTATGATGCTTTATTATTTGAAATGACAATTAATGAAGTAGTGCTTAAAATTCGTCGTGGATTAATTGGTTCTTTTGGTAGTAGTAGTTTTTCAATTTTAGATTATTATCGTTCAACACCAATGAAGATAGAAAGTTTTTTAGTTCAAGCTCATAGTTTATTTAAAAGAGGTAAGCTTAGTGGTGAAGAATATTCGTTAATAGAAGATTTTGTTAAAGATCATGAGCACGGTAATGCCGTGGTGAGTGAAAAAGAATTAATTGATTACCAAGGTGTTGATCTTGATTATTTTAGTAAAACTCAAATTATTACATATATCAAAAGTATTTCTGCACCTTTAACCTTAAATACTTATCGAGCAGGTTATCAAGAATTTACTCAAAATAAAACCTTTTTAAAAATTCCATCACCAGCTGTATAAAAAAAGAAAAATAACCCCAATATATAATTAGAAAGGTATTGGGATTATTTAATGACAAAAGAAGAAGCCTGGGAGCTATTTAAAGAAACTGGTAAAATAAAATATTATTTAATATATAAAAAGAATTCATAGAAATACTATCCTAATGATAGTATTTTTAATTGCATAAATTTCTTCTTAATGGTATCATAAAAAACATTTGGGAGGAATCAATATGTTAGATCAAACAATTAAAAAGATTTGCAATACTGAAAATGAATTAATCAAAGCTGGTAATATAAAAGGTGAAATGGCTGAATTTGGTAACTTTCTAAGTCAAGTCTTACAATTATCAGAACCAATCAATACTTGCTATGCAAGAGAGTTAGAAAATATGAAGCAAACTGCAAAAGAAGCTAATCAAAATACTCTTGATGGAATGCTAAGCATCTTAAATAATATCTTCTATTTTAGTTATGGTCATGATATGGTTTATAAAGAAAAAATTAAAGCAGGATGCTTTATGCATGAGATATTACCAATTATTCAAGTAGAAATGGAAACTGAAATCAAAGAATTATTTAATGATTTATCAGTTATACCAGAAAATTCAAAATACCAAAAAAATATAGAAGCTATTACCAGTATTGTTGCGAAACATCGTGACTTTAATAGTTTATTATTCTTATTATATGTTAATGAATGGCAATTCCCAAGTGATTGGCAAAAACTATATCCACAAAATGCTCATGAATTAGAAATAATGATTAATCAATCAAATATAACCATTGGTGATTTTCTAAATGCCTTAGTTGAATTTAAAATAGTATCAATAAAAGATGTATTCTTAGCTATTGAAAACCCTAAATTAAGAGAAGATTACCTTCATATTATATCTGGTTTAGAAGCAGGTAAGAAAAAAGAAGTGGCAAATTTGGGACATATTCATCTACCAGTCGGTTACTTTAATACAAATACAATGCAAGACTTTGTCAAAAATCCAAAACCATCATCACCAAATTCCGGGACGATAATACTAAATTAATTTAGTTATATAAAGAAGTTGTTTAACAGCTTCTTTTTTTGTAAAGAGGTTAACGAAATATTGACCGGGGGGGGGGAGCTAATGATATTATTAAAAATAGGAAAAATAACCATAATATAAAATAGGAGAGGTAATATGGAAATTAGTAAAATTCAAGAAAAACAGCGAAGTACTAAAAAACGATTAGGAATACTATTAGTTCTTTTAATTGGGTTAATGTTAATTGGTGGAACGTATGCTTTCTTCACAGCAGTATTTACTGGTGTGGAAGAAGATACAACGATTTCTATCGGAGGTGGTAGATTAGGCATCCATATGGATGGCGGAAATATTATTACAATGAATAATATTTATCCAAGAGCCGAGGCATGGGAAACCAAAAGATTTACCATAACAGGAAATAACAGCACACCGTTAGAAATGGAATACTTTCTAAACTTAGTCGTAACAGAAAATACTTTCCAAAATGGCTCTTTAACTTATACATTAGAAAGCCAAAATACATCAAATACAGGAACACCAATGTCTTCAATAATTGAACAAAGAGGAATTCCAACAGGGGCGGGAGTCCATCCTTTAGGTCAAGGAGTCTTTAATCAACCCGGTAATGATATGGTCCATACATATTATTTAACCTTTTATTTTCCATCTAGAGGTGTACCACAAAATGAAGACCAAGGAAGAACCTTTAGAGCACATGTTGGAATTAGTGGTGAACCAACTGTTAATGCCAGCAATATGATGGTTGCCCATGAATGGGCAGAACCATGCCTTTGGTGGGATGATGAATGCTGGGAAAATTTAGAAGACCCATGTGAATGGGATGATTATGAATGTTGGGATAAAATAGACCAAGATCCTGGATTTTTAAGAGGTCCATTAAGAAGAGAAGAAATTCAAAATATAACTTTTGTGAATACAAATATCGTACCTACAGATGCAGTTGCTTCTTGGGATGTTTCAGTAGCCCAAAACGGTAGTGTTATGGCTTGGCATACCGCCCCAAGATCAACTCAACAATGTGAATGGTGGGAATGGGACTGGGATGAGGAAACAGACGAAGAGATTATTACATGTGGAGAGTATATCAACGTTTTATTACATGATGTTTATATTGGTTCTTTAGGTGGCGTTTTAGCCAATTATAATTCAGATATGTTATTCTCAGGAATCCAATTTTTAGAATCATTAGATGCAAGATTTTTAGATACAAGAGAAGTTGTAACTATGTCTAGTTTATTATCATCATCTGGAATGAATGTTAATGATTTTAACTTAGATTTACGTGGATGGCAGTTTAATAATATTCAGGAAGTAAGTGATATCTTATCATCTACCGGATTTATGAGTCAAAATTGCTCAATGAATTTATCTGGCTGGGATATACCATCATTAATAAACATGATGGTAAATAATTGGTTTGATGGGAATATAGAAGAAGAGGACATGTTAATGCATTCGCTTCTCCAATCAGTAGTTGGACTTAGACATGGTATGAGTTCAAGTGGTTGGTTCTGTGGAATGGAATCTAACACGATTGATTTAAGTAATTGGGATGTTTCAAATATTAGAAATATGTCTTATGCATTTATGTCTAGTGGTAGTATGTGGTCATTTTTATCAAGAGAATCAACATTAATATTAAATAATTGGAATACATCAAATGTAACGGATATGTCATATATGTTTGCATATTCACCATGGACTAGCATTCAAGGACTAAATACATGGAATGTTTCAAATGTGAGAAATATGTCGGGAATGTTTACGTATACGGGAATTGGAAGCGGAAGTTTTACAACTGATTTAAGCAATTGGAATGTATCTAATGTAACAGATATGTCAATGATGTTTGCTTATACTGGTGTTCATTGGGGTAGTGGTGGCTTTACAGGAACATTTAATGTTGGAAACCTAAATAATTGGAATACATCAAATGTAACGAATATGTCACATATGTTTCATCATATTGGCAGGACATCAATGCTAGATTTAAGAAACTGGAATACCTCAAATGTAACGGATATGTCAGGAATGTTTGGTTATGCAGGCGTTAATTGGAACATTGCCGATGAATATTATGACATAGATATCCATAATGCACTAGATTTTGAAGCAATTAATGAAATGCTAAACGATAATATAGAAGGGACTATTAATCTACCAGAAGAAGTAATAGAAGACATTAATGAGTTAATCGAATCAGCAGAAGAAAATATTCAAGAACTAGAGCTAACCACGGAAACAGAATCTAATACAACAGCAATACCAGGAAATATGATAATCAGAGTCGATAACTGGAATACATCAAATGTAACGGATATGTCAGGAATGTTTGCTGGTGCTGGTTTTGGTTTATTAAATTTTATTATTGATGGATTAGAAACTTGGGATGTCTCAAATGTATCATCAATGAATGGTATGTTTGAAGAAGCCGGATCTCATACCTCAGATTTTGGTTTAGATTTAAGAAACTGGCGTTTATTATCTATTGAAGATATGTCACATATGTTTGATAGTGTTGGAAGTCGATCTTCTTCAGTAACATTAGATTTAAGAGGATGGGAAATACCTAATTTAAATAATATATATAATAATCAGATGTTTTCTGAAATTAATACCAATCTCAGAATTTATGTAAGTAATAACATTATTCAAAATTGGTTATTAAATGAAACTGATAATACAGATTTACCAAGTTCTACTGAGATAATAGTTAATTAATAATATTAGTTCTACAATCTTTGTAGAGCTTTTTTATGGTATAATTATATTAGAATTAGGTGTATGTTGATGCTAAAAGCTGTTGAAGGAATTATTGTAAGTGTTACTGATTATGGTGAAACTAGTAAAATTATTAATATTATTACTGAAGATGGAATTATCGGTGGTTTAGCTAAGGGTGCTAAATCAATGAAAAGCCCTTTAAGAAGTTTTACTAGCAAGTTAACTTATGGTAAATTTCAGCTCTATTATAAAGAAGAAGGATTATCAACCATTAAAGATATTGATGTTATTAATAGCTTAACTAATACAAAAAAAGATATTTTGTTAATTAGTTATTTAAGTTATTTAACTGACTTAACTCAGCAAATTATGAAACAAAACACCGACAGTGATTTATATCATTTATATATTAGTACGATTCTTAAATTAGAACAAGGACTAAATCCATTGATTCTTTGCAATATCTTTGAATTAAAAGTCTTAGATTACTTAGGGGTAGGTATTAACTTAAATGCCTGTGCTAAGTGTGGTAAAACGAATGGTATTGTAACGATTAATGCTGATAGCGGTGGGTATATATGCCAAGCTTGTCACCAGGGTGAAGCTATTTATGATGAAAAAACTATTAAATTACTACGTATGTATTATTTAGTAGACATTAATTCGATTAGTGATTTAAAAATTAGTGAAACATCAATTAATAATATTAACCGCTTTATTAATCAGTATTATGATCGGTATACAGGTTTATATTTAAAAACAAAAAAGTTTTTAGAAGAAATGAGAGGGAATATCAATTAATCTTGACCTAATATTACTCATATGATAATATTAGGTCAAGTTCTATGATGAAGGACATGATTAATTGATAATGATTAAAAGAGAATTAGCGGTTGGTGAGAGCTAAGATGGTTATTAAATGATTGCTACCTTCTAGAAGGAATTAATACTTCCCGCGTAATCAGCGATATTGAAACAAAGAGTATAATAGGATGGTACCGTGCTTTTAGCACTCCTTGGGACCATCTTTTTTATATATAAATTTTAGGAGGAAAGAAAAATGAAATTAAAAGATTTGTATATTGATTATTTTATTAGTAAAGGGCATAAACAAATTCCATCAGCTGGAGTTGTTCCAGAAAATGATGCATCAGTTTTATTTAATACAGCTGGGATGCAACCGTTAATTCCATATTTAATGGGAAAAACTCATCCCTATGGAACGAGATTAGTTAATTATCAAAAATGTATTAGAACTAATGACCTAGAAGAAGTTGGTAACAAAACTCACCATACCTTTTTTGAAATGCTAGGAAATTGGTCTTTAGGTGATTATTTTAAAGAAGAATCAATTAGCTATAGTTTTGAATTATTAACTAAAGTTTTAAAAATTCCTTTAGAGCGTTTAGCGTTTACCGTCTTTGAAGGAGAAGGGAATATTCCTCGTGATGATTTTTCAGCCGAAGTATGGAGAAAACTTGGGGTTCCTGATGAGAGAATTGCTTATCTAGGAGTCCAAGATAACTTTTGGATAGCTGGTGAAACAGGTCCTTGTGGACCTGATACGGAAATCTTTTATTGGCGTAGTGAAGAACCGGCTCCAACTAAATTTGATCCAGAAGATAAAAACTGGGTTGAAATTTGGAACAATGTTTTCATGGAGTTTTATAAAGACGAAGAAGGAAACATTACTGAATTACCAAATAAAAATGTTGATACGGGAATGGGTTTAGAACGAACAGTAGCTGTTTTAGAAGGTAAAACTGATAACTATACTTCAAGTGTTTGGGTAGATGTAATTGAAAAAATTGAAGAAATAACCAAGTTACCTTATCAAGGAAACGAAACTTCAATGCGCATTATTGCTGATCATATTCGTACTGCGACTTTTGTTATAGCAGATCCAGCTGGTATTAAACCATCTAATACAGATCAAGGTTATGTCTTAAGAAGATTAATTAGAAGAGCAATTAGACATGCTAAGAAATTAGGCATTGATATTAGTTCAAATTGGGACAGCCAAATCTCTGAATTAATAATCAGCAAATATAATAGGTATTATTCAGAATTAAACGATAATAAACAAATTGTTTTAGAAGAACTAGAAAAAGAAAAAATTAAATTTAATAAAACATTAGAAAAAGGTTTGAGAGAATTTGAAAAAGCATGTAGCTTATTAAACATAGCTGAAGGAGAATGTTTAATAAATGCTGAGACAGCATTTAGACTCTACGATACTTATGGGTTTCCAATTGAACTAACTGATGAAGTAGCAAAAGAAAAAGGAATGAACGTTGACATTGAAGGCTTTAAACAAAAATTCAAAGAACATCAAGAAAAATCAAGAGCTGGAGCTGAAAATAAATTTAAAGGCGGGATGGCAAGTAATTCGGAAGCAGAAACTAAATTACATACCGCAACCCATTTATTAAACGCCGCTTTAAAACAAGTTGTTGATAAGAATATTCGCCAAAGAGGTTCAAACATCACATCTGAACGTTTAAGATTTGATTTTAATTCGGATCGCAAAATAACTAATGAAGAATTAAGAAAAATTGAAGAAGTGGTTAATAATTGGATTACTGAAGGTTTAGTCATTGAAGCTAAAGATATGTCAAAAAAAGTGGCAATTGACTCTGGTGCAGAATGTATGTTTATTGAAAGATATCCAGATGTTGTTTCAGTATACTGTATTGGTGATATTTCAAGCGAATTATGTGGTGGCCCACATGCTGAAAACACCAAAGAACTAGGGAAATTCAGGATAACTAAAGAAGAAGCATCATCAGCTGGTATCAGAAGAATCAAGGCAGTTTTAGAATAAAATCAAAGGCAATCTTTGATTTTTATTTTGCTAAAAAAGCAGTAAAAAGTAGCAAAAGAGAAGAAAATGACGAAAAAAATAAAGGAAATGAATGTTTTTCTTATAATATATATTAGTAGGAGGAGAGTATTAATGAAAAAATTTATTTCTTTAATGAATGCTCAGAGTGTGTGGTATTTATGGAATAATTCATCTACTAGAAATTATCTTGAAAAAATTATTGCTAATATCATTGGTGAGGTAAATGAATATCAATTGCTTGATACATTTAATGATCAAAATGGGAATTTAAAAAGTTATATATTTTTAGAAAGCAATAACGTAATCATACATTTAGATTTCAAACAAGATACTCCGAATAGTGATTTAATTAATTTTATTAAACTAAGCAGTGGTAAAAAAGTATTAACAATTATTTTTAACCCATTACGGGGCAGTAATGCTTTTGAAAATGATGTCTATTATATTAATAAAAATAAAAACAATATCAATGAAGTCAAACTTTTTTTAAGTACAAGATTTTGTGAACAAAAAAAATATGATGCTTATGGAATTAGAGAATTTATTGATAATTTAGATGATGAGTTTTATCAAAAATATCTAAAAGAATCATCAAAAGAAGAACTCTTGAAAAAGTTCTAATAAATTGCTGGTTATGATATAATAAAATAGCCAGAAAGAGGAAGATATTAAATGGTTAAAACAAAGTATGATGTGGCAATTATTGGTGCTGGACCAGCTGGATTATTTGCCGCATACGAACTTATTACAAAGAACGAAGACTTAAAAATTATTTTAATCGAAAAAGGAAAACTAACCAAAAATAGAAGTTGTCCAATGAATACTAAAAACATTGAATGCACTAACTGTAATCCTTGTCACATTTTATCTGGATTAGGAGGTGCAGGAACCTTTTCGGATGGTAAATTAAACTTTATCCCTAAAATTGGTAAGACTGATTTATTTAAATATATGGATGAAAGAGAAGCTTACCAAATAATTGATGATACTGAAGAAATCTTCACAAAATTTGGAATGGATGGAGATATTTTTCCAAAATGTGACGAAGAAGCTGATCGAATTAAAAAAGCCATTACTTTAAAAGGTGCTAGATTATTATTAATAAAACAAAAACATTTAGGCTCAGACAAACTTCCTTCTTATATTCAAAATTTTGAGGACTTTTTAGTTAAAAAAGGAGTAGTTATTGAAGATGAGACCAATGTAATTGATATTGTTTCTCCTGCTCAAGATAAACATGATGTTATTGCTTTACAAAAAAACAAGGAAACGGCTTTTCAAGTTAAACATGTGATAGTGGCACCTGGTAGAACTGGAGCTAAATGGATGCAAGAGCTGGCTGATAAATATCAGATTTCTTATGAATCAAGAAGTATTGAAATTGGTGTTCGAGTTGAAGTAAGAAAGGAAATCATGGAAACAATTTGTAGTAATATTTATGATCCTACAATCTTTATTCGAACTAAAACATATGGTGATGAAATAAGAACATTCTGTACCAATCCAGGTGGTTTTGTAGCTAAAGAAAACTACAATGGATATATCTGTGTTAATGGCCACGCTTTAAAAGATATTAAATCAAATAATACGAATTTTGCTTTTATTTCTAAAATAAGTTTAACTGAACCATCAACTAACACTAGAGAATATGGTGAATCAATTGCGAAGATTGCTAATGTTCTAGGTGGTCAGAAACCAATTATCCAAAGTCTAAAAGATTTACATGCTGCAAGACGTAGTACTTGGCACCGAATTAATCAAGGCTACATTGAACCAACTTTAAAAGATTGCGTTCCTGGTGATTTAGCATTAGTTTTACCACATCGTATTGTGACAAACATTATTGAAGGATTAGAAAAACTAAATGAAATAATCCCTGGTGTTAGTAATGAAGAAACTTTATTATATGGACCAGAAATAAAATTCTTTAGTAATGAAATTATTACTAACAATAAATTTAGATTAGATAACTATAACTTATATTTTATTGGTGACGGTGGTGGTAAGTCTGGTAATATTGTGGCAGCAGCTGCCACAGGACTAATAGCCGCAAGGGACATTTTAAGCCAAAATAAATAAAATAAATGCATAAAATTATGCATTTTCTTTTTAATTTATGATAGAATTACCTTTAGGTGAAGCATCAATGAATAATATTCGTAATTTTTGTATAATAGCTCATATTGACCATGGTAAATCGACTCTAGCCGATCGTATTCTTGAGTTAACTGGAGCTGTAACAGCAAGAGAAATGAAAAGCCAATTTTTAGATAGTATGGATTTAGAGCGTGAACGTGGAATTACCATTAAACTAAACGCAGTCCAATTAAAATATAAAGAACATATCCTGCATTTAATTGATACTCCAGGTCATGTTGATTTTTCATATGAAGTAAGCCGTAGCTTAGCAGCTTGTGAAGGTGCATTATTAATTATTGATGCTGCCCAAGGTGTCGAAGCTCAGACTTTAGCAAATCTTTTCTTAGCGTTAAATAATGACTTAACAATTATTCCTGTCATTAATAAAATTGATTTACCGAATGCTGATGTGCCAAAAGTAAAAAAAGAACTAACTGATCTTTTTGGTTTTAAAGATGAAGAAATAATGCTATGTAGTGGTAAAACGGGTATTGGAGTTCTCGAAGTACTAGATGCTGTTATTGAAAGAATTCCGGCTCCTAAAGAAGTAACACCTGGAGTAACACAAGCCTTAATCTTTGATTCATATTTTGATTCATACCGCGGAGTAGTCGCATCAGTATGTGTTAAATCTGGAGAAATCAAAAAAAATGATGAAATCGTGATGATGAGTAATGGGGCCAAATATGAAGTTGTTGAAATTGGGGTCAATACACCTGAACCAAAAAAAGTTGAAACACTATCACCAGGAACCGTTGGATGGATCAATGCCAGTATCAAAACCATTGATACTGTAAGAGTTGGTGATACTGTTACAACAACGAGAAGTACGGCAAAAGAAGCTTTATCAGGTTATAAACCAATGCAACCTATGGTTTATGCAGGCGTTTACCCAGTTGAACCCAATCGCTATCCACCATTAAAAGAAGCTCTAGAAAAACTAAAGCTTAATGATGCTGCCTTAACTTATGAACCTGAAACATCAGAAGCACTTGGCTTTGGTTTTAGATGTGGTTTTCTAGGTTTATTACATATGGAAATTATTGAAGAACGCATTACCCGTGAATTTGGTATTGATATCATCGTTACATCACCGTCAGTTATCTATCAAGTAGAACTAACCAATGGTGAAATAATTAAAGTTGATAATCCATGTGAAATGCCAGAGCGAGTTCGAATTAATACCATCAGTGAACCTTATGTTAAAGCAAGTATTTTTGTTCCTAGTACCTATATTGGAGCTATAATGGAACTTTGCCAAGAAAAAAGAGGAATTTATAAGACAACTGAATATATTGATGCAACAAGAGTTAATATTCACTATGAATTGCCACTAGCTGAAATTGTCTATGATTTCTTTGATAAATTAAAAAGTTATACCAAAGGATATGCTTCATTTGATTACGAAATATCCGAATATAAAGTCAGTGATTTAGTTAAAATGGATATTCTAATTAATAATGAAATTGTTGATGCTTTCTCAGTTATTGTTCATAAAGACAATGCTTACAATCGAGGAAGAACAGTGACCGAGAATTTAAAAGAAATCATCCCAAGGCAACAGTTTGTTGTGCCGATTCAAGCAAGTATTGGTTCAAAAGTTATTGCGAGAGAAACAATTAACGCCATGCGTAAAAATGTTTTAGCTAAATGTTACGGTGGCGATGTTTCAAGAAAGAAAAAACTATTAGAAAAACAAAAAGAAGGTAAAAAGCGTATGAAAATGGTCGGAAGTGTTGAAATTCCACCAGAGGCCTTCTTATCAGTTCTAAAAACTGATAAATAATTAAAAGGGTGTGTAGGCAGTGCATATTGAAATTCTAGGAATAATTGCAGGAATCTTTATTTTAATATCATTTAAATTATCTGGTGAATTAAAAATCAGATCAGTGAATATTGTTGGTGCAATTCTTTTTGTCATCTATGGTGTTATCATTGGTGCTTGGAGTGTTTGGCTTTTAAATGCCGCTTTATTTATTCTGCATGTCTATAAAATAGCTCAATTACGTGCTGATAAAGAAGCAGAAGCCAAAATGATTAGAGTTGGTCAAAAAGAAGATAAGATTAGCTACTCAGAGCGTGCATCAAGTTATGGTGTTTTTGAGAATGATAAAGGGCAAATTGCAGTCGTTAATCATAAAAAATGGGGTTTAATCTTACCAGGTGGACAATTATCTGAAAAAGAAAAACCAGAAGCGGGTATTAAAAGAGAAACCTTAGAAGAAACCGGTTATGAAATAAATGATTTAAAATACTTTGCTTCAGTAGATGCCTATTATAAATTAGATTTAAAAGTCAGGAAAATGGGCTTAATTGATTGCCATAACATTGCTGATTTTTATACTGGAAAAATGACTAATAAATTAGAAGAACCAACCGAAGAAGATATTAAACTAGAGTGGTATTATCCGAATGAATTATTTGGTAAACTAGCTCTCGATTTTCAAAATGTTATCTTAGAGAGAATATATAAATAAGATGATAAATGAGAATGATATTAAGCTTGTTGTTTTCCAAGATGGGGATGTAGCATTATTTGAAAAGTGGATTAATAAAGACTATATTTATAAGTGGTTTTGTAATGATGGTGGAGAATCAGAAAAGGAAGCTTGGCTTGAAGAAGTAAAAAACAGAGAAGAAAATTCTCATAGACATCAGTATATTGTTACTTATAAAGGTATTAAAATTGGTTATTGTGTTTGTATTGATTTATTTGGTGAAGTAGAATATACAGAAGAGTGCTATTCAGATTTGATAGGTAAAATTGTTGCTAAAGAAGTACTTGAGATAGGGTATTGCATTGGTGAAGACGATTATCTAAACAAAGGAATCGGAAAAATTATAATCAAAAAACTGGAAGAACAAGCTATGAAATTAGGAGCAGTACTATTATTAGCAGATCCTAATGAAAAAAATATCTCATCAATCAAGGTTCTATTAACAAATGGATTCTATAAATATAAAGCTGGAGATTATCGTAAACAATTAAGATAAAAAAGAGATGTAGTAAATTTATCTCTTTTTTTGTTATAATAAAAATGGTGATGCTTATGAAGCATGTATACATTCATATTCCTTTTTGTCGTAAGATTTGTTCATATTGTGATTTTTGTAAAATGTTTTATCATGAGCCATTAATTAAAAGTTATTTTACAGCTTTAAAGCAAGAAATTAAAAACTTTTATGAAAATGAAGTCGTTAAAACAATCTATATTGGTGGCGGGACACCTTCAATGCTTAAAGTCAATGAATTAAATGAATTATTTGAAATAATTAAAATTTTAAAAAAAGATTCTGATATAGAGTTTTCTTTTGAATGTAATCCAGAAGATATTAATCACGGACTTTTAGAGACTTTAAAAAAGAATGGTGTTAATCGTCTAAGCATTGGGATTCAATCTTTTAATGAAGAAAAGTTAAACTTTATGGAAAGAAAAACTAATTATGAAGAGCTTGAAGAAAAAATTAAATTAATTAGAAACTTTGGCTTTAATAACATTAATTTAGACTTAATATATGGCATTCCAGGCGAGACTTTTAATGATTTAAAAAAAGATATTAAAGATTTATTAAAATTAAAACCAGAACATATTAGTACTTATGCATTAATTATAGAAGAAAATACCAAAATAAAGATAGACGGATATGAAAATGTTTCCGAAGAATTAGAAGTTAAGATGTATGAATATATTTGTAAGAAACTTTCAAGAAAAGGTTTAAAGCAATACGAAGTCAGTAATTTCGCCCTTAAAAACCATCAATCAAGGCATAATTTAGCTTATTGGCACAACCATGAATATTATGGCTTTGGTTTAGGCGCAGCTGGTTATATGAATGGTTTTCGCTATGAAAATACACGTAATATAAATAACTATCTTAAAGGTAAATATCGTTACCATGAAACCCTTTTATCAAAAACAGAAATTATGGAACATGAATTAATGTTGGGCTTTAGAAAAACTAAAGGGGTTAATATTCAAGAGTTTGAAGATAAATATGAAGTAACATTAGAAGAAACCTTTCCGATTAAACCATTGCTTAAAAATAAGGATTTAATTCTAAAAAATGGGCATATATTTATTAACCCGAAAAAAATCTATATGATGAACGAAATCTTATTAAAGATGATTTAAGGTGTCAATTATGCGTAAAATAAATATCTATTGTATTTTTACAGTGGTATTGCTAAAATGATTATAGTAAAGAGGTAATAAAATAATGAAAAAAACATTTAAGTTATATATATTTACTTTAGTAATTAGTTTTTTAGGAATGATGAGCGTTTATGCTCAACCTTCTTTAACCATACATGGCGGACCAAATATTAACTTTGGTCAAACAAGCAATTATGAAATTAGACTTAATCCGGGTGGGATGGATGTTTCACAGGTTTATTTTCGTGTAGAGATTGATAATATTCAGTTGTTTAATCAACCAACGATTTCTACTCAATTCTCAGGGAGTGGTAATCCAACCAACCAATACATTATTCATAATCAGTTAGGCAATCTAACAAGTGGTGGGATTGCGACTTTAAATTTATCATTACGTGAAGCCATGGATATGCAGCTCGGTAGTAGAATTACGCTTTCAAATGTTGAGTTTGTTTTAGCAGATGGAACAACCAGAGTTCCAGGAACTAATGTGACTCATAATCTAAATATTTTAAGATCAACGACTACCACAACTGCACCACAAGTTAATCAAAATAATGCAGTGCTTAGAGGAATCACTTTAAGTACCGGAAACTTACATCCAGCTTTTAATGTTGATCGAAGAGATTATATGATTTCAGTAGCGCGTAATATTAACTTTTTAACAATAACACCAGCTTGTGAAGGTTGTACGCATGTGATTGAATTAGATGGAATTCCTCAAACGGGAAATCGAGTTGAACTTGAAAGTGGTTTAAACTTAGTTCGTATTCGTACGACAAGTGCTAATGGCAGTAATAATGAAACTTATACGTTACGAGTTTTTAGAGGCGAATCAGCATTCTTAACAGAACTAATCGTAGTTGGTTTTAATATCAACCCAGCATTTACACGCAATCAAATAGATTTTTCATTAAGTGTACCATATGACGTTTTAGACCTTGATATTATTGCAACCCCTGAAGTAGAAGGTGCTCGAGTTGAAATTAGAGGTCACGAGAACCTACAAGTTGGTGACAATATAGTAACCATCACTGTAACAATAGACGATTTACCAGCTGAGTATGGAGTTAGAATTCATAATATTAATGTAACAAGATTAGAACCCGGAGAAGAACCAGATGATGAATATATTGAAGAACCAGCTACTGAAGATGATGAAGGCGGTTTAAGATGGGGATTAATCTCTATTATAACGACGGGAGGACTAATCATTATTGGTGCTTCGTGGTTTGCATTATTTGGCAAAAAGAAAGCAAAAACTGATAAGAAAAAAGAAGAACCGAAAGAAGAAGATAATCCAGAAGCAGTAGAAGGTGCAGAAGAAAGTGATGATTTAGAACTTGATACTGACACTAATGTTTTTGATAATGATGTTGAACATACAGTAGAAACAGCCTTAGAAGATTTAATGAACACTAAAGAAATCTTAACAACAGATGAGCTAGATGTTTCAGCAATAATTCGTCGAAGTAACGAAACCCAAGAAGAAAACCTAATGAAATGATGAGCGGAACTCATCATTTTTTATCTTTTATAAATAAAAAACACTTAAAATAGTGAGTTTTTATATTAGTATTCATGCTTGTATAAAGCAAAATTTAATGTTAAAATTAATATATCTAGAGGTGGTTAGAATGTTAGATAAAACAACCTTTTTTAGCACAGATGAAATTGATGAAGCATTAATTTCACAAATGTTAGATGATGTTTATGAGGCTTTAGAGGAAAAAGGATATAATCCAGTTAATCAATTAGTTGGTTATTTAATCAGCGGTGATCCAGGTTATATTTCATCACATCGTGATGCTCGAGCTAAAATAACTGAATTTGATCATGCTAAAGTTTTAATGGCGGTTGTTAAAGGCTACTTAGGTCAATGAGATACCTAGGTATGGATTTAGGCACTAAAACGCTTGGTCTCGCGACAAGTGATAAACTAGGAATTATTGCTTCACCATATAAATTAATTAGATTTAATTCATATGAAGAAGCAGTAGAAGAACTCCTAATGATTATCAATCAAGAAAAAATCGACGAGCTAGTTTTAGGACTGCCTAAAAATATGGATAATTCTCTTGGTCATGCTGCTGAGCGTAGTTTGGCTTTTAAAGAACTATTGAGTCAAAAAACCAGCCTACCAATTCATTTAGTTGATGAAAGACTAAGTACGGTAGAAGCTGAAAATAAATTGATTTTAAAAGGAATCTCTAGGAAGAAACGAAAAAATTTAATTGATGGTGTATCAGCAAGTATAATACTAGATACGCATCTAAGGAAAGTTGGTTAAAATATGGATACTACAGGAAAATTTACAATAAAAAATGATGCAGGACAAGAAATGGAATGTGAAGTTCTATTTACTTTTGATTCAGATGAAACAAAAAAAAGTTATATTGTTTTTACTGATAATACAATGGATGAAAAAGGAAACGTTAAGGTTTATGCAAATACATATGACCCAGAAGGTAAAAATACAGACCTAGGGGTTATTGAATCTAAAGAAGAATGGGACATCATCGAAAAACTACTTACGTCATTACAAGAAGAAATGAGTGATGAAAATGGACAAACCGAAGCCTAAAATAGATATCATTATTCAAAGAGTTCTTTTAGCAGTTTTTGGGATTGGTATTATTCTTTTAATTGCTTTCACAGGTCTTTCAATATATTTTTTATCACCAGTTAATTCTAATTATGAAGGATATGTTGAGTTCCGTGTTGAACAAGGTTGGGGTCGCTCAAGAATTGCTGATGAACTACAAGAAGCTGGTTTAATTAGAAGTAGTTTCTTTTTCCGCGTATTTATGGTTGTTAATAATCGTAATCTGTATGCTGGAACTTATCGTTTATCTCAGAGTATGAGTGTTTATGACATTATTCGGGAAATTAATAGTATGAATTCACTTGAAAATGTCACGATAAACGTTACTTTTGTTGAAGGTCGTCGATTAGTTGATTATGCAAGAGTTATTGCTGATCGATTTGAATTTGAAGAAGAAGAAGTTATAGCTCGTTTAAATGATCGTGAGTTCTTAGAAGAATTAATTGAAAGATATTGGTTCTTGACTGAAGATATCTTTCAAGAAGGTATTAAATATCCTTTAGAAGGTTATCTATTCCCTGATACATATAACTTTAGAATGGATGTCACAATCGATGATATTGTGCACGTAATGCTTAGAACTATGGAAAATCGTTTAGAGATTTTTAGAAATGATATCGAATTATCAAATTATACAATTCATGAATTCCTAACTTTAGCATCATTAATTGAATTAGAAGTTCCAAGTCGTGGGGACAGAGTTATGGTTTCAGGAATTTTATATAATCGTTTAAGACAAAATATTCCTCTTGGTTTATGTGTAACGGTTCATTATGCGGTGGGAACTCCTCTATCTGAACCATTAACAAATGCTCAGATAAATACATGTAGTCCTTTTAATACAAGAGGTGTTTGTGCTGTTCCCGGACTGCCAATTGGACCAATAGCCAGTCCTTCACTAGCATCAATAACTGCGGTTATTGAACCAGAAGAACATGATTACTTATTCTTTGTTAGTGATCGAAATGGTGTTATGTATTACCGAAGAACCTATGCTGAACACAATCAAATTATTAGAGAACTAAGAGCAGCTGGTCTGTGGCTTGAATAGGAAAAGAGGCGATAGTTTTGAAAGAAGCAATCTTGGAAATGGAGCGCTATGCTCAAGCAAATAATGTTCCGATCGTTGAAGTAGAAGCGATTAAGTTTATCATGAAATATATTAAAACCAATAACGTTAAAACAGTTCTTGAAATCGGAACTGCAATTGGTTATTCAGCGATTCTAATGGCTAATGCCTCTTCAGATGTTGAAATAACAACGATTGAAAGAGATGAAAAAAGATATCGTGAAGCAATTAAAAACGTAAAAAAATGTGGTCTAGATAAAAGAGTTGAAGTTGTCTACAATGATGCTCTAGAAGTTAATTTATCAGGATTATCATATGATTTAATTTTTATTGATGCCGCTAAAGGGCAATATATTAAGTTTTTCGAAAAATTTAGTAATTATCTAAATCCTGGTGGAGTTATTATAACCGATAATTTAAAATTTCATGGTTTAGTTAAAAGAAAAGGAACTTTAAGTAAAAATCTTAAAGGAATTGTTGATCGAATTGAAAAATACATTGATTTTTTAAATAAAAACAATGACTTTGTGACTAAGTATTATGATATTGGAGATGGCTTGTCAGTCAGTATTAAAAAAGAAAATGAATAATAAGCTATTAGTAAATATTAACAATTTAGCAGATATTGAAACTTATAAGAAAATTGGGATAACTAATTTTCTTTTTGCAGTTAAAGACTTTAGTTTAAGTAATCATACTTTTAATCTTAGCGAATTAAAAGCTTTAAATATTAATATTTATCTTAACTTTAACCGTATTTTAGACACTAAAGAAATAGAAGCTTTTAAAAAAATCAAAAAAGATTTATCTTTCGCATCAGGAATTTTATATGAAGATTTAGGCATCTACCAAGTTTTAAAAGACTCTAAAATACCCTTAATATGGAACCAAAAACACTTTGTGATTAATTCGAGAAGTATTAACTTTTGGTTAGAACGAGTTGATTCAGCAGTAATCAGTAATGAATTAACTAAAGATGAGATTAAATCTATTTTAGAAAATACTCAAAAGCCACTTATTATACCAATCTTTGGTTATAACCAAGCTATGTACGCAAGAAGAAAGCTCCTAACATCCTTTGGTAAAGCTAAAAAAATTAAGACTAATTACGAGGCACATTTAGTAATTAATGATAAACATGCTTTTAATACCAAAGAAATTGGTAATGAAACAGTTTTTAATTATCATTTACCATTTAATTATTTACCTTATTTAAAAGACTTTAAAGAGGATAAAATTAAGTTTTATCTAATTGATAGTGATGATAAACCTGAAGATATTATTAAATTAATAAATGGTCATCATATAACTTCGAATGAACAATTCTTAAGTAACAAAACCATTTATAAGTTGGAGGATTAAAATGATTGAATTATTAAGTCCAGCTGGTGATATCGAAAAATTAAAAATAGCCTTGCATTACGGAGCTGATGCAGTTTATTTTGGTGGCCAAAACTATGGACTCAGAGCTAATGCTAAAAACTTTTCAAATGAGGAAATCAAAGAAGCCGTAAAAATGGCCCATGAACTAGGAAAAAAAGTCTATGTAACAGTAAACATTATCTTTCATGACGAAGACTTTGTTTGTTTAGAAGATTATTTAACTTATTTAGATAAAATTAGTGTAGATGCCATTATGGTTAGTGATGTTGCGGTCTTAGAGATTTGTAACCAATTGAACCTAAAGCTAGAGCGCTATATATCAACACAAGCTAGTGTCTTAAACCATGAAGCAGCCTTATTTTATCAAGAGTTAGGCTCGAAAAGAGTAGTTTTAGCTAGAGAAGCAATGAGAGAAGATGTTATTACAATAAAAAATAAGACTAATCAGACTTTAGAAGCTTTTATTCATGGGGCAATGTGTACGGCTTTTAGTGGTAAATGTATTTTATCTAACTATGTAACTAACCGTGATTCAAATCGTGGAGGATGTGCACAATTATGCAGATGGCATTATGGCTTTTTCAATGAGGGAAAGAAAATACCTCATGATTTCCAAATGTCATCAAAAGACTTAAATATGATTCCTTATTTTAAAGAAATGATTGATGCAGGTATTTATAGCTTTAAAATTGAGGGTCGAATGCGTAGTATCTATTATATAGCAACTGTTCTTCATACTTACCGTGAATTTTTTGAAAAAATAAGTAATAATACGATTACAGAGGAATATACTAATTACTACCTTAATATATTAAATAGATGCGCCAATAGAGAGAGCTCACCTCAATTCTTTAATAAAGCACCAGATGAAGATGATCAATATTATCTAAATACTAGAGAAGAGCAATCAAATAAAGATTTTTTAGGAATTATCATTGATAATAAAGATGGTATCATTACAATGGAACAAAGAAATAATTTTAAAGTAGGTGATGAGGTTCAATTTTTTGGTCCAAATACCGAAACTTTTAATTATGTTATTGACCATATCTATGATGAAAATGAAGAAAAAATCGAAGTCGCACCACATGCCCAGATGATAGTTAAAATCAGGGCTAAACTACCATTAAAACCAAAAGATATGATGCGAATAAAAGTATTTGACTTTTAGGTCTTTATAATGTATAGTTGATTAGGTATTGCTTAAGAAAGGGAAGTGATATTATGGCAAAAAAGAAAGAAATATTACTTACAAGTGAAGGGTTCCTTGAACTGGAAGCTGAGCTAAACGAACTTAAGACTGTCGAAAGACCGACCATAATTGAAGCAATCAAAGATGCAAGAGCACAAGGTGACTTGTCAGAAAATGCCGATTATGCCGCAGCGCGTGATCGTCAAGCAGAAGTTGAAGGCCGTATTGCTGACTTAGAATACATGCTAGAAAACGCAAAGATTATTGAAAAAAAGGATACTAACGCAGTAGATATGGGTTCTATCGTAACCATAGTCTATATGGAAGACAATGAAGAAGAAGAATATACAATTGTAGGATCAATGGAAGCAGATCCATTTGAAAATAAAATATCAAATGAATCACCAATTGGGATGGCAATTATGCATAAAAAAGTTGGCGACATTATTAGTGTCGAATCACCAACTGGAAGTTATCAAATTAAAATCGTTAAGATTGCTTAACGGTTTTTAACTTTTTTATGGGTCTTTATATAGCTAACTAAGCAAACGCTTAGTTTTTTTCGTTGCTTTAAATGAAAGGTATGATGAACTTTTAGAGAATGAAAGAGCTTTTAAATTAAAGATAAACTAAGTAGCTTACATTTGTTGCATAAACATAAGATATAAAGTATAATAATAATGACTTTAAAAGGAGAAGATAATATGAAAAATGTTAAAGAATATGAAATAAAAATTGAAGGTAAAGAGTGGGAAAAAGCACTTGATGATGCCTTCAAAGCAAAACAGAAAGATTTAAAAGTAGAAGGATTTCGTAAGGGAAAATGTCCAAAAGATATTTATATTAAGAAATTTGGGGTTGAATCTTTATATATGGATGCAGTTGATGCAGCTGCTAATACCGCTTTTAAACAAGTTTTAACTGATAATGACGTTCACCCAGTATGTCAACCACAAATGGATGTTACTGATATTAATGATCAAGGTGTGGCTTTCAAGTTTACAATTATTGAAAAACCAACTGTTAAATTAGGTGAATATAAAAAACTTAAAGTAGAAAAAGAAGAAGCGAGTGTTTCGGCAGAAGAAATAGAAGCTGAAATAACCGCCTTAAGAGATAAATATGCTGATACAGTAGAAGATAATGAAGCAACTGTTGAAAATGGTTATACAGCAGTTATTGACTTTGAAGGTAAAGTTGATGGTAAAATATTGGAAGGCGGAACAGGGGCTAACTACCCATTACAAATTGGTTCAAACACCTTTATTCCTGGATTTGAAGATGGTTTATTAGGTATGAAAATTGGCGAAGAAAAAGAACTTAAATTAACTTTTCCAAAAGATTATACCGATGCTCTAAAAGGGAAAAAAGTAGTCTTTGCGGTTAAAATAGTTGGGATTAAGAAAAGAGTATTACCAGAATTAGGTCCTGATTTTTACCAAGATTTAGGAATGGAAGATATCAAAACTGAAAAAGAATTTGAAAAAGCAATTAGTAAAACTCTATTAGATAAAAAACAAGCAGAGGCTGATAATAAATATATTGATGCATTACTAAAAAAAGCTTGTGAAAATATGGAAGTTGAAATAAATGAGGAAATTATTGCTGATGAAGTAGAACGCATCCTAAATCAATATAAACAACAATTACAAATGCAAGGTTTATCTTTAGAACAATACTTAGAATTTACTAAAGGATCAGTTGAAGACTTAAAGAAAATGATGACTCCAGAAGCTGAAGGTAGAATTAAAGCTAGATATTTGCTAGAAGCAATAGCTGAAAAAGAAAAAGTTGAAGTAAGTGAAGAAGATGTTAAAGCAGAACTAGAAAAAATTGCTCAAATGTATGCAACAACCGTAGAAGAAGTAACTAATATGCTTGGCGATAAAGAAGTTATTCAAGATGATTTAAAAATGCGTAAAGCACTAGATATCTTAAAAGGAAACTAAAAAAGAACTCAAGTTCTTTTTTTTAATACCAAATGAAGTTTTGTATAATTAAGAATCACAATTACTAAAATAAAAATAATTTCAGCAAAGATTAAGGAATAAATACCAATTCTAAATAGACTTAATAAAACGGTTGCTAAAAGCTTAATGATGATACCAAATAAAGTTGTTCTCATTGCATATTTAGCAAATCCTAAAGCTTGTAAAGCGCTAGCCATCGGAGCTTCTAAATAGTAAAGTGAGAAAAAGATTGCTAAGACTCTTAAATAAGCAAAACCTTCATTAGTACGAAAAATAACATCAAGAAAAATATCACCAAAGAAGAAAAAGAAGATATTAGCTAATAATCCTAATAAAAAAGAAAAGAACATAGCTCTGTGCAAAATGTGATGAGCTCTTCTTTTATTAGAACTTTGCTTAGATATTTCAGGCAGTAAGGCTGTGCTAATGGCGGTAATGAAAAAAGAAGGAACCACTAAAACCCCAATCACAAAAGTACTATAAATGGCATACTGAGTAACAATATACTCACTACTATAGCCAACAAATAACATAACAGCCGTTAAAACAATTGGCTCTAAGAAATATCCAATGTTACCAATCAACCTGCCACCAACACTGGGAATTGAAATTGATAAGACTTCTTTAACAGTTCCTAAATCTGGTTTTAAATCAGTGGTCTTCATCTTAAAACCTTTTGGTAAGAAAAGTAAAAAAATAATAATTGAAATTAATTCAGAAATAATATTAATTAAAACATAAACGGTTACTGTAACCACAGGACCATAAACCAACACTTTAGGTAAAATAATAATAACAATAAATAGTTTAAATAACTGTTCTAAAATATTTGAGATCGAATGTGGAAGCATCTGCTGTTTCCCGAAAAAATATCCTCGAATAATACTGGATAATGAAATAAAGGGAAGGACCAACGATAAGGCAATTATTGGATAATAAGCATCTGGCTCATGCAATAAATGATTAGCTAAAAAGCGTGCAGAGATAATCGTCAAAAAAATTAAAAAAAGATTAATAATAATGGCAACAGGAATAATGGAGGCCATAACGTTATGTCCTCTTTTTTCTCCCTTAGCAACAACATTCGCAATTGCAACAGGAAAACCTAACTGACAAAGAGCTACTAATAAACTAAAGGTGGGCATGATAATTGAATAGATGTTTAATCCATCTTGACCAACTACTCTTGTAAAATAAATACGTATAATTAAACTAAAAAGCTTGGTAAAAACGCCACCTATCATTAAGATTAGAGTGCTTTTTATAAATTTATCCTTCATATTTTTCGTCCTTTAAAAATCGTTAATTTTGTTATATAATAATCATATGATAAATGCATATTTTTATTAGAGGAGACTTATTATGGAAGATTTTAAATTTACTTCATTAGAAGAGTTATATAAAAAGATTTTACCTGCGCTTAATACTAAAGTAGCTGATTTAAGACGCCATAATATTAAATATATTAAAGAAGAAGATATCTGGCATTATTTAAGAAATAACTATTGGTGTAAAGCAGATAAATTATCATTAGGCGAAATTGTGCATGATATTTTATCTACCCCAAATAGTGAGCTAGAAATTTACATGGACAAACATAATAAAAAAGCGAAAGAGAAAGAAGACCTCTTATAAAAGGAGTATATAGATGTACACAATTGATTATATATTAAACAAGGGTAAAGATAATGACTATGATACAGAATCTTTAGCCCAAATTAGTACGGCTTATAAATTTGCAACAAATGCTCACGAAGGCCAGAATAGACTAAACGGTGAACCAGAAATGAACCATGTTTTAACGGTGGCTGGAATTGTTGCTGACTTAAATGTTGATGCAACAACAATTGTTGCTGCTCTTTTACATGAAACTGTCTTTTTATCAGATGTTTCATTAGAACTTTTAAAAGAAAAATTTGGTGCTGATGTTGCTAACATTGTTGATAATTTAAGTAAACTACGTAAATTAAAGTTAACTGATCATAAAGAATCATCAAGTATCTATTTAAGAAAAGTCTTAGTAGGAATTTCGGAAGATGTTAGAGTTTTAATTATCAAATTAGCTGATCGCTTACATAACATGCGAACATGTGATGTATTACCAGAAGAAAAAAGAAAACAAAAAGCAATGGAAACATCTGAGGTATTAATTCCCATCGCTCACCGATTAGGTATTAATAGTATTAAATCAGAACTAGAAGATTTATCCCTAAAACATTCGAAACCAGAAATATATAATGAAATATTAGAAAAATTAAATGATTCAAGAGGGGGATTAACCGAAAGCTTAGAAGAAATGAAAAATGGCGTTAGTGAAATCCTCATTAGTCATAATGTTAACTTCCAAATTAAAGCTAGGTTAAAATCAGTTCATAGTATTTATACCAAACTAACCACAGGGCGTAAATGGAGTGATATCTATGATATTTTAGCAATGCGCTTAATCTTACCAACCGAAGCTGATTGTTATATGGCAGTAGGTTTAATTCATGCTCAATATAGACCTATTCCAAAAAGGTTTAAAGACTTTATTGCAATGCCTAAAGAAAATATGTATCAGTCACTTCATACTTCAGTTTTTGGTGTTGATGGACATATCTTTGAGATTCAGTTAAGAACTCCAGAAATGGACGAACTTGCTGAAAATGGAGTAGCATCACATTGGTCTTACAAAGAAAAAGGTATTGTTGTTCAAAACTTCTTCGAACAAAAACTAGAATTATTTCGTAATATTATTGAGAGTAATAAAGAAGAAACTAATGATGAAGTATTTATTAAAAATATGTCGGATGAATTTTTATCGACTCAAATTTATGTTTTTACTCCAAAAGGGGATGTTATTGAATTACCTCAAGGTAGTACGCCAATTGATTTTGCCTACCGTGTTCACTCTGAAGTTGGTGACAAAACTGTCAGTGCAATTGTTAATGAACAAATTGTCCCATTAAATTATGAACTTAGTGATGGAGATATAATTAAAATTAATACTAGTAATCAAGCAAAACCATCAATTGAATGGTTAAGTATTGTTAAGACACCTCAAGCCAAAAATAAAATCAAATCATATTTTAGTAAACAAGATCGTGAAAGATATATTCTTCGTGGTAAAGACCTTTTAGATAAAGAAGTTCGTAAACAAAAACTAGCTTTTAATGATATCCTAAGTGATGATAACATCCAAAAAGTTATCAACGAATTAAAATTATCTAATCATGATGAATTATTGCTAAATATAGGTTCTCTAAGATACACCGCTGGTTATATAATTGATATCATCAAAGAAAATCGAAGAACAGCTCAAGATATTCTATTAGACAGAGTTAGAGTTAAAGATAAAGAAGTTAGTACAAAAAAAATTAACTATAAAAATAATATTATTGTTGCTAATACCGATAATATCTTAGTCAGCGTTGCTGGTTGTTGCAATCCACTTCCAGGTGATGAAATCATTGGTTATATTACCAAAGGTAGCGGAGTAACGGTGCATAAAACAAACTGTTCAAATATTGTTAGTATAAACCAAAGATTAATCCATGTTGAATGGAATGGAGCAACAGTAGATAAACTATTCAATACAAGAATTTTAATTGAAACTAATATTGCCCGTAATAGTATTCTAGAAATCGTTACTAAAGCTAATTTATCAAATATTCACGTTCAAAGTATTAAAGAACTACCAAGTGCCCACGGAGATAATTATGAAGTTTATTTACAAGTAAAAACCCGAAATGATTTAAATAACTATATTAGTGATTTAAAAGGGCTTGCATATGTAACTGAGGTTAAAGAATAATGAAAGCAGTCATTCAGCGATGCCAATCAGGCAGTGTTACAGTAGATAAAAAATTAATCAATCAAATCAATAAAGGTTTTGTTATCCTTCTTGGTATCGCATCAGATGATACCAAAGATGATTTAGATTATCTAGTTAGAAAAATCCTTAACCTAAGAGTTTTTGATGATGAGGCAAATATCATGAATAAATCAATTCTTGATGTTGGTGGGGAAATTCTTTCAATCAGTCAATTCACCTTACAAGCATCAACTAAAGATGGCAATAGACCTAGTTATATCAATGCTATGAGAGGCGAAGAAGCCAAAGCTTTATATGAAGAGTTTAATGATAAATTAAACGAAAAAATAAAAACCTACCCAGGAGTCTTCGGTGCCGAAATGCTTATCAACATTGTTAATGATGGACCAGTAACCATTATCATTGATTCAAAAAATAAAGTATAGTAATCTTACTATACTTTTTATATACAGTTATTTTATATAAAATTTGACACAAAATAAAGAAATAATGATATCATTAAGATAAGTAAGATAAGTAAGATAAGTAAGATAAGTAAGATAAGTAAGATAAGTAAGATAAGTAAGATAAGTAAGATAAGTAAGATAAGTAAGATAGGTGGTAATATATGAAAGACTTATTC
>Ga0123355_10000790_pt1 | contig 43304 bp, 31 predicted proteins | sample TergutEmb28metaG_3_FD_89872 | JGI IMG/M metagenome (GOLD analysis project Ga0123355, IMG submission 89872) | Embiratermes neotenicus P1 segment gut microbial communities from Petit-Saut dam, French Guiana - Emb289 P1 | ecosystem: Host-associated > Arthropoda: Insects > Digestive system > Gut ...
ACATGCCTCTGTAGCTCAGTCGGTAGAGCAGCGGACTGAAAATCCGCGTGTCGTTGGTTCAATTCCGACCGGAGGCACCAAAACAGTTCACCAATGCCGTTTATACTCTGACCCTGTGTAAAAACGGCAATACGCGGGCGTAGCTCATCTGGTAGAGCGCCACCTTGCCAAGGTGGAGGTAGCGAGTTCGAGCCTCGTCGCCCGCTCCAAAATTAGGAGCTTATTAAAAAGCTCCTTTTGTCTCTTAATCAACGCAATGCATTTTCCGGCGACATAGCCAAGTGGTAAGGCAGTGGTTTGCAAAACCATCATTCCCCAGTTCGAATCTGGGTGTCGCCTCCAAAAGAGTAACCCCTCAAAGCTCTGTAATAGTAGCTCATGAGGGGTTGTTGTTATTATATGTTGTTAATGAAACATTCTGTCATTTACAGGCGAACTATGTGAGCAGGTGACCGGAAGCCATTGTTGTTACACTGTATCATCCTCTTCGTCGTGTTCGTCTAAAAGTAATAACTCATGCATATCAGCAATTTCATGCTTTAGTTCTGCCAGCTCTATATTATCACCAAAAACTCTTTTGGTAACTTCAAGTACATGTTCAAACCCTTCCAGAGCAACTTTATAATCACCTTCAGCTCTTGCAGCAGCAGCATCAGCAAGGAGTTCATCAACAGCAGCGAGTTCGCCAAGACTACTGAGGTCATTATTGCTAATTTTATCTTCGCTCATGTTTGTATTGCTCCTTTCAGATCAGTACTATCTACTATACTGCAAATACAAAAAAAAAGCAACTTCAAAAAATTGAAATTACTTGAAAAAATACTTGACATCACTTGGAATTGTGTTAGAATTAGAAGTTGTGTGCAAAAATCGAGATTTGAGCACTTACCCACACTGAAGCAATCGTAACATTTGACATTTGATTTGTCAATATAACATAAAAGAATCTCCAACAACAATTAACAACGCAGCCTGGTGAGTCGAAACAGAGTTAAACAAGGTTTAAAATAATTACAGAGGTGAACTAGATGCCAAAAGACGTAATTTACGGAAAGACCCTACGCAAGAGCTATGCAAAGACTGATGAAGTTCAAGACATGCCGAACCTTTTGGAAATCCAAAAGCATTCTTACAACTGGTTTCTTGAAACAGGACTTCGTGAAGTTTTTCGAGATGTAGCTGCAATTACCGACCATAGCGGAAGTCTTGAGCTATCATTCATTAACTATAATATGAATGATAATCCAAAGTATTCAATTGAAGAGTGTAAGGCGAGAGATACTACATATGCAGCTCCAATCAAAGTTAGTGTACGTCTGCGCAACAAAGAAACCGAAGAAATTAAAGAGCAGGAAATCTTCATGGGTGATTTCCCGATTATGACCAACGCCGGTACCTTTATTATTAATGGTGCTGAGCGTGTTGTTGTTTCTCAAATAATTCGTTCACCTAGTGTTTACTTTGAAAAGAAAACAGACATTAAAACAGCTATTACTGTTTTTGCTGCGACCTTAATACCATATCGTGGTGCATGGCTTGAGTATGAAACTGACGCATCAGACGGCTTTTTTGTTCGAATTGATAAGAACAGAAAACTACATGTTACATGGCTTCTCAGAGCAATTGGTAGAGCTAACGAGAATGAGTATTCAAGAATTTCAGCACTTGGTGCTGAGAATGGTGCTGAAACAAATGAGCAACTTAAAGCAATATTTGGTAATGATGAGCGCATTTTAGCAACATTAGAAAAAGATACTTGCACTTCTTATGAAGATGCATTAATCGAGCTATATAAGCGTCTACGTCCGGGCGATCCACCAACTGTTGAAAGTGCTCAGACTCTTTTGAACAACTTATTCTTTGACTCAAGACGTTATGACATCTCTACAGTCGGACGTTATAAGTTTAATAAGAAACTTGCTATTTGGACAAGATTAGTAAATCAAGTTCTTGCCCAACCGATTGCAGACCCGTTAACAGGCGAGATCATTGCTGAAGCAGGTGAGCGCCTTACACGTGCTCGTGCCGAAGAGATTGATGCACGTGGTGTTAATGACGCTTTTGTAACAGCAGATGGAAGAGAAGTAAAAATCTTCTCTAATGGTATGGTTAAACTTGATGGATTCGTTGATTTTGATCCACTTGAAGAACTTGGAATTAAAGAAAGAGTTCGTTTCCTTGTTCTCCGTGATCTTTTAGAGCAATACGAAGGCGAAGAACTAAAAGAAGCAATTCGCAACAGTATAGATTTATTAATACCAAAGCACTTAATACCGGATGATATTTTTGCATCTGTAAACTATCTAAACTGTATTGCACATGGTGTTGGCGAAGATGATGATATTGATCATCTTGGTAATCGTCGCTTAAGAAGTGTTGGTGAACTTCTTCAAAATCAGTTCCGTGTTGGTTTTTCACGTATGGAACGTGTTATTCGCGAAAGAATGACATTACAAGATTTAGATATTATTACACCACAATCACTAATTAATATTAGACCTGTAACAGCAGCTATAAAAGAGTTCTTTGGTTCATCTCCGCTATCGCAATTTATGGATCAAACAAACCCTCTTGCTGAACTTACACATAAAAGACGTCTATCAGCTCTCGGTCCCGGTGGTCTGTCTCGTGAGCGTGCAAGCTTCGATGTTCGTGACGTTCACTATAGTCACTATGGAAGAATGTGTCCGATTGAAACCCCTGAAGGTCCAAACATTGGTCTTATTTCTTACTTAGCATCATATGCCCGTGTAAACGAATACGGATTCATGATTGCTCCGTTTAGAAGAGTTGACAAAGAGTCAATGCGTGTTACAGAAGAGATAGCGTATCTGACTGCTGATATGGAAGATCAATATATTATTGCACAAGCAACTGAACCTGTAGACGAAAATGGTTTCTTGCTAAACGAGCGTATTACATGCCGTCACCGTGATGAAATTATTGAAGTTAATCGTGACATGATAGACTTTATTGACGTTTCACCGAGTATGATGGTATCTATAGCAACGGCAATGATTCCATTCCTGGAGAACGACGATGCTAACCGTGCACTAATGGGCGCTAACATGCAACGTCAAGCTGTTCCGCTGCTAATTCCTGAAGCTCCAATTGTTGCAACAGGTATTGAGCATAAATGTGCTGTTGATTCAACCGTTGTTATATCCGCTCTTGGTGATGGCGAAGTAAAGTATGTTTCTTCGACAAACATCAAGATAAAATACGATGATTCCAAAACCGGTACTGTTGATCATGTTCTTACAAAGTTTTCTCGTAGTAACCAAGGTACATGTACAACACAACGTCCAATCGTATCGGTTGGTGATCGTGTTACTAAGGACGAGATTATTGCAGACGGTCCATCTACAAGTAATGGCGAAATTTCGCTAGGTAAAAACATTCTAGTTGGCTTCATGACATGGGAAGGCTACAACTACGAAGATGCTATCCTTATAAATGAACGCCTGGCTATGGATGACGTATTTACTTCAATTCATATAGAAGAACATGAAATTGATGCACGTGACACAAAACTGGGTCCGGAAGAAATTACAAGAGATATACCCGGTGTTGGTGATGATGCTCTTAAGTATCTCGACCAAAACGGTATTATAAGTGTAGGTGCTGAAGTTCATGCAGGTGATATTCTGGTTGGTAAAGTTACTCCTAAGGGTGAAACAGACCTAACGCCTGAAGAACGCCTACTGCGTGCTATCTTTGGTGAAAAAGCCAGAGAAGTTCGTGATACATCACTAAAAGTTCCACATGGTGAAAGCGGAATTGTTGTTGATGTTAAAGTATTCACACGTAAAAATGGCGACGAGCTTAATCCGGGTGTAAACATGGTAGTTCGTGTCTATATTGCACACAAGAGAAAAATCAGTGTTGGTGACAAAATGGCCGGACGTCACGGAAACAAAGGTGTTGTTTCACGTATTCTTCCACAAGAAGACATGCCATACATGCCTGACGGCACGCCACTGGATATTATTCTCAACCCACTTGGTGTACCATCAAGGATGAACATTGGACAAGTTCTGGAAGTTCATCTTGGTTATGCTGCAAAAACACTTGGTTGGAAAGTTGCAACGCCCATATTCAACGGTGCAAATGAGCAAGATATTTGGGATACCCTCAAACTTGCGGGTCTTAGTGAAGATGGAAAAAGTGTACTATATGATGGACGTACAGGGGAACCATTTGACAATCCTGTTACTGTTGGTTACGTATACTTCCTCAAATTGCATCATCTTGTTGATGACAAGATTCATGCACGTTCAACAGGTCCATACAGCCTTGTAACACAACAACCTTTGGGCGGTAAAGCTCAATTTGGTGGACAGCGCTTTGGTGAGATGGAAGTTTGGGCACTTGAAGCATATGGTGCAGCATACACACTACAGGAAATCCTTACCGTAAAATCTGACGACGTTACAGGACGAGTCAGAACATATGAAGCAATCGTTAAAGGTCATAATATACCAAAGCCCGGTGTACCGGAGTCGTTTAAGGTTCTTGTTAAGGAATTACAGTCACTCTGCTTAGATGTTCGGGTACTTGACGAAGATGGTAATAAGATCGACCTCAAGAATGACGATGGCGAAGATAACTTTGACGCAATCCGTGATGATAGCACGTATAGCAGTAACGAAGAAAGCTTCGTCGCACATGGATACTCAGTTCATGATGTAGAAGATCAAGAGGGCTATGGTGCAGGAAGCGACTCTCAAGAGGCTGAAGAAGAGGGCGGTGAACTTGCTCTAGCGGATATTCTGAGTAGTGTTGAAGCATTTGATGAGTTTGATGATTCATCATTAGATAGTGAAGATGTGAAGGAGGAAACTGAATAATGGGATTCTTACCTTTCGATGCAATGCAAATTGGTCTGGCCTCACCGGAAATGATACGTAGTTGGTCACATGGTGAAGTTAAAAAGCCTGAAACAATTAACTACAGAACCCTTAAGCCTGAGCGTGATGGACTGTTTTGCGAAAAAATATTCGGCCCTGCAAAGGACTGGGAATGTCACTGTGGTAAATTTAAGAAGATTCGCTACAAAGGCAAAGTTTGTGACCGTTGTGGCGTTGAAGTTACAAAGTCTAATGTACGTCGTGAGCGTATGGGTCATATTGAGCTGGCTGCTCCTGTGTCACATATATGGTATTTTAAAGGTATTCCATCAAGAATGGGCTTATTACTCGACCTAACTCCCAGAATTCTTGAAAAAGTACTATACTTCGCTACATATATCGTCATTGATCCGGGCGATACGCCACTAAAGAAGAACGAGATACTAACAGAAAAGCAATATCGTGACATGCGTGAGAAATACGAAGATGATTTCAAAGCCGGCATGGGTGCGGAAGCTATTCGCGACTTACTGTTAAGTATTGATATTGAAGCATTCTCTGAGCAACTAAAAGCAGAAGCTCGAGATGCAACAGGACAGAAAAAAGCGAAACTCGTTAAGCGTCTTGAAGTTGTTGAAGCGTTTCGTATGTCAGGTAATGATCCAACTTGGATGATTATTGACTCTCTACCTGTAATTCCACCTGATATTCGTCCAATGGTACAACTTGACGGTGGTCGCTTTGCAACATCTGACTTAAACGATCTTTACAGACGTGTTATTAATAGAAACAACCGCTTAAAGCGCCTAATTTCACTTCAAGCACCTGATATCATTGTCAGAAATGAAAAAAGGATGCTACAAGAAGCTGTTGATGCTCTAATTGACAACGGTAGACGCGGAAGAGCAGTTACCGGCGCGAACTCAAGAGCACTAAAATCACTTTCTGATATGCTTAAAGGTAAACAAGGTCGCTTCAGACAGAACTTACTTGGTAAGCGTGTTGACTATTCAGGTCGAAGTGTTATTGTTGTCGGTCCTGAACTAAAACTATACCAATGCGGTGTTCCTAAGGAAATGGCGATTGAACTATTTAGACCTTTCGTTATGAAGAAACTTGTTGAAGACGGAATTTCTACCAACATTAAATCTGCAAAGAAAATGGTAGACAAAGGTGAAACAGCAGTATGGGACGCACTTGAAGTTGTAATTAAAGAACATCCTGTGCTTCTTAACAGAGCGCCTACATTGCACAGACTTGGTATTCAAGCATTTGAGCCAATTCTTGTTGAAGGTCGTGCGCTGAAACTTCATCCACTGGTATGTACAGCGTATAATGCTGACTTCGACGGTGACCAAATGGCTATTCACGTGCCACTTTCTGCTGAAGCACAAGCTGAAGCACGTGTACTCATGTTATCTGCTAACAATTTGTTACATCCAAAAGATGGACATCCTGTTACAGTTCCAACACATGATATGATTCTTGGTGCGTACTATCTTACACTTCAACGTGATGATGAGCCGGGAACAGGGAAGTTCTTTGTTTCTCCAAATGAAGCATTAATGGCTTATCAATGCGGAGTAGTTGGCATTCATGCTCCAATTAGCGTTAGAATCACAAAAGAAGTTGATGGAGTCGAAATGTACAAAACGATTTCAACAACAGTAGGAAGAATTATCTTTAATGAACCTCTTCCACAAGATCTGGGATTCATTGACAGAAATGATCCTGAACAATTATTTGATTATGAAGTTGGATTCAGAACAGGAAAGAAAGAACTTGAGAAAATCATTGAGCGCTGTATTTCCAGACATGGATTTACAAGATCAGCTTCTGTACTGGACAAAATCAAAGCACTTGGCTTTAAATACTCGACACAAGGTGCAATAACAATTTCTATATCTGATATGACTGTTCCTGAATCAAAGTGGACACTAATCAGAGCAACAGAAAAGAAAGTTGTTGCTATTGAACAGCAATATAAGCGTGGATTTATTACTGATGAAGAGCGCTATCGTCTTGTTGTTAACGAATGGGAAAAAACAACAAAAGATGTTACAGACGCTCTTGCAGATACACTTACAGAGTTCAACCCTGTATACATGATGGCTCACTCAGGAGCAAGGGGTAGTATGAACCAAACACGTCAGCTGGCCGGTATGCGTGGATTGATGGCAAACACTGCAGGTAGAACAATCGAAATCCCGATAAAAGCCAACTTCCGTGAAGGACTAACAGTTCTTGAATACTTCATATCATCCAGAGGTGCGAGAAAAGGTCTTGCAGATACGGCTCTTAGAACAGCTGACTCAGGTTACCTCACACGTAGACTTGTTGACGTATCACAAGATGTTATTGTTCGCGAGCAAGATTGTGAGACAAGTGATGGCATAATGGCTGCTGAAATTTCAGAAAGTGGAAGCCTTATTGCAACATTTGGTGAAGTAATTCACGGACGCTTCCCGGCAGAAAATATAGTTGCACCAAAAACCGGTGAAATTTTATTTGAAAAGAGCCATATGCTGGTTAATGCAGACTCTAAAGTATTACTTGAGCATGGCATTAGCACTGTCAAGATCAGAACAGCAATGGATTGTGAATCACGTAGCGGAATTTGCGCAATGTGCTATGGAATAAACCTTGCTACAGGTGGAACAGTATCTATAGGCGAAGCTGTTGGTGTTATTGCAGCACAATCAATCGGTGAACCGGGTACACAGCTAACAATGAGAACATTCCATACCGGTGGTATTGCAGGTGATGACATAACTCAAGGTCTACCACGTGTTGAGGAATTGTTTGAAGCTCGTAAGCCTAAGAAAATGGCGATTCTCTCAGAGATTGATGGTGTTGTACAAATCGAAGAAACTCGTAAAAACGCAATGGCAACAGTTACAATAACCAATCAAGATGATGGCGAAGTACGTATGTATCAAACTCCATATTTATCAGGAATCAGAGTTAAAGACGGAGAAACAGTAACAGCCGGTGATAAACTGACTGACGGCGCATTAAACCCACATGATGTTATGCGTATTCTTGGTAAAGATGCAACACAAGCTTACCTGATTTCTGAAGTTCAGAAAGTTTATAGACAACAGGGTGTTGACATTAACGACAAACATATCGAAGTTATTGTTCGTCAAATGATGAAAAAAGTACGTGTTGAAGAGGGCGGAGATACAGAACTACTTGCAGGCACAACAATTGACGCAAATGACTTTAAAGTAGCCAATGTTGCAATTCAAAAGAGAATTGACGCAGGGGAAACCGAATTACAGCTTGCCGAAGCATCACCATTATTAATGGGAATAACTAAGGCATCACTAGCTACAGAGTCATTCTTATCAGCAGCTTCTTTCCAGGAAACAACAAAAGTTTTGACAGAAGCAGCAATAAAGGGTAAAGTAGATAAGTTGGTCGGTCTTAAAGAAAACGTCATTATCGGCAAACTTGTTCCTGCAGGAAGCGGACTATCCATGTATAGAAAGTTTGATAGTAGTGTTGAACAAGAAGATGGAACATACTACTCAACAAAGAGCTATGAAAATGAATCTCATCAGTTCAACGGCAATGACGAAGATGTTGATCTTTCAGTTCTTATCGGTTCCGGCAACGCGCTGTAATTGGAGCAAACATTATGATTTTACAGGCTACTCTAAGAGAAGCCGGTAAATATATAAAAACTTAAGAAAGGAGAAAAAAATGCCTACGTTTAACCAGCTTGTTAGAAAGGGTAGAAAGACTCATAAAACAAAGTCGAATTCACCGGCTATGCAAAAAGGTCTAAACACTCTGAGAAACATCGAAACAGACTTACCTTCATCGCAAAAGCGCGGAGTTTGTACAGCAGTAAGAACTGCAACACCTAAAAAGCCTAACTCTGCTCTAAGAAAAATCGCTCGTATCAGACTAACAAACGGTCATGAAGTAACAGCCTACATCCCCGGTGTTGGCCATAATCTTCAGGAGCACTCAGTTGTTATGATTCGTGGTGGACGTGTTAAAGATTTACCTGGTGTACGTTATCATATCGTACGTGGAACACTTGACACACAAGGTGTTGAAGGTCGTCAACAGTCAAGATCAAAGTATGGCGCGAAAAAACCAAAAACAGCAAAATAATTTCGCACATATACATTGACATGTTGTCAAAACAAAATTAAAAATCGCTTTATGCTTGCATGAAGATACATATACATAGTATGGCATCTCTTCATAGCCGGCATATGCCGAGAAAACAAGTTTGAAAAGCACTATATACGTTCAAGCTAACTCGGAGTACCTATGAAATCATTCATTAATGAAGGAGGGAAGTATAATGCCCAGAAGAGGCAGTGTACCCAAAAGAGAAGTATTACCAGATCCAATGTATAACTCAATTATAGTTACAAGACTGGTAAACAGCATAATGCTGGACGGTAAGAAAGGTGTCGCACAAAAAGTTGTGTATGGCGCATTTGATATCGTAAAAGAAAAAGCAGGCAAAGACCCGCTGGATGTTTTCGTTTTAGCTCTTGAAAACATCATGCCAACACTAGAAGTTAAAGCACGCCGTGTTGGTGGTTCAACCTATCAAGTACCAATGGAAGTAAGACCTGAAAGACGTCAAACATTAGGTTTGCGTTGGCTCACAAGCTATGCTAGAGCTCGTAACGAAAAAACCATGAGAGAACGTTTAGCAGGAGAAATCCTAGATGCTTCTAACAGCATCGGCGCAGCAGTGAAAAAGCGTGAAGATACACATAAGATGGCAGATTCAAATAAAGCTTTTGCACACTATCGTTGGTAATATGGAGCTAACAAAAGATCCCGAACCTGAGTCAGAAAGGAAGTGAGTTAGATGTCAGGGGAATATTCTTTAAAAGAAACGCGTAATATCGGCATTATGGCTCATATTGACGCAGGAAAGACAACGACCTCAGAACGCATACTGTTCTTTACAGGTCGTACATACAAACTAGGTGAAGTTCATGAAGGCGCAGCCACAATGGACTGGCGACCACAGGAACAAGAACGTGGTATCACTATTACATCAGCAGCTACAACATGTTATTGGAGAGAACATCGTATTAACGTTATTGATACTCCGGGACATGTGGACTTTACTGTTGAAGTTGAGAGATCATTACGTATTCTTGACGGTGCGGTTGCAGTTATGTGTGCAAAGGGCGGCGTTGAACCTCAGTCTGAAACTGTTTGGCGACAAGCAAATCATTATGATGTTCCACGTATTATCTATGTAAACAAAATGGATGTTGTTGGTGCTGATTTTCATAATGTTGTCGCAATGGTTCATGACAGACTGAAAGCAAATGCTGTTCCTATTCAGTTGCCTATCGGAGCTGAATCAGAGTTTAAGGGCATGGTTGACTTAGTTAGAATGGAAGCCGATGTTTACTATGATGATCTTGGACAAGATTTACGAATCGAACCAATTCCTGAAGACATGGTAGCTCTTGCTGACGAGTATCGCTTAAAGCTCATTGAAGCTGTTTCAGATTTTGATGACGAAATCATGGAGCGTTACATTGATGGTGTTGAAATACCTGTTGAAATGCTACATACAGCAATTCGTAAAGCAACTCTCGCACTTGAGATGATTCCGGTAATCTGCGGAACTTCATACAAAAACAAAGGTGTTCAAAAATTACTTGATGCAATCGTTGACTACTTACCATCACCGGTTGATGTGGCCGATGTTGTAGGTATAAACAGTTACACAGGTAAAGAAGAATCAAGACCACCCTCAAAAGATGCACCGTTTGCTGCACTAGCATTTAAGATTGAAACTGATCCATTTGTTGGAAGATTATCATTTTTTAGGGTTTACTCAGGTTCTGCTAAAACAGGATCAATGGTATATAACTCAACAAAAGGTCAGAAAGAACGTCTTGGACGCATTTTGCAAATGCATTCAAACCATCGTGAGGACATTGACGCTGTGTATGCAGGTGATATTGCTGCAGCTGTTGGTCTAAAGAATACGACTACAGGTGACACATTGTGTGATGAGAAAAAACAAATAGTTCTTGAATCAATGGAGTTTCCTGAGCCGGTTATTCAAATTGCAATTGAGCCCAAAACAAAAGCCGGTCAAGAAAAGATGAGTGTTGCTCTGTCAAAACTCTCTGAAGAGGACCCGACATTCAAAACGTACACCGATGATGAAACCGGTCAAACAATAATCGCAGGTATGGGTGAACTACACCTTGAGATCATTGTTGACAGACTCCTAAGAGAGTTTAAAGTTGAAGCAAATATCGGTACGCCACAGGTTTCTTATAAAGAAACAATTCGCAACACAGCCAACGTGGACGTTAGAAATGTAAGGCAGACTGGTGGTAAAGGTCAATTTGCACATGTCAAACTCATTCTTGAGCCTGGTGAACCCGGTTCCGGTTACGAGTTTGTCAGTAAAATTGTTGGCGGAGCAATACCAAAGGAATACATTCCGGCAGTTGATCAAGGTATTCAAGGTGCAATGACTGCAGGTGTACTTGCAGGCTATCAAGTTGTAGATGTCAAAGCAACGCTATATGATGGTTCATCACATGATGTTGACTCATCCGAACTTGCATTTAAAATTGCAGGAAGCATGGCGTTTAAAGAAGCTATGACAAAAGCAAAACCTGTTCTACTTGAACCAATCATGCTGGTAGTTGTAACTGTTCCTGAAGAGTATATGGGAGATGTAATGGGTTATCTAAACTCAAGGAGAGGTCAGATAACAGGTATGGATTCCAGAAAAGGAGCTGCACAAATCAATGCTCTTGTGCCACTGTCAGAAATGTTCGGATATGCAACAGTTCTGCGTTCTCACACTCAGGGAAGAGGCAACTTCACAATGGAACCGAGCCACTACGTCGAACTACCAAAATCCAAACAAGATGAGCTTATCGGCAAATTCCGCTAAGTTTGTTGCAAAGACGTAGTTTAATTTAAAATAACTATTGCAAAAAGCAACTAAATACTGTACAATAGCGAATCGTAGGGCTGTACGAAGTCCGAAAATCATATTATTAAAAGACAAATAAAAATAAGATACATTTAATACCATAAGGAGGACATCCAAAAAATGGCTAAGCAAAAGTTCGAAAGAAATAAACCCCACGTGAATATCGGCACAATTGGTCACGTTGACCACGGCAAAACAACTTTAACAGCTGCTATCACAAGATACCTAAGTTTAAGCGGTGGCGCTAAGTTCGAAGCGTATGACGCAATCGACAAAGCACCGGAAGAGCGCGAGCGTGGTATTACAATCAACACAGCACACGTTGAATACGAAACAGAAGCACGTCACTATGCACATGTTGACTGTCCGGGACATGCCGACTACATCAAAAACATGATTACAGGCGCTGCTCAAATGGATGGTGCAATCCTCGTTATCTCAGCAGCAGACGGTCCAATGGCACAAACACGTGAACACATTCTACTTGCACGTCAAGTTGGTGTTCCTGCAATCGTTGTGTTCCTAAACAAAGCTGACCAAGTTGATGACGACGAATTACTGGAAATCGTTGAAATGGAAGTTCGTGATCTTCTATCAGCATATGACTTCCCGGGCGACGACATTCCTGTTATCACAGGTAGTGGACGTAATGCACTGGAATCAACATCAGATGATCTGAATGCTCCGGAATATGAATGCATTAAGAAGCTAATGGATGCTGTTGATACATACATCCCAACTCCGGAACGTAAAGCTGACCTACCATTCCTAATGCCTGTTGAAGATACAATGACAATTACAGGTCGTGGTACAGTTGCTACAGGTCGTGTTGAGCGTGGACAAATCAACAAAAACGATAAAGTTGAAATCGTTGGCTTGATGGATGAAGCACGTGAAACAACTATCACTGATATCGAAATGTTCCGTAAACTTCTTGATTATGCTGAAGCAGGCGACAACATTGGCGCACTTCTACGTGGCGTATCAAGAGATGAAATTTGGAGAGGACAAGTTCTTGCAAAGCCGGGAAGCATTAAGCCTCTAACAAAGTTCAGAGGACAAGTATATGTTCTTTCAAAAGAAGAAGGCGGACGTCACACTCCATTCTTCAACAACTATCGTCCACAATTCTACTTCAGAACAACTGACGTTACAGGTGTTATTACACTACCTGAAGGCGTAGAAATGTGCATGCCTGGCGACAATGTCGAAATCGATGTTGAACTTATCACACCAATAGCAATTGAGCAAGGTCTACGTTTTGCTATTCGTGAAGGCGGACGTACTGTTGGATCAGGTGTTGTTATCTCTACATAAGATAATTCACTGAAAATTCAATACCATTAAACAAAAGTCGGATTTTATTCCGACTTTTGTTATTCTGATCGAAAATGCATATACATTGACAGAAAATAATCTTACAATTTATTACATAAAGTTACGAATAACTATTGTAAACAGCTTTTATTTAGTGTATAATGCACATTATGTGTGTGCTATTTATAGGCATAATGACAAATATTTCGAATGTGATAGCATTTGAGGAGGCGAGCTTAATTGTCGAGTAGAATTTTTCAAAGCGTTATTGTACAAATGAAAGATGCAAGCGACCGTCCTGTGGGAGTTGTTGATCCTGAAGGTGTAATAGTTGCCAGTAGTGATCTTTCAATGATTGGAACTAACCTTGGCAAAATGCATGCTTTATTTGATGAAACAGACGACATAATAGCCATCAGTTCAGGCATGACATACAAAGTACTTGGAGCCGGCACAATAGATGATTACATAATATTTGCGTCTGGGGAAGATGAACTATCCAGAACGTTATGTATTATGGCGTCAATTGCTATTTGTGAAGCCGGTATTTATTTTGAAGAAAATCATGATAAACGTGCTTTTGTAAAGAGTATTATAACAGAGAACATTCTTCCCGGTGATATTTATATACGTGCCAAAGAATTACGCTTTGCACCGGATATAACAAGAGGTGTTCTTGTAATTCGCCTTGAGTCTACAACAAATTTATCTGCTGTAGAGTTAATTCAAGATAGTTTTTTGGACAGACAGCATGATTATGTTATATCTACAAGTGATACTGATATTACATTGATAAAAGAAATACCAACATCAGCTGATAGTAATTACTTGAATAAGCTAGCTGAAAAGATACAAGAGAAAGTTTCTACAGAATATTCTGTAAAGTCAGTAATAGGTATTGGAACACATTCACGCCATTTAAGAGAGTTAGCTGATAAGTATAAGGAAGCACTAATTTCAATCGATGTCGGCAGAGTATTTGATTCTGATAAGACAATAATTAACTACGAAGCACTAGGCATTGGAAGACTAATTTATCAACTGCCAACTACACTTTGTGAAATGTTCTTATCAGAAGTATTTACCAGAAACCCCATAGAAGCACTTGATCAAGAAACATTATTCACAATTGATAAGTTCTTTGAAAACAGCCTAAATGTTTCTGAAACGGCCAGAAAACTATTTGTACATAGAAACACTCTGGTTTACAGACTTGAGAAAATCAGAAGAATTACCGGACTTGATTTACGTGAGTTCGACCATGCAATTATCTTTAAGGTTGCATTAATGGTTAAAAAATACCTTATTTCACAAGAATCAAAGTATTAAAATTCGTTTTCGACTTCTAAAGTCGAAAACATCAGGTTTCAGATGGGAGATTGTACTCCCACTGAAATATACTCAGCCTAAAGAGAACGGGGGCATAACCCTCAAATTCTCAAAAACCCCCACGTCAAACGCCGCAGGCGTTAAGTGGTGGGAAGATAAATACTCTTGGTACGTAAAAGGATATATCACAACATGATAAGAATGACGGACGTTTTTAAGGAATATGCAAACGGTGTTAAAGCCTTAAAGGGTGTCACTTTTGAGTTAACTCCCGGCGAATTTGCTTTCTTAGTCGGACCATCAGGCTCCGGCAAATCTACAATTATAAGACTATTAATCGGTGAAATTGCACCATCTGATGGTGAAGTCATTGTTAATGGTCAAGATATGGACAACATAAAAATGCGAAAAATGCCATATCTTAGAAGAACTATTGGAGTTATATTCCAAGACTTTAGACTAATCGAAAACAAAACTGTTTTTGAAAATGTCGCTTTTGCAATGCGTGTTATAGGCGCATCAAATAAAGAAATACGTCAAAGAGTACCATATGTTCTTGAACTCGTAGGTTTAGAGTTTAAAGCAAAGTCAAGAACCGATGAACTTTCAGGTGGCGAACAACAACGTGTTGCTATTGCAAGAGCACTGGTTAATAATCCAAGACTCATAATTGCTGACGAACCAACAGGAAACTTGGATCCTGCCAGAAGCTTAGAAATATTATTATTACTGAAGAAAATAAATGAACTTGGAACCACAGTTCTAATAGTCACTCACGAAAAGCCACTTGTTGATCAATTCTCTCAACGTGTTATCGCTATTGATAATGGAAGAATTGTCAACGATGGAATGGATGGATACTACAATTATGAAGAAGAATAAAAATCAAACTATTTATTATATTAAAGAAGGCATATCAAGTATATTTAATCACAGTCTAATGTCTTTTGCGTCTATATGTATAATTATTGCGTTTTTAGTTATAATGGGTGGTTTCATATTACTTGCATTTAATATAAATGCAATTGTTGGAGAACTGGAAAACGATAATATTATACTTGGATTTATAGATGAAAATGTATCAGATTCAGATGCAAGAGCTTTAGAACACACTATTTTAACCATTCCAAATGTTTCTGATGCTACATTCATATCTCGTCAGGAAGCTTATGAAAGATTCATTGGCATGCACGAAGATCAGGATAGATTTGGCCAAATTGATTATACTACATTTAGGCATAGATTTGCGATTTTCGTTGAAGATGTGGCTTTGATTGCAGAAACACAACAAGAACTACGTCATATACCTGAAATTGCACGAACAAACGCAAATTTACAGGTAGCACAGACTCTTGTAAGTGTAAGAAATGTAGTTAGCTGGGTTTCAATAATTGTTGTAGGTGTACTTCTTGCAATATCGTTGTTTATAATGTCGAATACTATAAAATTAGCAACATATGAGCGTCGGGAAGAAATATCTATCATGAAAATGGTAGGAGCAACTAACTCATTTATTAGATGGCCGTTTATATTTGAAGGCTTCATACTAGGGCTTACAGGAGCCATAATTGCATTTGTTATTATAACTGGACTTTATGGATTGGTTGCAGGTGCAGTTACAGATTTCGAAGCAGGACTTTTCCAATTAGTTCAGTTTGCGACACTATCAATACCATTATTCCTATTATTCACAGGCATTGGTTTTGGTGTTGGAGTTGCCGGTAGTGCGTTTGCACTTAATAGATATTTAAAAGTATAGGTTTGTTCAGTAATGTTTACAGGGAAAGGAAGTAATCAATGAATAACAAAAGATTCGCAAAAATTGTAGCAATTGTTCTTGCATTTCTTATGTTTTTATCTGTTGTAATGGTTGCGCTAACTGCACTGGCAAATGATACTGCAAGTGCCCGTGTTACTCAAACACAAATTGATAATCTAAGAAATGAAAGAAGAGAACTTGAGCGCCAAAGAAATGAAATTGATGCACAAATTAACGCAATTGAGTTTGATCATAAGACCGAGATACTTAAAAAACAAGTTCTTGACGAAAGAATAATGGTTACAGGTCTTGAAATCGATAATATTGTTGAAAGTATCAGTTATTTTGAATCCCTAATTAGAGAAAAAGAATATGAAGTATTTCTGGCTCAAACCAGAGAAGATGAACAACTTGAGCGATTTAGAGATCGTGTTCGTAACATGGAAGAAAATGGTATAATTACATACCTTGAAATTATTTTCGATTCAACCAGCTTTGCAGACATGCTTGCCAGAATTGACTTTGTTGGGGAAATAATGCGTGCAGATCAAGAAGCATATGATGATTTGACTGCAGCAAGAGAAGAAACAGAAGAGGCAAAAGAAGCCCTTGAAGAAACAAAGGATGAATTAGAGTCTGAAGAAGAAAGACTAATAGAAAAACAAGAAGAATTAGAAGTTCAACTTGAAGAAGCATCTGAGCTTATTATACAATTAGAGTCTGACAGGGAAGCAGAACTTGAGCTTAGAGCTACAGTTGTTGCTGATGAAGACCGTGTTCTAAGAGAAATTAATGCAGCTGTTATAGAACTTGAAAGACAACGTGAAGCAGATAGATTACGTCGTGAACGTGAGGCTGCTGCACGTAGACAAGGTACCGGTGGCGGCGCTGGTGGCGGCGGTGGCGGTGGCGGTTCAGTCGTCGGAACCGGAGAACTAATGTGGCCTGCACAAGGACCTATAACCAGCCCGTTTGGTGTAAGACGTCATCCTGTACATGGCGATATGCGACAACATAATGGAATTGACATTGGTGCTCCTCACGGCGCATCAGTAGTTGCAGCGGATTCAGGAACAGTTATAACATCACGCTGGTGTAACTCTTTCGGTAATTTCATAGTTATTAGTCACGGAGGTGGAAGAAGTACACTATACGCCCACCTCAGCTCTCGCGGTGTCAGTGTAGGTGACAATGTTACCAGAGGTCAAGTAATCGGTAGAGTTGGTTCAACAGGTGTATCAACAGGACCACATCTACATTTTGAAGTGCATGAAAATGGCGTAAGAATTAACCCAACGTTAAGACTGCCATAATATATTAAGATGAACAATAAAAGATACTCATTAGAATTTATGTTAACGCTGGTGATTTCTGCATCAGCGTTAACAGCGTTACTACTATCATTACTATTTTTTAGTCAAGTAAATTCGCCGAGAACAGTTATCGGTAACTCTGATGGAGAGAGTGATTTTTACGAATTATTAAATGTAATTGATGCTAGATTTATTGGCACATATGACATGGATGAAATAATTGATCATGCTATGCGTGCTGCTGTAGATTCATTAGACGACATGTGGTCACACTATATGTCGCCGGAAGAGTATGCAGATTTTCTTGCAACAGCAAATAACAGATATGCAGGAATTGGTGTTTCTGTCATGATTGATGAAGAAACACTTGGCTTAAAAGTTTTTGGTGTTTACGAAGACTCGGGAGCCTACAAAGCAGGAATCACTGTAGATGATGTGATTGTGGCTGTTGATGGAGAAGATATCACAGGACTAACACTGCCCGAAATTCGTTATAAACTACGCCGTCAAATTGGTGATACTGCAGATATTACAGTATTACGCAATAATGAATATATCGTATTTACAGTACTTTACAGCATTGTATTTACAAATCCTGTTTCATTTGAAATGTTACCGGGGAATATTGGTTATATAAGACTAAGAAACTTTGAACAGGGTGCCGGAGAGAGTTTTATTGACGCAGTAAATGCACTGATAAACATGGGTGCAGTTGGGTTTATATATGATGTGCGAAATAATAATGGCGGAAGAGTAACTGAAGTAACACAAATTCTTAACTTCCTGCTACCGGAAGGTGAAATATTCATTGCTGTAGACAGAAGTGGAGTAGAGAATATTACTTGGTCTGATGATGATTGGTTAGACATGCCTGCTGTTGTTTTAGTAAATAGATACTCTTTTAGTGGAGCTGAGTTCTTTGCGGCTATGCTCTGTGAGTATGATTATGCCGAAACTATTGGTGAACAGACAACAGGTAAAAACAGAATGCAGACAACTATACCATTATCAAACGGTGGTGCAGTTCATATATCAACAGGACATTATCTAACAAAAAATCGTATTAGTTTATTCGATACAGGTGGTTATACTCCAAGACATATTATTGATTTAACAGATGATGAAATGTTACTTTTCATGCGTGGAGAGCTGGAGTGGACCTTAGATCCGCAATTTATAAAAGCTTTGAGTTTATTAGAGAATATTATTGACAATAGAAACTAGAATGATATAATTGCAGTACCCATCATTAAGTATTGGTGACATTACTAGATGTGGGTTTTAGTGCGAAAAGATATTGAAAGGTTAGGTGTTTTCAATTGGCTAAAGAAGCAAGATACAAAATGAGTGAGGAGCGACTCCAGGAATTAAAAGATGAGCTCCATTTTCTACAAACAGTACGTGAGAAAGAAGTTGCACAACAAATAAAGGAAGCCCGTTCTTTTGGTGATCTAACTGAAAACAGTGAATACGATGACGCTAAAACAGAACAGGGTAAGCTATATTCAAAAATAGCAGAAATTAAAAATCTTATTGAGAATGCAGAAATCGTCAAGGCTTCTGAAAAAACCGACGTTGTCGGAATGGGAAGCAAAATCACACTTCTTGACGTAGAGATGAAGGAAAATATTACATATGAGATTGTTGGTTCTCAAGAAGCAGATCCGGCAATGCAAAGAATTTCTGACGACTCACCACTTGGGAAGAATCTCATGGATAAAAAAGTAGGGGATATAATTAAAGTAGATGCTCCTATAGGTGAAGTTGAATTTAAATTACTAAAAATTGAATACTAATATAGTTCGGATAAAATTATGGAAAATATAAATACAGACAATGGTTCTCAGCATACTGAGGAACAATCTCTTTCAGAAATATTACAGGTTCGCAGGGATAAACTAAGCAAATTGCAAAATGAAGAACGTGATCCATTTCATATTACGAAGTTTGTAAGAACTGCGTTTTCTTCTGATGTTGTTAATGAATTTGAATCAATGGAGAACACAGAAGTTTCATTAGCAGGTCGTATAATGGCAAAGAGAGAAATGGGTAAAGCTATTTTTCTTGACATTCAAGACGACAAAGGCAGAATACAACTATACATAAACAAAAAAGATGTGGGCGATGAGCTTTTTGAAGATATCGAAAAAGGTGACATCGGTGACATTATTGGCGTGTCAGGAAAAGTATTTAAAACAAGAATGGGAGAAATTTCTGTACGCTGCTCAAGTGTTGAGCTATTATCGAAGTCGCTTCGACCTCTACCGGAAAAGTATCATGGATTGACAAATCAAGAACTAAAATATCGTCAAAGATATGTTGATCTTATAATGAGCCCTGAAACACGCAAGACATTTGAAAAAAGAAGTGCATTTATAAAGTATGTACGTAAGTTCTTAGATGATCGTGGTTACTTTGAAGTGGAAACACCTGTACTGAACACAATAACAGGGGGCACAACAGCTCGTCCGTTTATTGCACATCATAATACATTAAATCTTGATATGTATTTGAGAATTGCTCTTGAATTACATCTAAAACGCCTTATTGTGGGTGGTATCGAGAGAGTCTATGAAATTGGACGAATTTTCCGCAATGAAGGCATGAGTCCAAAGCATAACCCTGAGTTCACAATGATTGAACTATATGAAGCATATGCTGATTATAATGATATGATGGATCTCTTTGAGGATTTATTAGCAGGCGCAGCGAAGGAGATTTGCGGAACTCATGTTGTCCAGTGGCAAGGTAATGATGTTGACTTAAGTCCGGGTTGGCGTCGTGTTTCAATGATTGACATTGTAAAAGAGCATACAGGAGTCGATTTTTCATCATTTAGCAGCACAGATGACGCGGTTAATGAAACAGCAAAAATCGGTGTTAAAATGCCTGATGGCAAAGAGCCGTCTTGGGGAGATTTACTTTATGAATGCTTTGACCAGAGAGTCGAAGATAAGTTAATTCAGCCCACATTTGTTACTGACTATCCTGTGGAAGTATCTCCGTTAGCGAAGAGAAAGACTTCTGATCCAAGATTAACTGAGCGTTTCGAGTTATTTATTTGCTCCAATGAAATGGGTAATGCCTTTAGCGAACTCAATGACCCAATAGATCAGAAAGAACGATTTATGCGTCAGGTTGAACTTCGTAATGCAGGTGACCTTGAAGCATCCATGATGGATGATGACTTCATTAACGCACTAGAATATGGTATGCCACCAACAGGAGGACTAGGCATAGGTATTGACAGATGTGTTATGATGTTAACAAACAGTTCGTCCATTAGAGATGTAATACTATTTCCAACAATGAAACCAATAGAACACTAAATAAAGATTCATGAAGCCGCTTATGCGGCTTCTACGAGTATATAAGGTAAAATGTAGAAATTAAGTGTTAAAACACGGAGAATACTATGAAATATTTAACAAATAGAAGCAGTTCAATGGCGAAACACATAAGAAAGCTTGGAAAAAGTAAAAGTTATCGTGAAGAGCATGGACAATACCTTTGCGTTGGAAAGAAATTACTTGATGAAGCAATAAAATGTGCAGTTGAAATTGAAATAATATTAACATCAGAAGAGTTGCAATATGATCTACCTGCAAGTACGCAAATATATCAAGCAAGTAATGAAATTATTGATTCACTATCTCCAATGCAAAATTCGCAGGGAATATTGTTTATGTGTAAAATGCAAGCGTTTGACGATTGTGAGTATAGTACCGGCACACATATCTTATTAGATTGTATTCAAGATCCCGGAAATTTAGGCACTATAATTCGTAGTGCGCTTGCATTTGGAATGGAGAGTGTAATTCTAACAGATGGTTGTGCAGACTTATATAATCCCAAAACAGTACGTGCTACAATGGGTGCAATATTCAAACAAAAAGTGATTCAAAGATCACAGAATGAAGTTATTAACTTAAAAAACAATGGAATTAAATTCTTAATAGCTTCAAATGAGTCGGATTCAACAGATATAACTAAAGTAAACTTGAACAACTCTATAATTGTATTAGGTAGTGAGGGGCAAGGTGTTTCCGACTACATAATTGAATTATGTAACGAACTAATTAAAATACCTATATCTAATGAAGTTGAATCAATAAATGTATCAACAGCAGCAGCAATCATAATGTGGGAAGCATCAAAAGGAGAATACTGATGTCATCGTTAAAATATTGGCTATGGCTTGCAAGACATTTTAGAAATAGTCAATCCCAAGCCAAAGCACTACTCGAACATTTTGGCTCACCTGAGAAAATATATACAGCAACAACTAATGACTACCTTGAAGTTGAAAATATAAAAGCAAAAGAAATAAACTTGTTGCTGGACAAGAACTTTGATGAGGCGAATAAAATACAGGCTTCATGTGTTGAAATAGGTTGTCAAATTATTACTTTAAATGATTCAAATTACCCTGAGAGATTACGTAATATTTATGATCCGCCAATTGTACTATATGTGAAAGGACAATTGCCGTATATTGATGATGAATGCGTAATTGGAGTTGTTGGGTCCAGAACATGCACTCCATATGGAATAAAGGCAGCCGAATCTGTAGGGTATACTCTTTCGAAAAATAATATTATAGTCACAACAGGGCTTGCAAGAGGAATAGACACTGCAGCAACTAGAGGAGCTCTAAAAGGTGGTTGTAATGTTATAGGAGTAATTGGTTCAGGACTTGATATCGTTTTTCCTGCTGAGAACAGAGTGTTATATAATGATGTAATATCATCAGGAGCAATAGTCAGCGAATATCCGCCGGGTACTCAACCACAAAAGCATTTTTTTCCGGCTCGTAACAGAATAATTAGCGGACTCTCACTTGGAGTTGCTGTAATTGAAGCGCCACAAAGAAGTGGAGCTCTAATAACAGCGTCAAGAGCTCTCGAACAAGATAGAGATGTTTTTACACTTCCGGGAAATGTTGATGCGGTTGCATGTCAAGGTTCCAATGCACTTCTTCGTGAGGGAGCCATCCCATTTTTAACTGCTGAAGACATAATTGACGAGTATAGAGAATCATTTTCGGAGAAAATTGATGCAATAAATACAACAAAAGAGAAAAAATCATTTGACAACAAACCAAAGGTAGACTATATTGACTTAGGAAACATACTTGATAAACTTGACGGAGATGAGAGAATAATAGTAGAATCAATCGGAAATAACTCAGTACTAATTGATGATATTATAATTTCTACAGGTATTCCTGCGCAAAAAGTACTAGCGTCATTAACAATTCTAGAGCTCAATGAATATATCCGTCGTGATAATAATGGAAGATTTAGTATATCGAAAGAAAGGTCATAAAATATATAATGGCTAAAGAAAAGAATCTTGTTATAGTTGAATCACCGGCAAAGGCAAAAACAATAGGGAAGTACTTAGGGTCGAACTTTAAAGTAACTTCTTCGATGGGTCATTTGCGTGATTTACCAAAAAGTAAATTAGGAGTTGATATTGAACACGGTTTTACACCTGACTATCAACCCGTGAAAGCTCGCGAGGCTTTAATAAAGGATCTAACACGTGAAGCAAAGGGAAGCTCTAAAGTATATCTTGCAACTGACCCTGATCGTGAGGGAGAAGCCATATCATGGCATCTGAAAGAGTTGCTGAAGCTTTCTGATGACCGTGCCTTTAGAGTTACATTTAACGAAATAACACAGAAAGTCGTTAAAGCAGCAATTGACAATCCTCGTCCAATAGATATGGATTTAGTAAATGCTCAACAAGCCAGAAGAATTTTAGATCGTCTGGTTGGTTACCAACTAAGCCCGCTTTTATGGAAAAAGATACGTCGTGGTCTTTCCGCCGGGCGAGTACAATCTGTAGCTTCACGAATGGTGGTTGATAGAGAAAACGAAATCCGGGAGTTTATTCCTGAAGAGTATTGGCTATTAAATGTTGATTTATCTCCAACAGAAAAGCAAGGGAAGTTCACTGCGGCATTTCACGGACAAGGCAAGAAGAAGCTGGAACTTAAAAGCAGCTCTGATGTAGAGGCTGTTGTAAGTACTGTAAAGAACGCACCCTTTGTGGTTGAATCAGTTAAGCGCACAAAGAAGAAGCGTTCAGCATCTCCACCTTTTATAACATCAACACTACAGCAGGAAGCATCTCGTAGACTTGGCATGGCGCCACGCAGAGCAATGTCGATTGCTCAGCAACTATACGAGGGTATCGATATTACAGGCATGGGAACAGTCGGTCTCATTACCTATATGAGAACTGACTCATTACGCATTTCTGATGAAGCAAGAAATGACGCTAAGAAGTTCATAAGTTCAACTTATGGTGCCGAGTATTATCCTGAGTCACCGAATTTCTACAAATCAAAAGGTAGTGCTCAAGATGCTCATGAAGCTGTACGACCAAGTAGTGTTTCTATAACACCTGATAGTATTAAGAGCAGTCTTTCAAATGACCAATATAGAATGTACCGCATGATATGGAGTCGTTTTGTCGCAAGTCAAATGGCACAAGCGGTTTATGATAGCTTGACTATTGATGTTGAGTCAGGTGGATACATTTTTAGAGCAAACCATTCGGTTATTGCCTTTGCAGGATTTACTGCTGTATATGAAGAGAAAACCGATGATGATAAAGAAGAAAAGCAATCATCCTTACCGAACCTGGAAGAAAATGATCCACTGAAACTTGAAAAAATTAATGAAGAGCAAAAGTTTACACAACCTCCGCCACGATATAATGAAGCGAGCCTTATACGAGCAATGGAAGAGTCAGGGGTAGGTCGTCCTAGTACATATGCTCCGACAATTTCTACAATCATGGATCGCGAATACGTAGTCAAAGAAGGAAAGTCACTTCGTCCTACACCGCTGGGCGAAGTAGTTGTTAACCTTATGAAAGAACGTTTCGCGGATATTGTGGATTTAAAATTCACTGCAAGAATGGAAGAAGAACTTGATAATGTTGAAAAGGGCAATGATGATTGGCAACATGTCCTAAGTGAATTCTATAAGGGCTTTAGTAAGAATCTTGAAAGTGCAGAAACAGCGCTTGAGGGTGAGCGTATTAGAGTTCCTGATGAAGTTTCTGATGAAGTATGTGACCTATGTGGAAAGCTGATGGTTATAAAATCAGGTCGCTTTGGACGTTTTCTGGCATGTCCGGGATATCCAGACTGTAGCTTCACTAAACCTTTAGTTATAGAAATGCCCGGTAAATGTCCTAAATGTGGTCTAAGAATACTAAAGAGAACTTCAAAGAATGGTTATACATACTATGCATGCGAACACCTCAAAGAGTGTGGCTTTATTACTTGGGATGTACCTGTGGCTGATAACTGCCTTGAATGCGGACAAACAATGTTTAAATTATCAGGCAGAGGAGCAAGAAAACCGTTCTGCATTAATGAGAAGTGTAAGAACTTCTTACCTGAAGACAAAAGGGGTTATAGAAAAAAACCAAAAACTGATGACGAAAATGCTGCTGCAGAAAGTGGTGATTCTACGACTGCAAAAGCAACATCTAAGAAAACCACAACAAAAAAGAAACCGGCTGCAAAAAAGACAACAAAAAAGGCACCTGCAAAGAAAACTACAACACCAAAGAAGACAACTAAAAAAGACACCGGAGCCACTGAATGAGCACGGTTGTCACAGTGGTTGGTGCAGGACTAGCCGGTTGCGAAGCAGCATGGCAACTTGCTGAAAGAAATATTAGAGTTAATCTAATTGAAATGAAGCCTGAAAAGTATACTCCTGCTCAGAGTTCATCCAACTTTTCAGAACTAGTTTGCTCTAATTCTTTTAGAAGTAATGATCTGACCAATGCAGTCGGCTTATTAAAAGAAGAAATGCGTAAATTAAACAGCCTTATTATAAAGTCTGCTGATGAAACAAGAATACCTGCAGGTGGAGCTTTAGCTGTTGATCGTGAACGTTTTGCAGAGTTAATAACAAGCAAGATACAAAGCCATCCCAATATAAATGTAATTGAACAAGAAGTAACAGAGATTCCTGATGGCAAAGTTATAATTGCTACAGGTCCTCTTACCTCAGATGATCTATCAGGCAGTATTATGAAGTTACTACCCGATAGTAAAATGCTAAGTTTCTATGATGCGGCAGCTCCAATTGTGACCAGTGATAGCATTGAAATGAACAAGGCATTTTTTGCTTCACGATATGATAAGGGTGATGCAGATTATATAAATTGCCCAATGGACAAAGATGAATATATTGCATTTTATGAAGCATTAATTACTGCTGAGTGTGCTTCTGTTCATGGATTTGAAGATAAATCTGTATTTGAAGGATGTATGCCAATAGAAGTCATGGCAAAGCGTGGTGTAGATACAATGCGCTTCGGTCCGTTAAAACCCGTTGGCTTGCGTGATTCAAGAACTGGAAAAGAATCATACGCTGTGGTGCAATTGCGTATGGATAATGCAGAGGGAACAATTTACAATATTGTAGGATTTCAAACACATCTTAAATTTGGTGAACAGAAAAGAGTGTTCTCAATGATTCCGGGATTAGAGAATGCAGACTTTGTTAGATATGGTGTAATGCATCGAAATACTTACATAGATTCACCAAAACTTCTTGACAGATACTTTAGATTAAGGCAAGATATACGTATTAGTTTTGCAGGGCAAATAACAGGCGTAGAAGGATATGTTGAATCGGCGGCATCAGGACTGCTATGTGGAATCGAAACTGCCAACCAACTAAACGGCTTGCCGAGTGTTGACTTTCCCGCTGAAACTGCAATCGGTGCATTGGCATTATATATTTCAACAGGGTCTGTTTCTAACTTCCAACCTATGAATATAAACTTTGGAATTATCAGCCCTCTTGATATAAAAGTTAAAGGCAAAAGAGATAAAAACCTTGCTATATCAAAAAGATCACTTGATACAATCGAATGTATTGCAGAGAAGAAGCAGTAGGTAAACATCAGCATAAGATGTTTACAAATTACGAAAGGAATCATTAAAGTGAAAATTATCGTTGATGCTATGGGTGGAGATAATGCTCCTGATGAAATTGTACTTGGTTCGATTGAAGCTGTAAAAGAGAAAAATATAGAAGTAACATTGGTCGGAAAAGGCGAAGAGATTCTGCGCGTAATTGAAAGTAACGGAATGAAAGAGTTACCTGCAGGAATTGAAATAGTTAATGCCAGCGAGGTAATTGAAATTGAAGAAGATCCCGCAATTTCTATACGAGAAAAAAAGGACTCCTCAATTAACATTGGGTTGACACTCTTACGTGATGGACATGGTGATGCATTTGTATCTGCAGGCAGTACCGGTGCGCTACTATCAGGTGCTACGTTGATTGTAAAACGCATTCGCGGCATAAGACGTGCAGCACTTGCACCTTTCATACCAAATAAAAAATCAGGATTTGTTTTAATAGATTGTGGTGCAAATGCTGAGTGCACCCCTGAGTACTTATTACAGTTTGCATACATGGGCTCATTCTATATGGAAAATGTTCTAAAGTTGAACTCACCTAGAGTAGGTTTATTGAATAATGGCTCAGAAGAAACAAAGGGAACAGCGCTACAACAAGAAACCTATGAACTACTTAAAAATTCTGAACTTAACTTTGTAGGAAATATAGAAGCAAAGGATGCTATGGATGGAGCGTGTGATGTCTTAGTTACTGACGGGTTTACAGGAAATATATTCTTGAAGTCAATCGAAGGCACGGCTTCATTAATTATGTCTGAACTAAAAAGCGCATTTACTAGTAATTTTATGACAAAGATATCTTATCTACTTGTGAAAAAGCAATTGTCAGGGCTGAAGGAGAAGATGAATCCTGACGCTGTTGGTGGCACTGCATTACTAGGTATTTCAAAACCGGTAATAAAAGCACATGGATCGTCAAATGCAAATGCTATTATGAATGCGATAATACATGCTACAAAAGAAGTGGAATCTGAAATTGCAAACAGACTGCAAGACAATATTAAAAAAATGCGAGTTGCAGTTGACAAAACAAACGAGAACTAATAATATTAAATTAATCAAATGGTCTTAAAGTCGAAAGGGGTATTTACGATTATGGTTTTTGAAAAGCTTCAAACCATCTTAGCTGAACAATTTGCATTAAGTGAAGATGCAATTACAATGGATACAACATTTATTGATGATCTTGGAGTAGATTCATTGGATGTAGTTGAGCTCACAATGGCAATCGAAGAAGCTTTTGATGTGCCTGAATTTGATGACTTGCTCATTGCTAAGTTAATTACTGTTGGCGATCTTTATAACTTTCTTTCTGATACGTGCGACTAGTAAGTCAATACAATCTAAGGAATGGTCATACTTATGCCAAATCTTCAACTAGATGAACTTCAATCAAAATTGAACTATAGGTTTAATAATATAGAACTTTTAAATGAAGCATTAACACACAGTTCCTATGCAAATGAGAAAGTTGGAAGTGGTACTACAAGTAACGAAAGACTAGAGTTTCTCGGGGACTCTTTACTAGGTATGATAGTTGCAATTACCATCTACCAATCAAAACCAAATATGTCAGAAGGCCAAATGACGAAACTCAGAGCTGAACTAGTTTGCGAAAGCAGTTTAGCTAAATTTGCAAAAGAACTAGATTTGGGTACATATCTTTATCTTGGGCATGGTGAATCTAAAGGGGGAGGACATAGTCGTCCCTCTATACTTTCTGATGCATTTGAGGCTGTAATTGCTGCCATGTACTTAGATGGTGGTTTTGATCCTATACAGAAGTTTATACTGAATATTTTTGCCCCGCATATAAGCACGCATGAACCCGGCAACCTTGATTATAAGACCAGACTTCAAGAAATTATTCATAGTAGCAGCGGGCAGAGTCTTACATATGAACTGGTGGAAGAACATGGACCTGCACATGATAAGTCTTTTATATTTAATGTTAACCTTAACGGAAACATTATTGGTACTGGAAACGGAAAAAGTAAAAAAGCTGCTGAACAAGAAGCAGCAAAAGCAGCACTACAAGAGTACACCTAAAAATATTAAATAATTTGAAAGGAACTAAATAATGCGTAATTTTACATTTTCACAGCCTACAGTTTGTATTTTTGGAAGAGAGCCTGAATTGGCTTTAAAGGAGCAACTATCTAAGCGAGGCGTTAAGAACGTACTGCTGCACTACGGAGCAGGTTCTATTAAGAAAAATGGCGTTTATGACATGGTTATATCGGTACTGAAAGATCTCAACCTAAGTTATACAGAACTTGCAGGAGTACAACCAAACCCACGTGTCAAGTTAGTTCGAGAAGGTATTGATATTTGCCGTGCAAATAACATTGATTTCATTCTTGCAGTTGGTGGCGGAAGTGTCATTGATTCAGCAAAGGCTATCGCTCTTGGTGTACCATATGATGGCGACATTTGGGATATGTATATTGGCAAAGCATCTCCATCAGATTTAACAGAGTTGCCAACTCCAATCGGCGTTATTCTTACAATTCCTGCTGCCGGCTCAGAATCGTCAGAGGGCAGTGTTATATCTAATGATGATGGACTTTTAAAGAGAGCTGTTGGTACTGAACTATTCATTCCTGTATTTGCAATATTAAATCCTGAGTACACATTTACATTACCTGCATATCAAGTTGCATGTGGCTGTTCAGATATTATGGCCCATATGTTTGAAAGATACTTTACGCTTGATAAACATGTTGATGTCACAGATCGTCAACTTGAAGCGAATATTCGTAGCATGCTTCATTATTCTAAACTTGCTCAAGACTATCCAAATGATTATGATATAAAAGCTGAAGTCATGTGGGCAGGAACAATTGCACATAATGATATGCTAAGTTGTGGTAGGACAGGGGATTGGTCAAGTCATGATATTGAGCATGAATTAAGTGGAATATATGATATTTATCATGGTGAAGGACTATCAATTATTTTCCCTGCATGGATGCGTTATTGCTGGACAGTCGACCCGGCGCGTTTTGAGCAGTTTTTCCGCCGTGTATTTGATGTGGACTTTGCAATGGGCGAAACAGAGAAAGTCGTAAATGAGGGCATTAACAGGCTTGAGAACTACTATAGATCTCTCGGGCTTCCTGTACGCCTAAGTGAAGTTAATATTGGTGAAGACAGACTACGTGAAATGGCAGACAAATGCGTTATGCATCGTGCTGATGGCACACTGGGCAATTTCAAGAAGTTAACTGCCGACGACATATATAATATTTATCGTTTGGCTCTGTAATAAATTTCAAATTACATTTAAAAAACGAGTTGCAGATTTTGATTAATTCAGAGTTCTGCAACTCGACGCAATATATTGATGCACAAAAAATCCATTCCTTTTTCATGGACGATTTGTGCCTGTAGTATTACGAAAGGAATGAATTTTAACATGCAATACGGATATTTTGATGAGAAGAATAAAGAATATGTTATAACAAACCCTGCAACACCATCAGCTTGGGCTAATTATCTTGGTTCTCCTGATTATGGCGCAATTATCTCAAACAATGCAGGTGGTTATAGCTTTGCAAAATCAGGTGCTAAAGGGCGTATAACTCGTTACCGCTTTAACTCGATTACCGCAGATCAACCGGGTAGATATATCTATATTAGAGATACTGAAGATAATGACTACTGGTCAGCTTCATGGATGCCTGTTGGAAAACCGCAGTCAATGTATAGGTCAGAATGTCGACACGGCACAGCCTATACCACAATAACATCTGAGTATAAGAATATAACAACCGAAACCGTATACTATGTTCCACAAAATGCAATACATGAAGTATGGCGTATTAAAATCAAAAATAATGATAAAGCTACAAGGAAATTAGCAGTTACAGGGTTTATTGAATTTACAAATGAACCATACTATGAGCAAGATCAAGTAAACCTACAATACTCATTATTCATAAGCCGTACATATTATCGAGGTAACTATTTATTACAACGTGTTGGTGATAATTTTGAGGATCCTGATACTGAACGCTTTTTTGCAATTAGTAATGCACATGTTTCTGCATATTGTGGTGATAGAGACAAATTTGTCGGAAATTATAGAGGTTATTCTAATCCTATAGGAATTGAGAACGGTCTTGAAAATGATTTAAACTATTGTGGAAACTCATGTGGTGCTCTACAGTCTGATATTGAACTTGCGCCCAATGAGGAGATTGAACTAATTTACCTACTAGGAAAGATGCCTGAATCAGAAGCGGCCACTTTGATACAAAAGTATGAAAACAGCAAGCTTGTTGAAGAAGAGTTAGCTACGCTAAAGAGATATTGGCACAGTAAACTTGATAATTTCATAGTAAGTACACCTGATGATAAATTTAACAATACAGTGAATGTATGGAATGCATATCAGTGTTTTATTACTTTTATCTGGTCACGTGCAGCATCTTTCCAGTACTGTGGACTTCGTAATGGTTATGGATATCGTGATACAGTTCAAGATATTCAAGGCATAATTCACTTAGCCCCTGAGATGGCACGAGATAAAATCGAGTTTATGTTATCAGCACAGGTATCAAATGGAGCAGGGCTTCCATTAGTAAAGTTTAATCACAAGGCCGGAAAGGAAGACACTCCTGATGATGAATCTTATGTAAAGGAAACAGATCATCCAAGTTATCGTGCAGATGATGCACTATGGCTGTTTCCAACAATTAAGAAATACATTGACGAAACAGGGGAAGTTGATTTCTTAGATTATGATGTGTTATTTGCAGATATTGAAGAAAGAGCATCAGTATACGAGCACTTGAAACGAGCCATACAATTTTCATTAGACAACTTAGGTCCACATGGAATGCCCGCAGGACTGCATGCTGACTGGAATGATTGTTTACGACTGGGAAAAATGGGTGAGTCAACATTTGTACTCTTCCAGTTCATCTATGCACTAAAAATAATGAAAGAGTATGCTGAGTTAAAAAATGACTCTGAGTATGTTAGTTGGCTTGAAGAAAAACTACGCAACGTAACTAAGATAACAGACGAGCTCTGCTGGGATGGTGACCGTTGGATTCGGGGCTTTACTGAAAGCGGAATGGTAATAGGGAAGAAAGGTGACCCTGAAGCATCTATGTGGCTAAACCCGCAATCATGGGGCATAATTTCAGGTGTATCCTTTGATTTAAGCAATGAAGAGCGTGGTATCATATCAATGGACTCTGTCTATAGAGAGTTAAATACAGACTATGGAACAATGCTAATGTACCCACCATACAAAGACCACGCATTTGATGGAGCGCTCGCAGTTTGTTATAACAAAGGCGTTAAAGAAAACGCAGGTATCTTCTGTCATTCACAAGGATGGAGCATACTCGCTGAGGCGCTATTAGGACGCGGAAATAGAGCATATGAGTACTTAAGAGAAATTGGACCAGCATATATGAATGAAGACGCAGACAGGCGTGTTATTGAGCCATATGCGCATGGTCAAACAATAGAAGCCAAGGACAGTCCATTTCACGGCAGAGCCCATGTACACTGGCTAACAGGCGCAGCAACAACAGTTATGGTTGCAATGGTAGAGGGCATTCTCGGTATAAAGCCATTGGTTTCGGGAATTACTATAGATCCATCTATTCCAAGTGAATGGAATGAACTGACAATTACTAAGAATTTTCGTGGAAAGACATTAAATATTGTCATTAATAATCATGATGGAAGCCAACATGGTGTTAAGGCAACAACTGTTAATGGTCAAAAACTAGAAAGCAACTTCATCTGCGAATCAATATTACAAGAGAACAACGAAATAGTAATTGAAATGTAAGCTTTGTCAGCGCGACGAAGAATACAGTAAGCTCTGACTATTAGCAACAAAAGGAACGACTTGTAAAAACTACTTGTCGTTCCTTTTGTATAGATAATTATTATATTACTATTTTGGTGTGTATGAGAAGCTGTGGTAGTTTGCCCATGATGTTTTGTCATTCATATCTACACTTAACATACCCACGTACGCACCTGTGAAACCAAGGGGATCTGCATAATCATCAGATAGAGTAGTTACATCTACTGTGTATGGTAGCTCAATAAAGTTAGTACCATCTGTTGAATATGAAAATACACCTTCGCGATTGTTGACACATAACTTCATATGGATTTTACCTTCGTCAATTGCTATCTCCGGAACCGGCATTGAGAAGTTCCATGCGTCCATACAGATTAGTCCAAGTGTTGGCTTGCCATCATCATCACGTGATACACGTAAGTAATAATGAGTTCTTTCGTCATATCTGTATACAAGCCCTGCCATTTGTTGGAAGTTTGAGCCATGAAGCGTCAGGCTGGTTTCTGCTTCGAAACTAAACTCAGTTTGCCTTCTGACCAGCATACCTTGTGAGAAGTTAGAAACAGGGGAGTCACCGCCATATAGTTTCAATGTGCCGTTTTCGACATCATATTTCGGGAAAGTTCTTGGAGTTTGGAAATCCAGTTTAAACTTTTCTGAACCAAAGTCATAATCAATCTTCTTAGCAGGTTCTTTTACACCATATCCTTCAAACTCCACATCAGCGACCTGTGTTCTATTCTTTAGATATGGCCAATCATTTTCCCAAACGATTTCGTTAATTGAAGTTTCACGGCCTAGTGGACAGTACTCAGTGCCTTCTAAAGGACGTCCACATAGGAATGCAAACCACCATCTGCCGTCTTTTGCTTGTGCAATAGAACCATGACCTGTTTTTTGAAGTTTACCTTGATTAATTTGCTTATATGCTTCTCTGGCACAGATAAGATATAGATTCGGATGGTTTTCATACTCGCCATATAGCTCCTTAGAACGTGCTACTGTTTGAGTGTGAGAATACTGTGTTCCGCCCTCAGCAGTGAAGAGGTAATAATAGCCGTCCTTTTTGTATATATGGGGAGCTTCTACCAGTTCACGCTCTGTGCCTTTATATATCTTAACAGGCGCAGATATTGGCTTTAGAGTAACAGGATCAAGTTCTGTTAAAAGTATGCCGGAGAATTGTTGACCCTCTGAACCGGGCTTTAACTTCCTATAGTCCCACTCCATATTTACAAAGTATTTTCTACCGTCATCATCATGGAAGAGGGAAGGATCAAATCCAGAACTGTTGATATATACAGGATCGCTCCATGGACCTCTAATGTCTTTTGCAGTAGTAATATAGTTTGGTGTGTCTTTATATGGTTTTTGACACCAGCTCTTTACGTCTGTATACACTAGATAAAACGTGCCATTGCTCCATGTTAAACATGGTGCCCATATTCCACAACTCTTTAAATTCCCACGCATATCCAGCAGTTTATGAGTGTTAAGCGGATAACAGACAGTTTCCCAATTGGCTAAATCTTTGGAAGCTGTGATTTTTACGCCGGGGAAATATTCAAATGTAGATGTAGCAATGTAAAAAGTTTCGTCGTGATACAAGATTGATGGATCGGGGTTAAACCCGGTTAAAACAGGATTCTTTATCATTATGTGTACTTCTCCTATGAATTATTATAGTGTGTTTTCTTACTCTTTTACTCCGCCTAGTTGTACGCCGGCAATTATGTAGCGTGATAGCGCGAAATAGAGAACGAACAGCGGTAATATTGACATTGCGAGAGCAAGATATATTGCACCAAATTCTGTTCTGTAGATATCGGCATTGAGTAGTCCTACCATTAGTGGCATTGTAAACATATCTGTACTAATGAGAAGGAGTCTTGGTAAGAAAAGTGTATTCCAGCTTGCAACGAAAACAAAAATCGCTTGAGTTGCAATTGCCGGCTTCATCATGGGTAAGACAATTTGATTGAATATTCGAAACTCATTTGCACCATCTATTCTTCCTGAGTTGACAATATCAATTGAAAATGTAGCAATCAGATATTGTCGCATGAAAAATACAATGGTTGGTGCTGCCACAGCAGGCAAGATAAGTGGTAAAAAGTTGTTTGTCATTTCAAATCGCCATACCAGTTGAGCATAACCGATAGCACCAACTAAACCGGGGATCATCATAACCGCCATGATGAATGTGAAAAATCCTTGTTTCAATTTCCAATCATATGCAGTTAGAGCAAATGCGGTGAGAGAAGAGAAATATATTGACATAATTGTTGTGCCGCCGGCAATTATTAAGGAGTTTCGGAAGCCAAGCAAAGCGTCAAATGCTCCTCTATCAGATATAATCTGCATGTTGCTAAACAAGAAAGTTGATGGAATAAATGAAACAGCTTGCTGTTGAATTTGAGGTGTGCTACGAGTGGCATTAATAAGCATGACTAAGAACGGGAAAATGCTCATAACAGCGAGAATAATGAGTAGTCCATAAATGAGTAATTTTACTGTACGAGCAACTAATGTTTTTTCAACCATTACTTTGCACCTCCTGTTTTCTTCATTGAACGTCTCAGAGCTTTTTCTTCTTTTCTAAGTCGAACTGCGTCTTTATCTTTAAGCATTTGGAACATTCCTACAGAAAGCACTGCAACCATTGCAAACATTATCAAACTGGCTGCACTTGCGAGATTGTAACGCCATACATTTCCTTGTATTTGTCTTGAAATAAATACGGCCATTGTTGTTGTTGTATTTACAGGACCACCTTCGTTGAATAATAGAGGTATATCAAACATTCCTAATCCACCAACCGTGCTCGTGACCAACATAAAGAGTAATATTGATTTAAGGTTTGGCAGAGTAATGCGGAAGAACTGTTGTACTCCATTTGCACCGTCTATTTCTGAGGACTCATACATTTCAGGATTAAGACCCATGATACCGGCTATCATAATAAGCATTGTGTATCCATACCACATCCAAAACTGTATAAAGACTATAATTAATCTTGAAGCCCATGGTCTGTCTGTGAAGTTGATCCAATCAAAGCCTAAGTTAGTTAATAGGGAGTTTATAGGTCCAATAGGATGCATAAATAATGCACTAAACAAAATCGCTAATGAAGCCGCAGTTATTATATTAGGCATATAAAACAACATCTTAAATGTAGCTTGACCTCTAAACTTATTTCTTCGTCGTGTAAACCAAGCTGCAAGCGCTAATGCTAGAATAATTTGCGGAATAAAGTTTAATACCCATATAATGAATGTATTAAACATTGATAGTCTAAATAGTTGATTATCAAACAATAAGTGCTGAAAATTTTCAAAGGGATTGTCCAGAATCCTGAATTCATTGTTTATGAATGCTCCTACATTGTCAAAGTCGGTAAAGCCGAGAAGAGCAGTGTAGGCAAGGGGATAAAGCGTGAAAATTAAAAACGCAACAACAAAAGGAATAGAAAAGATGTAGCCCCACTTAGCGTAACTTACACCTTTATGTCTCTTTCCCATAATAATGACCATGCCTTTCTTTATAATTTGACTCAAAACGACCATGAAAAGGGATGGTCATCATGTTAAGTCTTTGTAAAAAAGGGGGCAGCGGATTTCCGCCGCCCCATGCGATTTAATATTTATCTTGATTTACTAGCGACTTGGAATACCAAGTTCGTCAAGAATTGTTTGCTTGAATCCATCAATAGCTTCTTGTCTGGTAATTTCACCTAAGAAGAATTGACCTGCCCAGTCTTCAAAACGAGAGTTAATTGTTTCATCCCAAGGACCAAATCCGCTACCTGATGCGCCTTCGCCTGCAGGAATAAATACTTCCAGCATATCTTGTCCGCCAAGGATTTCAAGTGTGCCGTCAACTCTATCCATAACTACAGCAGATGCAATAGCGTCTTTAGTAGTTGATCCCGGGAAGAGTGTTCCGCTACCAAACTGATATTGGAAGCCTTCGTCAGTTGTGTCAAGTGTAATCCACTCAAGAAGAGTTGCTACGCCGCCACGAACTGCTTCGTTACCTTGAGCATTTGCGAATACCCATGTGCCACCCCAGCTAAAGCCTTCAGGAGGCATTGTGATTCTCCAGTCACCGTAGGTATCACCGGCGTTTTCAGCAATAACGTAATTTATAAGCCATGCAGGACCGAGAAGTCCAAGAACAGGTCTTTCTGTACCTACGCCACGCATTGAACCCATCCAGCCTTCAGACCATGATGTAACTTTTAGTGTGTAGTCATTGTTAAATAATTGATAACCAACATCAAGGAATTGCTCACGACCTGCGTCTAATGTTAGGTAACCATCAACAACCCATGGTACGTCAACATTTCTGATTGCCATCCAAGCATCACCTTCGCCCGGAAGAATTGCTATGCCTTCGTCATATGCTTCTGCTGCAGCTTGTAGGAATTGATTCCAACCGGGACCAACTCTTCCTTGAACAAAATCAGGACTACCGTCGCCCCAGATTTGTTGTGCTAACGAATAACGATAGATGAAAGCACTACCTGTGTGTTGGAATGCAAGTGCAACAACTTCATTATCAGATGGACGTGTGCCGATCTCTACGATATAAGGAGCAATTTGTGCTGCTGAAATCATAGGACCAACATCTTGGCCAAATAGTTCTGAATAAGGAAGTGCGAATTCTGCCATGTCAAACTGTGAGTACATTAGTACGAATGCTGATTCTGCAGTAAAGATGTCAGGGGCATCAGCGCCACCGGCAGTAAGAGCAAGTGTTAGAGCTTCTTGATAACCGCCACCGTCTGTACCGATTTCTGTTACATTGATTGTGTATGGGAAGTCAGGGTTGAGGTCGATAAATCTTTGAATTGCGTCAGGAATTTCATTTGTGAAACTCCAAACATTTATTACTCCACCTTCACTTGGCGCGTCAGCTCCGCCACCTTCATCGGCACAAGCTGCCAATACCACTGTCATCATGACAATAACCAGAATTAATGCTAGAATTTTTTTCATGTTTTCCTCCTAAAATAATTGTTCTGTTTTAATGTGCTGTGCATTTACTTTTAGCGTGCACGTGCACATTTGATTAAAGCTAATATACAATAATACATTTTGCATGTCAAGATATTATATGAATTATTTTTTATAATTGTGCATACTACACAATAAATGACAGTAGATATTGTGCAATTATACTTTTAGAAAGTTTGAGTTAGTATTGCAAAATTGCAGTTGAATAAAGTATAATACAAAAGAGTTAAAGAGTTCTAAAAAAATTCAATGTGAGGAAGTATATTATGAAATATGGACATTTTGATGATGTAAAACGCGAGTATGTAATCGAAACACCATTTACTCCACTACCATGGATTAACTATTTAGGTTCAAATGAATTTTTTGGACTTATATCTAACACAGGTGGTGGATATTGTTTTTATCGTGATGCGAAACTACGCAGACTTACACGATACAGATATAATAATGCTCCACGTGATACAGGCGGTAGAATGTATTATATTCAAGATAGAGATGAAATCTGGAGTCCCACATACCTTCCTGCAAGAACAGAACTCGATAGTTATAAATGTCGTCATGGGTTGGGATATACGATATTTGAATCATCAAAAAATGACTTAAGCTCTGAATTAACTTGCTTTGTACCGGTTAATGGTAATTGTGAAGTTAATCGTCTAGTTTTGAAAAACAACACTAGTGAGATTAAAAATGTTAGCGTTGTAGGTACAGTTGAATTTTGCTTGTGGAATGCTGTAGATGACGGGACAAATTTTCAACGCAACTATAATATTGGAGAAGTAGAAGTCCTGGATAAAGTAATTTATCATAAGACAGAGTATAGAGAGCGACGTAATCATTATTCATTCTTTTCAGTAAATCAACCAACAGTGGGATTTGACACTGATTTAGACAATTATCTCGGTAAATTTAATAATTACGAATCACCACAGGCAGTGACAAGTGGTAAGAGTGGTAATTCAGTTGCACATGGTTGGTCACCAATTGGAAGTCATCGTCTTGAGTATGTATTGAAGCCCGGTGAAGAAAAAGAAATGATTTTCATTCTTGGTTATGTTGAGGTAACTAAGGAAGATAAATGGGAATCAACAGCATCAGCCGGGATAATTAATAAACAACCTGCTAATGAAATAATTAATCGTTTTGGAAATGTAGAGTCTGTAGATAAAGAACTTAACTTACTCTCAGAACATTGGAAAACCCTACTAAACAACTACACAGTTAGCTCAGGTGATGAAAAGCTTGATAGAATGGTTAATATTTGGAACCAGTATCAATGTATGATTACATTTAACATGAGTCGAAGCGCAAGTTATTATGAAAGTGGACAAGGTAGGGGAATGGGCTTCCGTGATTCATGTCAGGATTTATTAGGATTTGTACATATTGTTCCTGAGCGAGCTCGTGAACGTATCTTAGACATTGCAGCCATTCAATTTGAAAATGGCGGTGCATGGCATCAGTATCAGCCTTTAACAAAGCGAGGAAATGCAGATGCGGGTATGGGATTTAATGATGATCCTCTATGGTTAATCGGATGTACACATGCATATATTGCAGAAACAGGTGACTATTCAATCCTAGATGAATTAGTACCCTTTGAAAATGTAGAAGGAAGCGAAAAGCCTTTATTTGATCATCTGCGAGCTAGTTTTAATTACACATTAAACAATTTAGGTCCACATGGCTTACCGTTAATTGGTCGAGCCGATTGGAATGATTGCCTTAACTTGAACTGTTTTTCTGAAGAGCCGGGAGAGAGTTTCCAGACATGTGCAAATATTGAAAGTGAAGCTGAAAGCGTATTTATTGCGGGTATGTTCGTACTATATGGCAAACAGTATGCAGAGCTTTGTCTTAAACGTGGACTTTCTGAGGAATCAGCAGAAGCAGTAAAACATGTTGAGAGAATGAATGAAGCTGTTCTTGCACATGGCTGGGATGGTGACTGGTTCTTACGAGCATATGATTCAGCCGGTGATAAAGTCGGGAGTAATGAATGCGAGGACGGCAAAATATTTATCGAGCCACAAGGGATGTGTGTAATGGCAGGTATTGGTGTTGACACCGGACATGCAGAAAAAGCACTAGCATCAGCAAAAGAGCACCTTACCTTCGAGTATGGTACTTGTCTTGTTGCTCCAGCATATAAGGAATATCATTTGAATCTTGGTGAAATTACAAGCTATCCACCTGGTTATAAGGAAAATGGTAGCGTATTTTGTCATAATAATCCATGGCTCAGTATTGCAGAAACTGTTGTTGGTAATGCTGATGAAGCTTTCGAAATATATCGACGAATTTGTCCTGCGTATATTGAAGATATTAGTGATATACACAGAACTGAACCATATGTATATAGTCAGACAATCGCAGGTCAAGAATCAAAAACACCCGGAGAGGCTAAGAATAGTTGGCTTACAGGCACTGCAGCATGGACATTTGTAAATGTCAGTCAATATTTACTTGGTATACAACCTGAACTCGATGGACTACGTATAGCACCATGTCTGACAGAAAATTTTGAAAATGTTACTATAACTCGTAAATATAGGGGAGCGACATATAATATTTCAATTGTAAAATCAAATGAAAAAGGACTATGGGTTGACGGCAAAAAAGTTGATGGTGACGTCATACCTGTAGCCCCTGCAAATGCAATAGTTAATGTAGAATGCAAGATTTAACCAAGATTTAACAAGAATCTAAATACTTTCTTTGATTTTAATTTCAATTTCTGTATAATTTAACTCTTTTTCAGGAAGAGTTCCCATAGAAATATAATTGAGTAAAATATCAAGTGGTAATGCCCCTTGTACAAATGGCTGTTGTGCAATTGTAACTGTTACAACTCCATCCTCAACAAGTTGACGTATCGGAGCAGTTGCGTCATAACACACGATTTTAAGTTTGCCGCCAAGACCAAGTTCAGTTACAGCGCGACATGTACCACTAACACCTGCAGCAGTTAGATATAGGGCATCAATTTCAGGATATTTAGATAGCATTTCTAAAGTTGCTATGTAACTTTCATCGTCAAAGTCGTTATTTACTGAAATATCAATAACTTTAAGATTTGGATAATGAATTGTTGAGCAATCAATAAAGCCGGAAATTCTTTCAGAGTTACAAAGCACATGAGGTGAGCCGGATATAATACCAATATTTGCAGATCCGGAAGAAATAAGATTCATAAGACCTGCAGCAGTTTCACCATTTTTATAGTAGTGACTTCCTACATATGCAATTCTTCCGCAATTTAAAATATCTGAATTTGAAGTTACAACCGGAATTCCCGCTTCAGTTAACTCTTTTATCTTTTGCGCAAGCATAGGATGATTAATAGGAGTTATAACAAGACCATTAATTCCTAGATCAACAAGTTCATCAATACACTCGATTTGCTTCTCAGGTTCGTAGAGACCTGATTCACGAACTTCAACAGTAACTCCGAATTCAGTTAACTCTGCAGCACGGCTTTCAATACCTTCAAGCACATCTGCAAAGTATGTATCCCTGCTTAACACACCGAATAAAACAAAGCCAAATTTCAACTTTTTCTTTCGCACAGCAAGATTTTTACCCGCAAGATTTGGCGAATAGTTTAAAGATTCTATTATTTCACGAATGCTTTTTTCTGTTTCAGGATTAACTGCACCTCTGTTATTTATAACACGATCAACAGTTCCGCGTGAAACACCTGCAAGTTTCGCAATTTCTTTCATTGTAGCCATTATATTTTTTCCTGTAACTTCCATAATATTTAAATAAATGATACAACAGATAGTTGACTCTGTAAAGAGTTAATATTAGAATGTATGTTCACGAGCACGATTTAAAATAACTAAAGGTAGGTAGAATATGAGATATTTAATAGGAATTGATCTGGGAACGTCGGGGACAAAAACTGTTTTATTTTCTGAAGACGGTATAGCTATTTGCTCAGCAACAGAGGAATATCCTCTATATCAACCACATAATGGCTGGGCAGAACAAGACCCTAATGACTGGTGGAACGCTTGCATTGGCACAGTTCGCAAAGTATTAGCTGATTCAGGAGTGAATCCAAAGGACATATCCGGAATTGGTTTTTCTGGACAAATGCATGGACTAGTAATGCTTGATGAAGGTGGCAATGTTGTACGTAACAGTATTATCTGGTGTGACGGACGTACTGCAGACGAATGCGCTGAAATAATGAAAAAAGTTGGCGAAAAGAAACTTGTTGAAATTACAGCAAATCATGCATTAACCAGCTTTACAGCAGGAAATATTCTCTGGGTTCGTAATCATGAAAAAGAAAATTACAAACGTTGCAAACATATTCTATTACCAAAAGACTACATTCGTTATAAGCTAACAGGGGAGTTAGGTTTGGAAGCCAGTGATGCTTCCGGAATGAACTTACTTGATATAAACACACGTACTTGGTCTAAGGAAGTACTGGATATTTTAGAGATAGATGCAGAGCTACTTCCAAAAGTTGGTGAGTCCTCTGATATTGCAGGCACAATTACACCGGAAGCTTCTGCATTGACGGGACTTGCTGAAGGCACACCTGTTGTTTATGGTGCAGGGGACAATGCTGCTGCTGCAATTGGAACCGGAGTCGTTGAAAGTGGAAAAGCCTTTATAACAATAGGTACATCAGGTGTTCTATTTGCTCACTCTGACAGTGTTGCTGTTGATATTAATGGTCGTGTTAACACATTTTGTGCTGCAGTGCCAAATTCTTGGGCTGTGTTCGGGTGCACTTTGGCTGCTGGAATGTCACTACAATGGTTACGTAATAATTTTTTTCAAGCTGAAATGGATACTGCAAAAGGTCTTGGTAAAGATGTATATACAATTATGACTGAGCAAGCTGAACGCATTCCAATTGGTGCAAATCGCTTAATATTCCTACCATATTTGATGGGTGAGAGAAGTCCGATTCTTGATCCAAATTCACGTGGTGTATTCTTTGGACTTTCTGCAATTCATACGAAATATGACATGCTCCGAAGTGTAATGGAAGGTGTTATTTACGCACAAAGACAATGTTTAGACATACATCGTGAAATGGGAATTGAGTTTAAAGAAATATATGCAACAGGTGGTGGCGGAACAAGTCCACTATGGCGTCAAATGATAGCTGACATATTCGAACTACCTGTAGTAACAATTCAAAATAGGGAAGGTCCTGCACTGGGAGCTGCAATTCTTGCAGGTGTTGGCACAGGTCTTTATCCCAGTGTTCCTGAAGCATGCAATAAGATTATTAAGGTTAACGATCCACAAATGCCTATAGCTAAGAATACAAAAGAATATACACCATATTACGAATTATTCTGCAAACTTTACCCTGGTATGAAAGAAGGCTTCCAAACACTAGCGAAGCTATAGAAGAAACGCTTGATCTAGTGTAAAGTGTTAAGCTATGCTTGTTTTTCATCATTTCGTATGATATATTATCAATGTAATTCCACGATAAAGTACATGCACTAAATCCGTATCCAACAAAGTTCACTTTTAGTCCACTTTGTGGGTGCGGATTTTGAATAAGCTTGTAAAGGAGAATAGTAATGTCAGAAATATTTGTAAGCAATTCGGGTGTCCAATCGCAAAGCGGTGTAATTATCAACTCAACGAATGGTGCTGAACAATCAAGCACAATTTACACATTACAATCGAGTTCATATCAAGTAGAGCTTGATGGTGCAGCAAGATTTAACACCCTTCAATTTATTACTTTCACAAGAGTGGCTATTGGAGCAGCGTGTGCAACAACAAATAACATAAATACTTTTATTAGAAATGCAGCTCAAACAACAACCTCTGTAGACCGTTCACAAAGTCAAAGATTTATATCTCCTCACTAAGGTCGAGAAATGGTGGATAAATTAATGCGTATTGGAATAAGCGCGGAGACGTGAAAACGATAAAATTACCCCTTGTTGAAGTAAACTTC
>Ga0123355_10000791_pt1 | contig 43253 bp, 39 predicted proteins | sample TergutEmb28metaG_3_FD_89872 | JGI IMG/M metagenome (GOLD analysis project Ga0123355, IMG submission 89872) | Embiratermes neotenicus P1 segment gut microbial communities from Petit-Saut dam, French Guiana - Emb289 P1 | ecosystem: Host-associated > Arthropoda: Insects > Digestive system > Gut ...
TGTCCCGCCTGCTGGTGCGCCGATATAAGCCAGCAACTTACCTTTATTTGCACGCCGGGATTTGGAGCTATACGGTGTAGTATCTGCTAAGTCACCATTTTCTAGACCCAGCAAATACCCATTTTCTATTCTTACATGAAGCAAGTCATAGGTATCTGCAACAGGTCTGCCCTGGGCATCAACTAACTGCAACTCAATATGAGTCATATCTTGCCCGTCATATACCAGAGTCTCGTCCCACAGCTTTGCTTCTATAGCTACTGCTGCGCCGGTGGTCTCTAGAATATTTTCTACGCTTTGCCCGTTACTGTAGCCAATGGCCTTTACCTCACCTGGGGCATAGTCCACCCGCCATACAAGTGGCATCCCTGCACCGGCGTTTTCACGCTTACCCAGGGAAACACCATTCAAAACCAGCTCAACTTCTTGGCAGTTGGTATAAATCACAACGTCTACCTCCTCACCCTGTAAGAAGTTCCAGCACATCTTGTTTGCATACCATGGCAAAAACAGTTGTGACTCGTCTTGTATGGGGTACGATGCGGCCAGTCTTATCACCGGACTGTCTGACCATAAGCTTTGCCTGTAATAGTAGCTGGATTTTTCATAGCCCGCCAAATCCAACAAGCCCGCACCCGAGCCATGGCTTGGCCAACGAGGAGTTTCCCCAAGATAGTCAATCCCTGTCCACAAGAATTGACCAGAAATAAACTCGTTGTCCAGCACAGCTTGCCATGCTCTGGGGTGATGACCGTTTTCGCTACCCATAAGGATATGCTTTGGATATTTTTCATGGTCGGCTTTGTAGTGCTGCTCTTTATAGTTGTATCCCACAACATCAAGTGTGGAAGATAGGCCTGTAAGGTTAGACAGCTCTGGGAATGCAAGACCGGCTGTTACAGGACGTGTGGTGTCTATACGCTTTACAACTTCAGATAACTTTTTTGATATAGTCACAAGACGCTCTGCATTGGGCTTGCCTGGGTCGTACTTACGCTCCGCTGCAGGTTTATTTTTATCGTTGTTGCCTGTCATATCGTCAAAGAACGGGTGACAATATGGGTCATTGGGGTAATCAATTTCGTTGCCTATACTCCACAGAATGACACTTGGGTGGTTCCTGTCACGCAGTACCATGGCGGTCAGGTCAGCTTCGCCCCAAACAGGGAAGTCCTCGTAGTAGCCATAGTGCGCTGGCGGGTAAACATTGTGGCCGGTTGTCCACTTATTTTTAACGCCTTCCCATTCGTCAAATGCTTCGTCTATAACAAAGAAGCCCATACTGTCGCATAAGTCGTAGAGGGCGGTCATATGGGGGTTGTGTGCCATGCGTATGGCATTACATCCCATTGCTTTAAGCGCTTTTAGGCGGCGTGCCCATACCTTGGGGCGTACTGCCGCGCCAAGACACCCTGCGTCATGATGCAGACACACGCCTTTCAATGTGTAGTTAATACCGTTTAAGAAAAAACCTTTATCGGCGTCATACAAGATGTCTCGTATGCCGGTTTTGGTTTCTACTGTGTCTATTACTTTGCCACCTTGCACAACCTGTGTGACCAGGGTGTATAGCACAGGCGTTTCTGGTGACCACAATACTGGGTTAGGCACAGTTATAGGCTGAGTCATAGACACCGTACCCTTTGGCAAGGCTTGGGTGTTGGAGGCTTCGGCCACAGCCTTGCCGTCAAGCAACAACTTCTGGTTCACGGTTACTTCTGTATCATTGTCACTGCCGTTGAGTAGTACTGTGTCTACATTTATATTGCCCTTTGCGGCATCTACTGTGTAGGCAAAAACGCCATACGAGTCGATGCATATGTTTTGTGTAATTGTGATGCTAACATCACGGTAAATGCCTGACCCAGTAAACCATCTAGAGTCCCCTGTGTTGGCATGGTCCACGCGTACAACCAAGATATTTTCGCTACCATCTTGCCGTACGCAGTGTGAGATATCATACACAAACTCGCTATAACCATATGGGCGCTTACCCAGATAATAACCGTTGCACCATACCTGGCTATTGTTGTATACACCTTCGAAACATATGGTAACCCTATGCTCAGGTGTATGCATTGGCAATGTGAAATGCTTGCGGTACCAGCCTGTACCCCCCGCAAGATACCCTGTCCCGCTTGAGTGTTTGATGTCAAACGGCTCTTCTACAGACCAATCATGAGGCACATTAACGTCCCGCCAGTGGGAATCGTCATATCTATTTTGCCATGCTTGAGGCACATCGCCCCTAATAAATTTCCAGTCCAGATTTAAAGACTGTGTAATACGTGATGACATAATACCTCTCCCTTTTTATATATTAGAAGTCTATTACTAAAACTATTGCAACAAAAACCCATCCATCCAAAGGCTACGCTGCCGATACCAATGTGTAAGATACTCCACTTGCCCCACAAATGTTGGTATAACAACCACGGTTGCAGGTGTACGCCACAAGTACCGGCCAAGCTTGTTTGGCCAACGTTCAAAATTACGCTCGAAGCAATTTTGGTAAACAATTGCAAGATATTCTACCCGGGCAATCATAGCAGGTACTTGGTTGTCTCGTATCTCGTACCATCTTTGGGCAGCAGCCTCCCTAAACTCTGGCATAAGAACTAATAACGAGAACCAGTTATTAGTAACAGCCGCCCATATACGCCTTGGCGAGTAATCTGGAAACCAGTGCGCATATGACCCTCCGGCAGATTGGTCAAAATCCCATACCGGCCCAGCAACAAGTCTTGGCCCGCACTCCCACTGCCGTATAGTAAAGTTGACACTGCTAAAGCCAAAGTCTGCGTTTTTTACAAACTCATTAACGATATAAAAATCCACAAAAGAGTCCATGCAAATCAAATCTTTTAACAACTCGTAGTTAAGGCCCTGTATTGCATAGTCTACTTGGTCTATAAAATCCGAGGCAAAAGCAACATGGGCATCTGTCACACGATTAGCATCCGGGTACCTTATCACGAATGGGATATTTCGCTCACCCATCAAAAAATAAACTTCGTCTTGGCTGCGGTGGTGGCGGCACCACTCAAGCATATACTCGCTTAGAGCCGGGTCACTATTACGTGTTAGCTCTATACGGCCAGTGTTAACACGCATCCGGTCGGTTAACATATATACACCCCTGTAATCACCGTTGGTATACAAGTGTACAAAGTGCCGCGCAGGGGCAAAATCCATGCCGTCTAGCATGCTTGCCAAGTAAAAAGCCGCATAGTTGCGCATATGCGAATAATCAATAGAGTTGGCCAAAAGCACCCAGTCACGTGCAGCATAAGCACTGCCAAACATATGATGTGCCTCTGCAAAGCGTATAAGATACGGGCGCTTTTCCCCCATATACCGCCAGGTAGAGTTGCCCCGCCCGCGTATCCGGGCTTCTGTTTTTGGGAATGCATAGTCCGAGCCGTACATAGAAACAAAAACGTGCTGCCAATCATGCCGGTGAATATCATCTGCATCAATAGTAATATGAAGCGATGGAAAAACCCGCGACATATTAGTAGGCAAAGTATCATTGTCAGTAGTATCAACATCTGGCTCATGTTCATGAGCCACGTAAACATGCCCGTAATCCGTCACAGTTTCTACCGCGCCAGCACAGGCTATGCTAAAAAAAGCAACCAACATAAGGAGTAATAATACCGTCAGGCTTCGTATGCCGTTTTTCACGCTACTCACCCTTTTATAGCAAAATTGCTATCATTTATAAATTATTTTATTATTCGCGAAACTGCGAGCCATAATTGTCCCTACGATACTGCCCTGGTGTTATTCCGATTTTATCGCTAAACATGCGGATAAAACTCTCTGGCTTGGTGTATCCGCAATCTGCAGCGATGTGTGCAATTGTATCGTCGGTACTTATTAGTCGGCCTTTGGCGTATTCTACAACTATGTTATTCAAATCCTGCCCGGGACTTATGCCAAAAAACTGCTTGTACAGTACGGTAAACCGGCTACGGGTAAGCCAACAGGCCTTTGCCATCTTGTCTACTGTCCAGCCTTTGGGGTCTATCATCATCTTGCCGCGTATTAATATAAACCGCTGTTTTGTATGCGCCTGCCGCTGGTTCTTAAGATTTTCGTCTTCTAACCCTTTTTCCAAGAATACAAAAAGGTCTATGATGCCTTGCGATATACCTGCTTCATCCAGTGGAGACTCATGGTTGGCAGCAGCCCAGGTTATATGTTCTACCATGCGGGTAATCTCGTCGGGGCTACTTACATAAAAAGGACGATTAGTAGGCAGGTTAAATGAAGCAAGGAATGTTTCAACATCTGTCTTAAACGTGACAAAGTTATTTTCATATGAAGATACAGGCGAAACCGCACCAAACTCTTGCCTTATACCGGGGGTGTAAATAATGCAACCATCACGGGCAAGAGTAATATCTTCGCCATCTATTACTACAATTGCCGGGGTTATGAAGTGCAGGAATAAAATTGCATCCTGCCCTCTTTCCACCACTTTTCTAAAGCCCATTGGGTCACGTTTACGGTGACTGGCCCACTGCAACTCTATTAGAGGCAGCAATGATTTCATAATTTTCGCCTCCTTAAGGTATAAGGTATATTTTTTCAGGTAAAATAGAAAGTGCAATTGATAATTTACACTATTATAATGCGTTTTTATGCGATATGGCTATACTCCTATGTGCTTTTAGCAAAATGCAGAACATATTATCAATTGAAAATGACAAACTCCTATTGTTTGTGCGTGACGCTGGCAGTTTTTTATCACATCTTGCTAAATTAAATACAGATTGCATATAATCATACCAAGTAAGCAATTGAATTTGATGAGATTCGTTGTTATATTTACTATACAGTAGTCAATTGTTTATTGCTTGTGGGTCAAAAGTTCATAATAATAAAGTTGTTTGTGCATAAGTTTCCTGCTTAACACAACAACCACACTTTTACCCAACAGCCATCAAGACAAGGAAATTAAAAGAAAGTAAAAGAAAGGATGTGCAAAATGCACAAAAAACTAATCGGGTTACTAATGTTGCTTGTACTGGTTTTGGCCATTGGCGCATGTACACGCGAAACAGAAGAACCAGAAGCACCACCACAAGATACAACAGCAGAGGTAACTCCATCCCCAGCCCCAGCGGACGAAACAACCCCAGAGCCAGAGCCAGAACGCGGCGAAGCTAGGGTAATCACATGGGGCCACTGGAATCGCCCCAACGCAGACCCATTCTACCTTGACGCTGTAACCGGCGAGCCAGTTATGCCTCCAGAGCGCTTGTGGGCAATTACACAAGCCTGGAACGCAGTGTACGAGGAGCTAAACGTACGCATCGAGTTTGTGCAATATCCAGTAGACGTACGCGAGATTTTGCTCCAGTCTGTGCTTGCAGGTGACCCATTTGCTGATATCGTAGGCCTTTGGGGTGGTAGCCAGGGTACAATACTTGGGCAAAACGTGTTGCGCCCAATAGACCAATTCCTGGATATCTTCCATGCCGACCCAGAATCTGCATGGATGGTTTCCCCTCCTATGTTTGGCGGCAACTTCTTTGTAAGTGACGAAATGCGCTCTATTGCTACATGGCCACTCGTGTTTAACATCGACCTTATAGAGGCTGTTGACGGGTTGCGCGATGCAGACGGCAATACAATCTTCCCAACAGACCTTTACCTTGCAGGCGAATGGACATGGTCCCGCTTCGAGGAGTATCTAGAAGTATTGGAAGCCTTCTACCGTGATGTTCCTGCACCTGTGCGTCCAGAACTTACAATTTGGCCTTTCCAATCTGACTATCGTTACACAGCGCGTAAAGCGTTCCACTCTGCTGGCGTGGCCGTTTTTGGCCCATATGGCTTGCAAATTGACACACCACAAGCTATCCAGTCTGTAGAGTTTATCCAAAACCTTAAAGACAGAAATCTTATGCGCTCTATCATTTCCCATTATGTAGTACCTGGCTGGCTTTGGACAACCAACGACTTTGGCCGCGGCGAAATGGTATTTTCGGAAATAGCCCCATGGCAATTGGGCTCTGCATCCGCTCAACTTGCGGAGCGCGGCCACTCTATGGGTCTCGTTCCCTTCCCAAGGGCTGACTTTGTATCCCAAGAAGAGGCCCGTATGGAATCCAACCCCGGTAACTCCTTCGGCATACTTCGTGGGACCGACGATGAAACCGCCGCTTTGGCACTTGACGCTATCCGCGTATTTACCATGAACTGGTGGCGCTACTTTGGTGATGTTGACAATGTACTTGATTTCCTTGGCTCTGCTGCGGAAGTAAATGCTGTACGTGACGGCATAGCTATTTTCCACCCAGTTATTGGTGCCGACTTGCTTCAAATTTACACAAACTACTCACCAATTACACCCAACGAGTTTATCTACTGGGCTGGTATCGAGCATCTGGTTGTAGAAGATGTAATTGGCCGCTCTTTGTATGGGTATGACGGTGCAGCAAGGTATGCGACTCATGTACAAGAAATGGTGCATCAAGTACACGCAAGACTTGATATTATTGGTGGCGCAATTGGCGCAGGTCCTCCTGTTAACAACAGGCCCCCAACATTCACATCAATGCGTGTAACAATGCCAATTGGCACAGACCTAGAAACATTTGACTTAAGTCCATTTATACAAATAGAAGGCCTTGTAGACGGGCCTATCCCACTAAATGTAGGCATATACGAGCTTGAGTGGCGTAATGTTGACCCAGACGTTCCTGGTTTAGTAACCGGTAATGACCGCTTGCGTTTACGCGCTATTGACTCTGACGGCAATATCACAGGCTGGCACCAGCAGTATGTACACGTATATGACCCCAACAATACAGAGCCGCCAGTGGTAACACTTCATGACGAGCTACCAACAGTTGAGCTAGACTCTCCTGCTGCAAACATCAACTGGAACTATTTTGTTTACAGTGCAGTTGACGCTCACGGTGCAGATATCAGGCTTTGGGTAGAAGCTGACCTTGGCTTCTTGGATGTAACACTGCCAGGCGAATATCCTGTAATCCTAAGCTTTACAGACTTGGCAGGAAATACAACAGAAGTTGAAATTTATGTAACCGTAGAATAACGGCCTGCCCTAACTAGGGCAATCACAATCGCCTCCCCTGGCTTGGCTGGGGGAGGTGATTGTAAATTTATGCTAATCATGTGACTAGCATTAGAAGGTGGAGGAGAGCGATATGAAAAACAAAAAGATACGTTTAAGATTTGTCATACTCGCGATTATAGTAGTTATCTTTATTGCCCTTATCCCTGTATTTGCACGCGGTGAGTCCGGGCTACCCGCTGTGCATATTGGGGCAATAGGTAACGAATATATAGAGGCCAGTTACGCCCTGCATCTAGCCGCCCGTGGGTGGGAAGGTGTGTTCGCAGATGACGAGATTCATATCGACTTAACCACCGCCAGGTCTGAAACAATGCCCATTAATTTTTATTACGATGCAGTAATAACAGAAAACAGAGGGTATGTTACTTTCGAGTTTAATGTTAGCACCCCTGGGTTTTATAATTTGTTTGTAGAATATATGCCAATGCCAGGAGCCTATGCCAACATAGAGCGCCGGATACTTATAAACGACGAGATACAACACTTTGGGATGGAACAGATATTGTTCATGCGAAGCTTTGACAATACCGGCGGCGGCCCCATAGAAATGCGTGGCGGCAACGAAGTACGCCCACAACCCATAGAAGTTTTTGAATGGGCCGGTGTTTATGTAAACGACTCTAGAAGACGCACCCCCAACCCCTATAGGATCTACTTGCCCGCGGGCCGCAACACCATAACAGTCCAATCTTTGCGTGAGTCCATGATGATTAACAGCTTAATCTTCCGCGAGGCTCATATCCCCCTACCCTTTGCCGAGCTAACACGGCGTGGGCCCAATTATCAGGGCCCCCCCATATCTGGCCAAGCAGAGCGTATGCATGGTGCAACCCATGCGGTGTTTAAATCTTCACGTTCTATTATTAATCAAGTTGACTTTGTTAACCCAGACACATATCCCAGTCACCCATACCGCTTTAGGTTTAACACCATTGGCGGCGACTCGTGGCGCAACCCTGCCGAGACTATCTCCTGGGATATTTACGCACCACACGACGGATACTACGGTATAACTTTCCGCGCACGCCAGCATACAAACCGCGGGGTTATTTCCTTCCGCCGCCTATGGGTAAATGGCGAAGTCCCGTTTGCCGAAGCTCAGGCGCTGGGCTTTCCGCATTCGCCCCATTTTGTCCAATATGGGATATATGATGCCAATGGCCAGACTATGCCCATATGGCTTAATGCGGGCATAAACCACATAACACTGGAAAATGTACTGGGTGAGCTGGCTGGCCCACTGTCAACAGTAGAGTATGCCTTAAGCTTACTCAACGACTTGTACAGGCGCATTATCCAAATAACAACCGAAAGACCTGACCGCTTTATCGACTATCGAATAGAGCATCATGTACCTATATATGAAGAAACACTGCTACGAGTCATCGACTTGCTTTCGGAGACGATGGACATAGTTATAGCCATGAATGACGGCGAACGCAGTGCCAACACCAGTTTATTAGAGATGATGATAATCCAAGCTCGGCGCATGGTGGCCAACCCAGGCGACATAGCGCGTGAACTGGTAAACCTCAACAACAATATATCCAGCGTAGGCGAATGGGTTATTAATGTATCCGAAATGCCTCTAGAAATTGACTCGATAACACTACACAACCCATCAGAGCCTTATACCCCGTCCAGGGCAAGCTTGTGGCAACGTTTTACACATGCGGTTATGAGACTTGGGGCTACATTCGTGATAGACGAAAGCTTTCTTGGGGAAGGCGATGTGCCTGGTGATGCTGTAACCGTGTGGATACCATCTGGGCGTGACCCTGCCATGATTTTGCAAAACTTACTTGTTAGCGATTTTATGCCCACAACTGACATACCTGTTAATTTGCAGCTTATCCCAGTTGATGTTGTTATACCGGCAACGCTTTCTGGTATTGGGCCGGATGTAGTGCTTAATATGACCATAGACAATGTTGTCAACTTCGCGATGCGTAACGCCCTTGTACCCCTTAACACCATGCCTGGCTGGGATGAATTTTCGCAGCAGTTTTGGCCAGCGGGTCTTGAGACGGTTTACTATTTTGGCAACTTTTATGGCGTGCCAGAGACAATGTCGTTTTTGATGATGTATATGCGCGACGATATCCTTGCGGAAGTAGGCATAGAAGCACCACGTACTTGGGATGAGTTTAAACAAGCTATCGTGCGTCTCAACCAGTTTAACTATGATGTATTTGTGCCCGAAACTTCAACGGCATGGATGGCGCTTTTCCCGACGCTATTGTTCCAGCATGGTGGGCATCTTTTCCTTGGAGAAGGACCAACATATGGGATAGCCAGCGCATTGTACAGCCAGGCCGCGATGGAAGCGTTTCATACCTACACTAATATGTACACGGCCTTTGGCGTACCGCTTAGGGTTAATTTTGTAAACCGCTTCCGCACCGGCGAGATACCACTGGGTATAGCGGATTACACATTCTTTAACACATTGGAAGTGTTTGCGCCGGAGATACGCGGGCTATGGTCTTTTGCACCGCTTCCAGGGCTGCCACAACCAGACGGTACCATCAACAACAAAACCGTTGCAGGTGCTTTTCACACTGTTTTGCTTGCTAACGATGACCCGCAGGTCGAGCACAATGGCTGGGAGTTTATACGCTGGTGGCTGTCTACAGAGACGCAGGTATCCTTTGGGCTACAGCTAGAAGCTGTGCTTGGGACTGCCGGGCGCTATGCAACCTCCCAACGGGCAGTATTAGAAAGGCTTCCTTGGGCACCAGATGTCGCAGATGTATTAGTAGAACAGTTTGAAAACGTTGTAGGGATGCGCGGGGTACCCGGTTCGTACATGGTCCCTCGTATGGTGGACTATGCGTTTAGGGCTGTTGTTACCAATGACAGTGCCCTAAGCCCCCGCCAGGCCCTTCACATGAATATCTTTGAAATTGACCGCGAGCTCACACGTAGGCGGCTGGAGTTTGACATGGTCACGGTCCACGACCACCCAGAATATTTGCCAGATTTTATGCAGCATCAGTTTACGGGTAGGAGATAGAGCGGAAGAATGGAGATTGATATATGAAAAGTGTAGCCGCACCAAGAAGAAGAACCGGGTTTGCCGCCGTATGGAACGAGCATAAAGGCAAATATATTCTTATTATCCCGTTTGTATTAATTTTCTTTGTGTTTACCTTTATACCGGTTGTTATGTCTATATTCATCAGCTTTACGGATTTTAATATGCTAGAAACGCCCCGTTTTGTAGGGGCCATGAACTATATAAACCTCTTTACCAATGATGCAGTTTTCTTGGTTGCGCTGCAAAACACGTTGTTCTTGGCCTTGGTTACCGGCCCGGCCAGTTACTTGTTGTGTTTTATTTTTGCTTGGCTTATTAATGGCTTGCCCAACAAAATACGCGCAGTTTTGACCTTGGTGTTTTATGCGCCAAGTATATCTGGTAGTGCATTCCTTATTTGGGGGCTTATTTTCCATTCGGACTCTAACGGTTTTGCCAACGCCTGGCTTATGCGCATAGGCCTTACGCAAGGGCCAATATGGTTTTTTGATACCAGGCAGTACATTATGCCCATTATTATACTGGTACAGTTGTGGCTAAGTCTTGGAGTTAGCTTCCTTGCTTTTATCGCGGGTCTCAAAAATGTAGACACCGCCCTATACGAATCCGGCTCAATAGACGGCATAACAAACCGCTGGCAAGAGCTTTGGTTTATTACTTTGCCATCTATGAAGCCGCAATTGTTGTTTGGCGCGGTCATGCAAATTACTATTGCATTCTCTATTTCGGATATTTCCATGGAGCTTGCGGGCTTCCCGTCATTTGAATATGCGGCTCATACTATTTTGGTACATTTGCATGATTTTGGCTCTATCCGTATGGAGATGGGGTATGCATCCGCTATCGCTACTATCTTGTTTTTTATGATGGTACTTACAAACTTACTTGTACAAAAATTGCTTAGAAGGGTGGGAGAATGATGCAAGGTCTAGTCAAACCTAAGCGCCGTCCGTTTCCCCTGTTTGTGACGATAGGCGGTTATTGGCAACGCTTTAAGTTTAAGCGTAAGGGCCGGTCATTGGCTATGGATATTGTGTTGGCGGCGTTTCTTGCACTTTTTGGTATCCTTAGTATTTGGCCGCTGATATTTATTGCCAACAACGCATTTAAGCCCTTAAACGAGATTCTTTTATTCCCGCCCAGGCTGTTTGTTATAAACCCTACCTTGGCCAATTTCCAGGATTTAGCGTTGGTTATGACCAACTCTTGGATACCGTTGTCACGATATATCTTTAATACATTTTTTATCACTATTGCCGGGGTTACCGGGGTGGTACTTGTGGGCTCTATGGCGGCGTTTCCTTTGGCTAAGTACACTTTTCCGGGGAGCCGTTTGCTTAACCATATCGTTGTTTATGCACTTATGTTTAACGCCACCGTAACCGCTATCCCCAACTTTATCATCATGACCCGTATAGGCTTTGTTGATTCGCATCTTGCTGTTATCCTGCCTGCCCTTGGCGGGACGCTTGGTGTTTTTATTATGCGGAGTTTTATGTCCCAGTTACCAGACTCTCTTGTTGAAGCCGCAAAAATTGACGGTGCGGGCGAGCTTAAAATTTATTGGATGGTGGCCATGCCGCTTGCAAAAGCTGCTTGGATTACGCTAATTATCTTAGCGATACAACAGTTTTGGGGTGCTACCGGCGCGACATTCCTATATACAGAGAGTTTGAAACCCGTATCCTTTGCGCTTACGCAGATTGTACAGGTAGGTGTGGCACGGCAAGGGGTTTTTGCGGCAGCACAGCTCATAATGCTATTGCCACCTGTGCTTGTGTTTGTCATCTCCCAATCCAACGTGCTAGAAGCAATGGCTACATCCGGGATAAAAGGGTAGGACACATGAAAATAAAGACAGCCCTACATGGGCCAGTTAGGGGGCTTGGCATTGTATAAAAAATTTAGCAGGCTGGCAGCGCTTGCCTTAGCTACAATAATACTAAGCAGCACTACAGTGTATGCCGAGACAACAAGACGATTTAATTACACCTACGGCGGCATAACGTTTATAGAGAACACAGTTTCCGCATTCGAGTTGGCCAGGGTCATAGACCGTAGTTATTTGCCCGTCCCGTTCGAAAGAGCGGACGATATAAATGTAGGTGGCGGCAGGATATTTATCGCCGACAGCCTTGCCGGGCGTGTAAATGTGCTGTGTGCATATGATTATAGCTTTATAACCTCGCTTAGGCTTATGCGTGACCCCGACGGGCGCATAAGTACCGACCCTGCAACTGGCGAACAAGTTATGCTAGACAGCCCAGAAGGTGTTTTTTTCAACGAATCGTTAAACCTATTGTTTATTGCCGATACCGCCGCGGAGCGTATTGTCGTGCTTAACGGGGATGACTATACCCTAGTAACAGAAATAACCCGGCCATACAACATGGTAGGTAACACAGCATTTAGGCCCAACAGGCTGGTTGTAGATGATGCCGGGCGTATTTTCTTTTTGGTGCATGGCAGCTCTGAAGGGATAGTTGTTTTGGAACCAGACGGCGACTTTGCCAGGTACTTTGGCACAAACAGGCCTTCTATGAGCCCAATAGAGTTTTTTTGGCGATCCATGGCCACTGCAGAACAGCGCGAGCAAATGGCCCGTTCTTTCGCGCCGCCATTTTCCGGTATTGATATAGACCCAAGCGGCTTTATTTACGCCACAACCGCAGACAACTCCGTACAACAGATGATATTCCGCTTCAATGCCCGGGGAGATAATGTAATACGTGATACGGGCTTTGTCGGGCTTAGGGGCGATGTTGTAATTTTCTTTTCGGACTTGGCATACCAGTCTGAGTTTCAGGCTGTATCTGTTACGGATTTTGGGGTGTATGCTGTAGTTGACAGTGTGCGCGGCCGGGTTTGGGTTTATGACTTTGACGGGCATATAATTTCAATTTTTGGCCAGCTAAGCGATACTCTCGGCGGGCTGAGAGAGCCGTCGTCCCTTGCATGGAACGGTTTTGACCTACTACTGGCAGACCGGGCCATGGGGGTAATAAACGTTTACACACCCAACCGTTTTGGCCATGCGGCACTTATGGCCAACTACCATGCATATCACGGCAACTGGGACGAGGCTACCCAGTACTACAGGGCCGCAGTATCACTTAATGCTACATTCTATGCGGCATACTCTGGCATAGGCCGCAACTATCTTATGCAGCGCCGCTACCGCGAGGCTATGTATTATTTCGACTTGGCATTTGACCAGGAGGGCTACTCCAGGGCATGGCAGGGGAGGCGCGGGGAGCTTATAGCAGATTGGTTTCCGCTTATAGCTATAATTATCGTGTCATTATCTGTCCTGCTTATATATTCCGAGGCGCGCTACCTTAGAAAAGCCGCCTACCAGGAAGGCCGTACCAACAAAAAAGTCAAATCCAAAAAAGAATGTAAAACTAAACAAAGCGAAGAGGCGGTGAATGTTTAAATGCGTACCTTAGGTGCTGATCTTAAATTTTTGTTGTTCACTATTTTTCACCCCTTCGAAGGGTTTTATGAATTACGCTTTCGACGTAAGCGCAACTGGCCGCTTATAGTTGTACTGCTTTTGATGGTAGGTATTGTTGAGATACTGGGTTTTTACCACATAGGCATGATTGCGCGCATGTCTAGGGGTTTTTATATTAACCCGCTGTTTGCTATCACTACATCTGTGTTCCCGTTTGTATTGTTTGCCGTAAGCAACTGGAGTGTTACTACATTGTTTGATGGCAACGGTAAGCTTGGGGATGTGTTTATGGTGATGGCATATGCCCTTGCCCCCAAGATTGTGCTTGACCTTGCCTTTATTGGCCTTAGCAACATCGTGACTATCCCTGAGCTGGCGCTTTTGTATGCAATGGTGGCCGCTGGGTATGGCATTTTTGTGTTTTTGTTATTCTGCGGGCTATGTGTGGCTCATGAATACAACCCTGCAAAGTGCATTGTTACAATACTGGCAACTATCGTGTCTGCTGTAATTCTTGTGTTTATTGGGGCTGTTTATTTGATTTTGATGGGCCGGCTTTTTGGCCTTATTACTACGGTGATTGCCGAAATAACACGACGGGGGTTGTTCTAGCGTGAAAAAACTTTGGGCAAGACTTAAAAAGATAAGCTTTGTGCAACTGGTTGCGCTGTTGGCCCTTATACCCATATTTTATTTTGGTGGGCGGGCTTTGCTGCGGCTGACTATTTCTGCTACTGACCCGTTGCCGCTGTATAGGCCAGCGCTGGTTGACAGGGGGCCTCAAATCCCCATGCATTCTGGTGTGGCGCAAGTGGCCAACAAAGCCGGTTACAACATGACCATTGATACATCTTCGCTTAACATCGCAATAACCCATGAAGATAGCCGGCGGGTGTGGAACACGCTGCCCTCAAACCCAGCGTTTCCGGCGGCAGCCAGGTCCCCAATAGTAGTACGCTTCCTTGGGGAAAATAGCGTCATGTACGAATGGGACGCATACTCCTTTGTTGTTGCAGAGGAGTTATTTGAGATTTTTCATATAGAAAACGGCGTCCAAGTTGTGTATCACTTCGAAGAAAACCAATCTACCCGCTTGATGGAATATATCCCGGCGCGCATAAAGTCCGAAAGATTTTATGAAGCGTTTATTGACCCTATTAACGCATTAGAAGAAGCCGGGGAGTTTGACCCGGTTAGGCTTGGGCAGATGCGCTCCGCCTTGGACATGGTATACCGCTACGACCATGTAGAGAGCGTGTATTTTTATGCCTTTGGCGGGCTGCCACCAGCTCTGATGGTGTTTTTATTAATAGAAATGACATATCTGGTGGGATATGACCGCGAACAACTCATAGACGATATGACAGCTTTGAACCTGGATATATCTTTTACAGAGCCGGCAGAGTTTACAATAATCATAAACTACACAATAAGCCCAGAAGGGCACTTTATGGTAGATATCCCTACAGACCAACACATCGTACAAAACGACTTTTTCACACTGCAAAGTATTAGAATTTTCCCTGGTTTTGACGCGGCATATGCAGAAAGCAACGACGGGTTTATGTTTGTACCGGATGGTGCAGGCAAGCTAATCCGCATGGATACTTTTGATGGCCGCCGCTCTAGCTTTAACCGGCCGGTTTATAACAACACTATATTTGACCAGGATAATTTATTCTTCCGCTCACCTTTCGAAGAAGACTTGCATATGCCTGTGTTTGGCATGTGGCGTTACAACACTGCAGGTACTGCATCTGGCTTCTTTGGCATAGTTGAAAGAGGTGCGGAGACTTCTCATATAATCACAACACTACGTACCCCCACAACCGGTGGGGCCGGGCCGCAGTACAATGCGGTGTTTGCTGCGGTTGATACCATGCAGTTCTCTAGGGTGCGTATATTTGGTCCCTATTCTATGGAGGATGCCAGGTTCCTTGCTACTACTGGGCCACTTGACCCTCATATAACCGTGCGGTTTATGCTTTATCACGAGGACGCAGGTTATTATAGGTTTGCACGTGATTACAGGCAGTTTCTTATAAACAGGTATGACCTGGCTGTGACCTACGATAACCGTCCCAAGATTTTTGTGGAGTTTTTGGGGGCATTTACAACTTTGCGCAATATTCTTGGGATAACTTATACTTCAGATTTTTCTATGACCAGCTTTGACCAGGCCAATGACATACTAACAGGCTTCCGCGATGAGGGGATACCTGTTGTGTCCAATTTCCGGTATGGGCTCAACAGTGGCCGTACTAACAGGATAAGCGACAGGGCCAGGCCGGTACGCGCACTTGGAAGCAGGGCGGAGCTTGATAATTTACTCGCGCTTTCTATACCAGGCGAAGAAGTGTTTTTGGAAGCGAGTTTGATGCGCTTTCACCAAGTACCATGGCTATATAATCACCGCCGCTACCAAGTTGCGGACTTTTTTGGGGAACAAGGTGTGCGCATAGCACCTAACTGGAACCCCGGCGGCACATTTTGGGGGACCGGTGCCTACTCTATGATGGGCTTTATCCATCCCAGATATTTGAACCATGTAGTGGATGGGTTTATGGCCGAGGCAGGAGGCTTCCCCAATCTTGCACTTATGGACTTTGGCTCGATGTTTTATGCCAGTTATGACCGCAGGGATATCGTTGGCCCGTTTGAGGCTAACCAGGGGGTTGTGATTCCTATATTGGAATCTATCGCCCAAGAGCGGACTATTGTGCTTGATAACCCCAACGCAGACAGGATACGCTTTGCTACGTATTCTACCAACATCTCGCGGGAATCTAGCGGTGCTGGGGTGTTTTATTCTACTATCCCGTTCCGCCAATTGGTCATGAGTGGTATTACGGAGTTTACTACCCTCAATGTAAACGGTGCGGCATCTGACCCGGAATACTTTTTACTTCAGGCCCTGGAACTAGGCGCGATTCCTAAGTTTTCGTTGTTTTATGAAAGCACAAGCACTCTGCTTCGCGCGGCTATTTCAGATTATATTGCCCACGAATATGGCAGAATACGAGACGACATTGTAGGCTTAGCTCATGCATACGCGGAGGCTTTTGCACAAATTGGTACCAAGGAAATTGTTAACCATGAGATGCTTATGTCTAATGTTTTTGCTACGACTTATGTAAACGGGGTACGTGTGTATGTAAACTACAACCGCTTCCCTGTGTACTTGGAAGATGGCCGCCGCTTAGAGGCGTTAGACTTTGAAATTGTAGGAGGAAACCTATGACAAAATCAAAGAGTAGTGGCGGTTTTAAATTCAGGAGGCCGGGGTTTCAAACATCGCGCAAGATAAATGCCTATGTGTTGCTTATCCCGTTCCTTGCAGGCTTCTTCTTGTTCTTTGCTGTGCCCATTTACAACTTGATTGTGTTTTCCTTGAGCCGGGTAGAGGTAGCAGAGGAAGGCGGGATGATGCTTACCTTTGTAGGGTTTGAAAACTTTGTAGACTTGTTTATGGTAGAAGTAAGCACAGCAAACCAGCAATTTTTACGGGTTTTTGCAGATGAAAACATGCGTATTTTCATGAATGCCCCCATTATGGTTATATTTAGCCTGTTTGCGGCTTTGCTTGTTAATGTCAAGTTCAGAGGCCGGGGCTTTGTGAGGGTTATCTTTTTCCTGCCTATAGTTACAGGGCTCCCTATTGTGCAAAGCCTGCTTACTGTTACTACCGGTGCAGATATTATGGACGCGTCTATCGCGGACACGTTTATCACCACAACAATTATGTCTTTTCTAATAAGCTATACGTTCTTGCCTATAGCATTAATAAGCTTTATCGCGACAGTTGCGGGTGAGATATTCTTCTTAATATCCAATGTAGGTGTGCAGACGCTTATTTTCCTTGCGGGGTTGCAATCTATTAACCCGTCTTTATATGAAGTTGCTAAAATTGAAGGTGCAAACGAGTACGAGACTTTTTGGAAAATAACACTGCCTATGCTTACCAATGTAATTGTGTTTGTAATTGTATATTCGTTTGTAGATTTGTTCTTGGATTCGCCGTTGGCCAACGAGGTTTATGCCTATGGATTCTTGCGCAACAATATTGGCATGGGTGCATCCTTGTCCTTGATTTATATGATTAATGTAGTATTGGGGCTGTTAGTACTGCTATATGCCTTTAGAAAGGTGGCTGGCAAACATGATTCGTAAGGCTAAGACTAAGACTAGTAGCGGGACTTCCGCAAAAGTTACAGTAGCCCGTATGAGGCGTGAAAGGCTTATCCATGGCACTATGGATGGCTACTATCTTAAAAACCAGGCAAAAAGTATAGTGGGTAATATTTTGTTTTATTCCTTGGTTGTTGGCCTTAGCTTTGCAATCTTGTACCCGCTAATCAGGGTGCTGCCGGTGGTTTTTAGTGAGTTTAGATATCTTAATGACCCGGATGTAATATGGGTGCCTATACAGTTCTCTATGCTTAGTTTTAGGGCGGCTATACGTGTCGGGTTTGGCAATTTTACTAACATGGGGCTGACGCTGGTGTACGCGGCGGTTATTGCCATTGTACAAATTGTTATTAGCGCTATGGCGGGTTATTCACTTGGCCGGGTAAAGTTTCCTGGGCAGACGATGGTTATGATTTTTGTGTTTATGGTCATTATTGTGCCGCCGCCGGCGTTACTTATCCCGCAATTTTTGCGGTTTGCCCAGTTTGAGGTTTTGGGGATTGTTGGGTTGTTTAATAATGGGCAGCCTCTTAATTTGCTTAACAACCAGGCTACTTTGTTTATATTGTCATTTACGGGCTTTGGCGTAAAACAAGCTATATTTATATTTATTTTTAGACAGTTTTTTAAAGGCTTGCCACTTGAACTTGAAGAAGCAGCGCTTATAGACGGTTGCGGTTTTTATAAGACATTTGTACGGATAGCGTTCCCTATGGCTGTACCGGCTATTGTTACTGTGTTTGCCTTGGCCTTTGTATGGAACTACGGTGATACGTATCTTACGGGGTACTTCCACCCAGACGGGCCGTATCTGGCTAACTCTTTGGATCTTTTGTTCCAGTATCAGAACATGGAGCACCTAAACAACTTTATTGTACGCATTTACAACTTACCCTTTAGTACCAGTTTTATGTTTGATGCTATAAAGCACGCTGCCGCTTTGGTGTATTTGGCACCGTTATTATTAATGTATTTTATTTCGCAGCGGCGTATTGTAGAAAATTTTGAGCGAGCTGGGATTGTTGGGTAATGGATATAGGACATATTATGCCACTATATGTGCGTAGAACAATCTGCATTTACATGATGTTTTTACTGCTAATGACTTTAGCATCTTGCGGGGCTGGCAACGACACAAATGAAACTGGTTATTCCCCAGATGGCGAAGCTTCATACGATTTAGACAATAGTACAGCTTACACAGAGTCAGATAATAATTATAACGGCGAACATGAATACAGTGATGATGCAATTGCACATGTACCAGGGGTACCATTGCTGCCGGCTGTACCTACACCCACCGGTTTGGCTGCACCTTTTGCCGAGGCGGCTGCTATCCTTCCGCCGCCAGTGGCACTTCCTGTGCGTGTACGCGGCACCCAAATACCTGACAGCCAGCTTATCACCATAGATACTACTTCGCGTTTCCAAGTCATAGAGGGCTTTGGCGCATCTGGGGCATGGTGGGCACAAAGCATAGGCGGTTGGGATAATATCCAGGATATTATGGACTTACTGTACTGCCGGGAGCTTGGTATCGGGCTTAATATATTCCGGTACAATATTGCGGCTGGTTTCCCTTCCAATGCCCGCGACCCATGGCGCAGCCAGGCTACAGTTGAAGTATCACCTGGTGTGTATGACCTTACCCTGGATGAGAATGCACTTCATGTGTTCCGTCTTGCCGTGGAACGTGGTGCCAACCGCAACGTGGCATTTGCAAAAAGCCCACCTTCTAGGATGACCGTCTCAGGCTTAACATCCGGCCATTGGCTGCCCTTTACCCCCAATTTACAAGAGGGTTACGAGGCTGCTTTTGCGCGGTATCTGGTGGATATCACGCTTTTATTGTTAGACGAAGGGCTCCCTGTCCGTTATATAAGCCCCATTAACGAGCCCCAGTGGGCATGGGGTGGAGTATACGCGTCACAAGAAGGGGCCTTTTTTTATCCAGAGCAAGTTGTTACCATGACCCGCGCCTTGGTGCATGAAATCGAAAACCGGGGCTTGCGGTATAATTTGCGTGCCTCTGTTGCAGAGTCTGGCACATGGAACGACTGGGATTACACCCTTAATATGTATAGGGAGCTTATGGCCGACCCGGTTATTGCCAACCATTTGACCCATTTTGCTGTGCATTCATACTGGTCTAGCGAGATGGACAAACGGCGTGCGGCGTTGTTTTTCCAAGGTATCCCGGACATGTTGCCCCTTAAACAAACAGAATGGTGCGAGATGGAATGGGGTATGGACTTGGGCATGGACGCAGCGCTGGTACTTGCCAGGGACATGCACGACAACCTTACGATTTTAGACGTAGTATCATGGAGCCATTGGCTGGCCGTATCCAGATATGACTACCGGGATGGCCTAATATACGTAGACATAGGCACCCAGGAGTTTACATGCAGTAAGCGAATGTGGGCTATGGGGAATTTTTCGCGGTTTGTACGTGACGGGTTTGTGCGAGTTGACACCGGCCTGGGCAGGAGCCTTAGAAATTTACTTGTCTCTGCATATCAAAGCCCTGATGCCAGTGAGCTTGTACTTGTTGTTATAAACCCGGAGGATGAGCCGCGTACAATAGGTGTTGATGTATTTGGGTATGGCTACACCTATGTGCATATCACAGACGAGACTCGTGATATCAGGGCTGTATACGAAAGGCTTGATGATGTTTGGGAATATGTAATACCGCCTAGGTCTGTTGTGACTTTTGTAAATAGGCGGTAGATATAGCGTATTTCCTTTCGAGGCAACGGGCGACAGGCTGGACTGTTTCCGATAAACATGAGATCTACACTGCAAGTGCAAGCTCTGTCTCAAGCCACTTTTCAAGAAAATCCCTGTTTGCCACATCGTCCAATGTAAAATTAAAACCAACGAAACGGCAACTCTCAAATTCTTCGTTGTCATGTGTAAAGTGATAAGGCCCCCCGTGCTTGCATTCTACAAAGTTAGGATTCTTTTTTGCACAGCCTCCGCAGCCCCTTGCGTCCCTCATAATGCTTATCATACCTTCGGGCAGATTGGCTGCTATGCGGTTAGAGTTTGTGGTGTTATTCGTATTGGGTCTTATTGTGCACGCAGTTTCGTTCATTGTAATCCGGCATACAATCTTTTTACTGTTTGCAGAGGTGTATGTGAAGTTCCCCTTATTGTCAACGGCGGCTTTACACCCACCAGCTATTAAATAACTGTCAATTTGGGTAATCCACTCTTTTATTTCGGCTGGTTGTAGGCTAATTAGTTCATTAAACCTGTCATCTTTTTTACTCATCATATTCCTCCTGTTTGAGTTAATTTTCTTATAGTGGACTAATCCAATATGGTATAAGTCAGACACTGCGGGGTGCCTATTATGTGGCATGAGTATATCATAGGTGTTTTTATATTTCGTGATGTGGTCTGCCCTCTTTTTCTCGCTACACATAAAATTAGGGGTATTAAGAAAGGAATTTAGCAAATGGCCGAAGACAATGTAACTTTCGCGCAAAAACAAATGAAGACCAAACCAAAACCGGAAGAAATTATACATGAACTTCTTGATGGCGAAGTGAAAGAGACTGCATTGGAGTTTGTCGCCTATTTAAGAGCGAATAAACTCACGCCACGATACAGTTCAGTAAATTCTTGGAATATAACTTACAAGGGCAAAATGTTATGCTACATAAAAATAATAATTAAAACGGGAAAAAACACATGGAACATTGCGTTTCGTTTAGAAAAATTCGGCCATGAATTTAGTGATGGGTTCAAAAAAGCCATACAAGAGAATCTAAAACCATGTACAGCTTGCTTAAAAGCATGTTCGAAAGGAATAAACCTGATTATTTTTGATAAAGAGATAAAAAATATATGCCGTGGATGGCCGATTCAATTTGAAAATCCAAATGTTAATACATTGGGGTATGCAAATGAATTAATGGAATACAGGAAAAATCTTATTAACACAAACAATCTTCCTCCCAAATTCTTTTGGAATTTATAACCACACAAACTACACAGTTTCAATCATTTTACTCCACAATGTTGCCAATTAATAAAAACGGGGCTCTTGCGAAGAAAAGCAAGTCAGCCCCTTTTTTTGCGATACCTTTGATACAGTACACGTTAGTGCATCGAAGGTGTCGCAATAATGCCCGTTATTATAGTATTATAAGGTCGGACCTCTTATAGCCCAAGTACCGCAAGCCTTTCCTTCAAAAATTCCACCGCGAGCTTGATATCAGCTTCTGGGTTGTCGCCTACTTCGCGTTCTATGGTCAAAAAGCCATCAAACCCTATGCTGTTAAGGGCTTTTAGATACTCATCCCAGTTAACCCCTCCTTGGCCAAGGGGTACTTCCTGCCATTGCAATGGCTTGGCAGATAGCTGTATTCCATCTTTGGCATGGGTATGCACAATATAATCACTAAGGGTATGGACCCCTGCCACTGGGTCATCTGCTACCACCATAACCAGGTTGGCTGGGTCGTAGTTTACCCGTACACCTTTAGCACCCAGGCTGTCAAGGAACTCGCCAAGGAGCGCCGCACTTTCTGGGCCTGTTTCTACAGCGAAATATGAACCTATAGAATCCGCATACAATGCCAGCTCGCGGCAAGCAGTACGCATTATTTCCTTTTTCTTGCATTCTTCTGCCGGGACTGTACCTATGTGGGTGGTAACTACGTCACACTCGAGACGCTTTGCCAAATCCATGATTTCTTTAGAGCGTTGGACGCGCCATTTATTAGCCTCTGCAATTTCGAAACCAGAGCCCACTGCTTCTGGGGTTGCGCCCAAATCACCACATATAGCAGAAAACACCATGCCATGGCTCTTTACCAGATCAAGCCACTCGCGAATTTTTGCGTCGGTCATGTTCTCTGGGGCAAGCTCCCCGTCAACTGCGTAGGCTTGGATGCCTTCTACGCCCAATGCCGCTGCACGAGCTACTGCTTCTTTCAAGTCGAGTCTAAAACCTTCTATCAATACACCTATTTTCATGGATTTTATCTCCTTTTATCATTGGCGCTGCCATGAACTCACATCATGCGTTGTAATATGCCATGCCTAACTGGGTACGGTTGGTTACGTTTAATTTTTCCATAATAACAACAATGTTGTTGCGCACTGTACCTTCGCTTAAAAATAGATTTGCCGCGATTTCCTTGTTAGGTAGCCCCTGCGCTATTAGGCGGGCTATGTCGCGCTCACGGGGAGTAAGGGATTCTAGTGCTGGGTTTTCTTGAGGGGCTAGTTTCTTTAGCACATGTGTATCTACTACTCCGGTGCCATCCAATAAAAGGCGCAATTTGCCTGCTATGCCAGAGATTTTATCGGTCTTGACGAGATAACCGTCTGCGCCGGCGGCTAGGGCCTGCTGTATATTGGGGCGGTCGTCGAACGTTGTTAGCATCATAATTTTGATGGCCGGGTAGCGAGTTTTGAGTAGACGGGTTGCGGCTATACCATCCATTCCAGGCATGTTTATGTCCATCAATATGATGTCAGGCAGTGTATTTTCGCATATTTCAACGGCTTGGGCACCGTCTGCGGCTAGGCCTGTAATGGTTATGTCTTGCTCGCGGGACAGGCTTATCTCAAGGCTTTTTCTTATTAACCGGTCATCATCTACTATTAGCAGGTTCATGGCTTGAGATACCGGTCCATCCACTGGATTATCTCTGTAAGTCTTTTAATCCTAAGTTCTGGCTTACCTGACCGCGAAAGCTCGTGATTTTCGCCGTGGAACACTACAAGCCTTGTATCCACGCCCAGCAGCTTAAGCGCAGTATAAAACTGATAAGCCTCTGGCACCCAGCATCGGTAATCCGCGTCCGAATGTAATAATAGTGTAGGTGTTTTCACGTTTTTGGCGTATTTTAATGGCGAATGCCACCATAATTTTTCTGCTTCTTCCCATACATCGTCTACACCCATCTGGTCCTTGCCAAAGTAATAACCAATATCGCTGATGAAAGTAAAAGGCATCCAGTTGGAAATAGAACGCATAGACACGGCAGCATTAAAACGGTGGGTATGCCCTACTATCCAGTTGGTCATAAACCCGCCATAAGAGCCGCCTAGTACACCCATGTTATCATCGTCTATGCCAGGATATCGTGCTTGGCATGCGTCTACAAACTGCATAAGGTCGTCATAATCTATCGTGCCGTACTTGCCCCTGATATCCGCAAACTGGTTGCCTTTGCCGTCACTGCCTCTTGGGTTCGAATACATGACGAAGTAACCATTACTTGCAAAAACTTGCATCTCATGGAAATAGCTTTCTGTGTAGGCTGTTTTTGGCCCACCGTGGATTTGTAACACTGCTGGATATTTTTTACCTGGCTCGTAATTTACGGGTTTTATCACCCAACCGTCTATTTCTACGCCGTCTGTGTTTTCAAATGTAAAGTATTCGGGGGTGGAGTACATGTGGGTCTTGTGGAACTCGTCGTTAAAAGCGCTTATTTTTGTTAGATTGCCGCCTATGGACTCGTATACCTCCATCAGTTTGCCAGGCTGCATGAAGCCCATAACCGTGCGTGCGCCTTGTATATCAAAAAAATCTATGTTGCCGCCGCTGTTTGTGGTGTTTTGTATTGCACCAGTATTAAGGTCAAGGGCTAGTATGTCTGTTTTATATCCGCTGATGGATGTGAAGTAGTAATAATCGCCTTCTACTTTGCTGGTAATACCACCACCAAACTTAGAATCCGAGTTCCCGGGTTGGCCTATTGTGCTGTCGTGTTCGGCTAGTTTTACGGCTTCTTTAGTTGCCGGGTCCACTATATAAAAGTGGCCATGAGTATGAAGGGGCTGCCCAGGCTCTGAAAAAGATACAAGCAGCTTGCTGTTCCAGTAGTCAAAGGCTCTTACCCTTTTAGGCTCTTGCAAAGCTTTTTTCTCTTCCAAAGTTTCTAGGTCTAGGATGTAAATGTTAGTTTCCATGCTGTGGATTTCTGCAGGGGCGGGGTCGCCCGTGTATGCAAGGTATTTCTTGCAGGGTGATAGTTTATAGTCAGAAACATTGGCTAGTTCGTGGGTGATGGGCTTTAGGCCGGTACTGGTAAGAATATTAAGTCTTGTGCGCTTTTTGTTTGTAAAGCCCTTGCCGTTAAACCAGTATGGCAGCTCGTCTATTACTTGATAGCTCTTGGCCTTTTCTTGTTCTTTCAAAATTTCCTGGATTTCTGCTTCGGTTTTGCCTTGTAAACTAGGTCTTGCGTTGTTGTAAATGGTTGTTGCGATGTATTTATCAGCTGTTAGTTGTTCTAGTTTTGTGACGGTCGCGTCTACTTTGAAGGCTAGTTCTGCTTCGCCGCCGTGGATATTTATTGTGTAGAAGCAGGTTAGCTCGTGGCCTTTTTCGATTTTTTCTTTGTCTTTTTTATCGCGCACTTCTGAAAAAAGGATTGTATCGTTGTCCTTCCATATAAACTGGGCAATCTTGCCTTTTGAGTTGGTTAGGGGTTTAAAGCCTTGGCCCTTGTCTATGAATATTGCTATGTCGTAATCGTTGTCATCGTTGGCTTTGCGGCCCAGGAGGGCTGTGTTTTTGCCGTTTGGGGAGAGCTTTAGGCTGTCTATGAAGCGATAGTGTTTAAAATCAGATATTTGTATGTTTTTCATGTGTCATCTCCTTTATAGCAATTCACTTATAAACGGTCCCGTCCGGGCCGAAAACGCTTATACATCTGCTATTTTCGGCTCGGGCGAGACTGCTCATATTTTGTAGCTATGAACATAGCTTCTTAATCCGCTATAACTAACTCATGCCGGTATGTCCCGGCCCGTTCGCCGCATGCTGTGATTGTAATAACGCTTCCTGGTTGTGCCATAACCAGCCATTCGGCTTTTTTTTCGCTACGCCCAGGTATGTGCCCTAACTCTAACTTTGCCTTGCCTTGGGCAACTTCTATATCATCGCCACTAATAGCCACTTCAATTGGCTTGCAAACTGCAATCTGCGTAGCTAGGTTTGTCCCGGCGGTATTAAGGTACCCGCCGTTGACTATGCCGCAACTCACACGATACAGCCCGTCTGCAACTTTTTCTACATTCACTTTACGCACTTCTATGCGGGCCATCGCACGGGCTTGCATGTTAGTGAATCGCATGTTTTTTTCGCAAACATCTGGCAAAAACTGCTCTGGTGGGTTTTGGAACATATATTTATGCTTCCAGCCGCCTATCTCTACTTCACCGAGTTGTGGATGCTCAAATTTCGTCCATGGCATAAACCCATCCAGGCCTTCTTTATCATGCCACTCGAAGACTTTTAACATATCTGCTTCTTGCTCTTTATCGCTTTTGGGCTTGGGTGGTGCTTCAAATTTTTGCTTATCTACACCAGATGCAACCATGGCACTCCACAGCTCTGTAGACCATGACAGGATACCGCGATGGTTATAAACCCAGTCCATATACGCGCCACGATATGGCTTGCTTTGGTCAAATGTGAAAGCATCATATACGCCGCAATGGCCATAATCTGTGATTTCTGCACCCAAAGTCCCCAGTAGTTTGTACGCCTCTAGGTCAACCTTATCCATTTTAGAATCAGGGATAGTGCAGCAGGGGCGCAAATGCACGTTGCCGAAGGTGTGGTAACTCATGGCCCCGGCTATGTTCTTTTTATTAATCAAAAAATCTGCTACTGCTTTAGCTTCCGGCTCAGAGAGGGCATAGTCACCTGAGCCAATTTGTTTTGCGTCTATATCCCAAAACGCGGGCATATTGCGGTTTAAATCCAAGCCCCAGCGCGGGCGCGCTATGGGGACTTCTATGCCATTAAAATCTACAATGCGCCCTTCCTGGTACAGCCTATAGTATGTGCCGCCAAAGTCATCTGGCCTACGGCGCACCATAAGACGCGGGTCAGTCTGCGAGACTTTCCATTCCCCATGAGGGTCTTGGACACGCATTTGGGTGATTACGCCGTCACCGTTTATATCTTCTGCATGAAGGCCCGGTTGGTCTTCTGTAAACGGGAAGATACGGGTCGATGAACGTAGGGTGTATGGGGTGTTCATGTACATTTCCGACCCGTCTATACATACACGGGGCACGATATACCAGGCGTAGTTAGTAAGCAGCTCTGTAACTTCGCTGTCCCGGTCGTAATTTTCGAGGAACCAGCTAACGGTATAAAGAGCTACGGCAGAGCCGGTTATTTCCCCTGCGTGGAAGTTTGCGTCTACGTAATAGCCGGGTTTTTCATGGGCAGGGGCGCCTGGGGCGGTAATCTCCAGACAGATAATGTCACGGCCTTCGTATGTTTTGCCTATGGGGTAGGATTTAATTAAATCCGGGAAGGCCTTGCACCACTGGGCGATAAGTTCTTGGATCTCCGGCCAGTTGTAATACTTTGCGGTTGTGTAAGGTACTTTCATTTGCTGTTCACCTCTCTTGATGGATTTATATTGTAATAGTTTAGCTTTTTATGTCATATGTGGCAAGGTATTGAGTTATAGGTACAACACAAGTGACACGAAATATCTCACCTGTGTCAACAGCTAAGCTGCCGCCTACTGCCGCTACCCGGTGGCGTAGGTTTCTTAGGCCTTGGCCCATAATATTTTTTTTGTATACCACACCGTCATTTTCGACACACAGGCGTACGATATGTGGCGTTGTATCCAGATATGCAGTAATAGTGCGTGGCTTAGCATGTCTAATTGCGTTTGTTAGCGCTTCGTTCAGACATGCTTCTAATACGCCCCATACATGCACAGGCACATTGGCTGTATCACCAAACATGTTAAATTCAATATTTGCTGCCGGGAAGCGCATACACGTTTCCTGCAACGATTCTACGCCCAGCGCTGCCACGGGCGCTAGGTTGTGCACGGCATCGCGCATTCTGTTTGCACCGCTTTCTAGTCGCTCTAGCGCTGCGTCGTACAGGGCTAGTACGTCTTCCGCTTCGGGTTTTGAACATATAACCCCATCCAAAACTTCACGTGCCGTTTGCAAAGACATAAACGCAGCCACTATTTCGTGTCCGGCGTTATCATGTATTTCCCGGGCGATCCTGGCCCGCTCGCTCACAACAGTCATACGCTCTATTTGCGTCGTAGCAGACAGTAGTTCTCTTTGGAGGGATTCTAATTCATAATACCGCCCTGCCTCCGCATCACGGCCTCTTTGGCCTAACGTGTGCCCTTTTTCCCATTGTCTAAGAAAAAACCCTGCAAGCCCACCCAAAAAAGCCATTGCCCCGGCATTAATATCCACAAAAAAGACCCCTAATGCCAACACTGCCATAAACTTATGGTAATACATAGCAGAAAACAGCGAAAGCACCAGCGCATACGGGAAAAAAATCACGCATACAGCTACATCCAACACAACAGTCAGGCCCAAACTTGGCAAGCGCAACCTAATTAAGCCCATACATGCCAAAAAAAGCGTAATATAAAAGCCCATTGGGTCGCCACTGTATAACCAGTAAGCGCCCAACAGGCTTAGTGCTGCAATATAGCATATTATAAAGCTGCGTTGTGGAAGGGTGAAGTCCTTCATCATGTCGCCCCTAAATTAGTTTAAACAATCCGTCTTTTACTACCATACAGTATATAAACCACTGCAAACAATGACATAACCCCAAGCGAAATCCAAAACTGACCATTTATACCGTAGTTGATTAAGTTCTCTAACCCTCTGGCGGCCCAGTGCGTGGGGAAAAGTGCACCAAAGCGGCGCAAAAACACTGGCAATATAGAAAGTGGCATCATAAGTCCGCCCAATACCGCAATAAGATTAATAATTATAGCAAACGCGGCAACACTGGCTTCCTTGTCTTTAAAAATTGCAGCCCATACAAAAGACAAGCCGATGGACGTACCCCCAAGGAAAGCATAGCACAAGGCTATCCCGGTAGCAAACTCTATCCCCCAGCCATGGCGGGCTAAGCCCACAATCCCAATTATAGCAGATACACCAGCCACAGGAATCATCGCAGAAAAGAAATTTTGCATCAGGTAACTACGCATGGTTACAGGCCCTGCCAGGATACGTATTACTGTACCGTCTATACGGTCAAGCTGAATACCTCGTGCCATATAAAACGCACCAAGCATCATTAGTAGTGCCGACAAGAAAATCCCCGCATGAAACGCTGGCGGCTCGCAAAAGTTTACATACCCAGCAGAAAATACAATAATAAGGGGCAAAGCACCATTCAAGATAATTGTCGCAGGACTTGATAGCCCCCGCCGCAAAGAGTACTTAAATACGGTCAAAACGAACGCCTCCTCGAAACTATAACAACAATAATAGCAAGCAATATAGTGGTCGCAGTCAAAGTTCCCATGTTTAATAATGCAGTTGACATATCACGGCCCATATACTGAAGAGCTCCACCAAAATTGTCGCTTACAGAGTTACCCATAATCCCGGAAGCCATAATAGCACGCATTGCTTGGGCATACGGTGTCATATAATTAAAGAAGACATTTAAAGCATGGATGTTTATATTAATAGTGACCAAAAAATCACCCGATGGCACTATCATAAAAAACGAAAACAATACACATACAGCCTCGGCTACACCTTTTTTGCGTATCAGCAAAGACACAAGCATCCCAAAAACCTGTGAAAATACTGCAATAATAACAATCACGGTCAACAGTACAAACGGGTTATGCACATGGGCGTTGAGTGCAATAGCAGCAACAGCCATAATCAACACACCGGTTAGCACCGAAAAAAACACACTAGCCATCATAATAGAAAATAGATACTTACTCAACGACGCAGGTGCGGCCAACAGCCTCCATCTACGCGAATTTTTAAAGTCACGGAAAAAGAGATCAACCATGTGAGTACCGTACATAAACTGGAACATTACCATAATCAGTGTTGCTATGGATGTAGCTGTTACGGAGTACCCACTAAAAAGTGTATCGCCGCCCTCCATGGCATTTACATTAACAGTAACATTAATAAAAACCAACAACACAGGAAAAAATACATTTATAGCAAGCCCAATAGGCTCTACGAGCAAACGCTTAAAATAATGCTTAGTTATCATCATATATACCTCCATCAAAAACTTTATACTAACCTTCCCCACCATCGCGAAGTTTGCGCCCGGTAAGTGTAAGGAAAACATCTTCTAGGTTGGATTTATCTGCAGTAATATTGACTACACCACCGTGCTTGATTGTCACTTCCATTATACGGTTTAGGTTGCCGCTATCGGCACCAGATATAATTACATAGTTGTTGCCACTAACAGATACATTTTTCACGCCAGATACTGCCTTGATATCCTCGGTAAGGGCATCCGATGGGGAAGCCGCTATCATACGTATTGTATCCTCGTGATGGATACGCCCTATCAACTCATCAAGCGTTCCTTCCGCAATAACCCGCCCGCTGTCCATTATGGAGATACGGTTACAAATTGCCTGTACTTCTTCCATATAGTGTGTTGTGTATACAACGGTTGTCCCTTCGGCGGCTATTAGTTTTACAGATTCTAAGATATGATTACGTGATTGAGGGTCTATGCCCACTGTTGGCTCGTCCATTATTAGTAGTTTGGGCCTGTGTACAAGCGCACAGCCAATGTTGAGCCGCCGCTGCATCCCGCCAGAGAACTTACTGGGGCGTTTTTTTGCATGCTCGGTAAGGCCTATAAATTCTAGTACGCGCTTTACGTTGCTTTCGAGATCGGCACCTTTTAGGCCATACAACCCGCCAAAATAGCGCAAGTTTTCTATTGCAGACAGCTCTGTAAACACTGTTATCTCTTGTGTGACAAGTCCCATATTGCGCCTGATACTTGTGTTGTTTATGCCTTGGCTTTCGCCAAAGACTTTAATCTCGCCGGAGTCTATGCTTATCAGCCCTATCAAGGAGCGTATCGCAGTGGTTTTACCGGCACCGTTGGGCCCAAGTAGGCCCAATATTTCGCCTTCTGCTATATTTAAATCCAGGTGGTCTAGGGCCATTGTGTCCCCGTAACGCTTTACTACATTTCTCATGCTTGCTATCATAATTTTTGCCTCCTTATTAATATCATTTTATTTTTTGCCATGCGGCGGTTCTTATGCAGCAATTATATTATTGGTTATCATGCCAGGGTAGTTACATTTGTCATGAAGTTTAACATTACACCACTTGACTCCGCCAACATGGCAGTGTATGATTACCCTGCGAAAATTGGCCAATGTTACAGTGTCCTTTGAAATGGCAAGTTCGCAAAGGCCCAGCGAATCGCCCGGAGGGAGGGAAGTCCAATGTCAGAGGTAGTTATTAAAGATAATGAGACCCTGGACAGCGCGCTTCGGCGTTTCAAGCGTAACTGCGCAAAAGCTGGTATCATGGGGGAAGTACGCAAAAGAGAACACTACGATAAACCCAGCGTAAAACGTAAGAAGAAGTCAGAAGCGGCACGCAAGCGTAAGTTTTAGTAATGATGACATATCTAATCGCCTCTTGTATAACTATTCGCTATGGTGGATGGTCATACAGGGGGCGGTTTTTATTTATGCTTTTATCAATGACTGCCTTAATGATACAAGAAAAGCCCGGACATGTGAGGACTATTAATCCCCATATGCCGGGCTTTATAGGTTGTATGATGTTTGTGCTTGAATTATATCGATATAATATATGTTAAAATTATACAACCATAGGCTGTAATTGTCGCCCATGTAGCGCTTCATCTATTGTGGCAAGGGTATACTCACCCTTTAACACCATAGACCTTGGTTTTTCGTGTGGGTTATCCTGCCCAAAGGGTACAAAATAAATATTGCGCATCCCCAACAGCATCCCGATGTTTTTTGCACCACTACCTAGTGCATCATTGCTAGAAAGCCCCAGCACCACTGGCCTGTTGTTTCTAAGATGTGCTTTGACGGCCATTGTCACGGTTGTATCTGTTATACCATAGGCTATCTTGGCCATTGTATTGCCTGTGGCGGGCAGTACAACAAGTATGTCTAGTAGCTTAGCCGGGCCTATGGGTTCGGCTTCTAGGATAGTTGTTATCACAGGCTGGCCGGTAAGTTCGGTCAGCTTTTCCTTAAGACCTTCGGCAGTCCCAAACTTTGTGTCCATTGTGTCTACAGATTGTGAGATAATTGATACTACCTCCGCACCGCTTCTTACCAAGTCGCTTATTATTGTAAGCGCAGCATCCAATGTACAGAACGACCCAGTTAGCGCAAAGCCCATGCGTTTACCTTCAAAACTGGCTTTCATGATGTCGGCCCCCCTTCAATTTTGCTTGTATTCTTATCATCCGTTGCGGCGGTATCTGCCGTATGCAGCACACCCTCTGTCTCTGTTATAATATGGTTAATAGTATCCAAGATATACGTCGCAGTTGTTACCGGCGCTATCTTTCCTGGCAGCGATGTTGTAAAAAGCACCTTTAGCCCAAAATCCCGGGCATCGTTTACGTCCACGCCATATGGGGGGGAGGCTAAATCTATAATTAATGTGCTTTTCCTGATATGCTTCATGTTGCGCTTATCAAGGAGCACCTTGGGCACAGTGTTAAATATCACATCCGCTTCTTTAAGCTGCATGTCTATATCCTCGTGCCGGGCAACCTTGTGGCCGCAACTTTTGGCAAGTGCCGCCGCCCGGCCAGAGTTAACAACCATGGTCACTACCGCACCCATACCCCTTAGCATCGCCGAAAGCACCGTGCCAATACGCCCATAACCTATCACCAGCATGTTATTGCCATGCAGGGTGATGTCGGTTTCTTCTATGGCGATTTTTATGGCCCCTTCTGCGGTTGGGATGGCATAGCAAGTAGGGGTAAATTTATGTATTTTGAAAAGGAGGACGATTAAACAATGCATACAACACATAAAGCATGTACAAGATGGCCCGTTAATAATCAAGTAATAATAACAGGCGGCGCAAATGGTATAGGGCGCTGTATCGCAGAAGCGTTTCTGCATATAAACGCAACAGTCGTCATCATAGATATAGACAAGCTCGCGGGTGAAAGCATGCAAGCACGACACAAAAACCTGCGCTTTTTTCATGGAGATATTGCAGAGAAAGAAACGCTTGAACAATTAGTAAACTCCCTTTCGCAGCCAATAAACTGTCTAATAAATATCGCTTGCATCGGGCGGCATGGGCTACTTTCTGGCTGCTCTTATCATGATTTTGAATATGTACAGCGGGTGGGTGTGACCGCGCCTTTCTATCTTACAAGCTTACTACTACAAAAGGACTTACTCGCACATGGCGCGTCCATAGTCAATATATCATCGACCCGCGCCAACCAGTCTCAACCGGATACAGAAAGCTACACAGCAGCAAAAGGCGGTATCTTGGCACTAACCCACGCTATGGCCGTAAGCCTGGCCGGCAAAGCAAGGGTAAACGCCATAAGCCCTGGGTGGATAGAAACCGCCACATATCATACCAATGCAAAAACACATGCACACTCCCCCCAAGACAATGCGCAGCATCCAGCCGGCCGCATAGGGACGCCAGAAGACATTGCAGAAGCGGTCCTTTTCTTATGTAGCACAAAAGCCGGCTTCATCACAGGTGAAACAATAACAATTGATGGCGGTATGAGCCGTCTTATGATATACAACAACGACCATGGCTGGAGGTATGAATTAACATGAAAAACAATAAAATTTTCAAGATGCCGTTTTCAAGCGTCTACCCCCTCTATCTTAAAAAAATAGAACGTAAAGCGCGCAACAAGTCTGAGCTGGATGCCGTAATTTGCTGGCTTACTGGTTACGATGAAGCAGCACTGGTATCGCAAATAGAAAAAACAGTAGATATGGAAACTTTCTTCCAAGAAGCGCCACAAATTAACCCAAATGCACCGCAAATAAAAGGGGTAATTTGCGGCGTCCGCGTAGAAGACTTACAGGACCCGCTAATGCAAAAAATCCGCTGGCTGGACAAGCTAGTGGACGATTTGGCTAAAGGCAAAACCAAAACAGTATAAGATAAATTTGTATAAGACAAACACACCCATGCATACAGTTATGACGGGTGCAAAAATTATATGGACAAGGCATGTATAAGCAAGAAAATCCAAATCGGCATTTATCGCGAACTATACAAAAAAAACCTGCTTACAAAGGCACAACTTACAAAAGCCATCGAAATTGCCAGCAAAAAAAGAGGTGAAAAACAGTGACTCAAAAGCGAGTCGCAGCATATTGCCGGGTTAGTACAAAAAAAGAAGAACAAGAAAAGTCACTAGAAAGCCAACAAAAATACTTCATAGATACAATAAATAAAAATCCAGCATGGCAGTTTAATGGCATATATTCCGACGAGGAATCCGGCACAAGCACAAAAAAACGCAAGGGCTTTTTGCAAATGATGGACGATGCAAGAGAGCACAAATTTGACATGATTTTAACAAAAGAAATTAGCCGCTTTGCACGCAATGTACAAGACAGCATCATGTATACACAAGAGCTGCGCAAGCTAGGTATCGAGGTAAGGTTTTTGACTGACAACATAAGCTCGTTCGACGCGGACCATGAGCTACGGTTTAATCTTATGTCCAGCATCTACCAAGACGAGAGCCGCCGCACATCACAGCGCGTAAGATGGGGGCAGCAACGCCAAATGGAAAATGGCGTTGTATTTGGGGTTAGTGTATATGGGTATCACCTAAAAGGCGGTAAGCTTACAATCAATGAAGATGAAGCAAACACTGTCCGTCTGATATACAGCTTGTATCTAGACGAGGGTATGGGCGCACACCTGATTGCCAAAAACCTAGAAAACAGGGGAATACTAAGCCCTTCTGGTTCGCAGTTATGGAAAAATGCATCCATACTAAGGATGCTTAAAAATGAGAAATACATGGGCAAACTAAAGCAAAAAAAGCAAATCACTCTAGACTATAAAACTCACGAACGCAAAATAAACAACGGCGAAGAAGACTACATAATTATAGAAAACAACCACCAAGCCATAATCTCACCAGAAATATGGCATAAAACTCAACAAGAAATAGCCAACCGCAGGACAAAAATAATCAACAAAAGCAACCATAGTAACCGTTACTGGCTAAGCGGTAAAACAAAATGCGATATATGCAACTCTACATATAAGCGAAAAAAAATAAGTAGCGGTAAGTACCAATACATCACCTGGCTGTGCACAAAATCCAGCAAAGAGGGTAAAGAGAAAATTAACAGTGCAGGTCTAATCATGGGGTGCAACAGCAAAACCATCCATGAAAGCATGCTGCAAGAAGCATTCACAGAGATGCTAAAAAACATCATGCCTAGCAAATCCGAAATAGTACGCGATATCAAATCCACACTACATGAAGTTTTGCATCTTACCAGCGACATTAAAACAGAAGCTAACCGGCTAGAAAACGATATACGCCGATACGAAAACCGCCTATCAAAGCTAGTCGAGCTATATCTAGAAGGCGGTATAAACCGAGCACAGTATGACTTGCAATATGTAAGCACAACAAAGCAGCTTGCAGCACAACACGGCAAGCTACAAGCACACACAACAACCACCAAAGCGCAAACCACGGCAGTAAAACTAGAAGGTATAATTACATATGTAGAAAATATTTTAGACTTCAAACTATTTTCGGAAGAACTGGCTAAGACCCTCGTCCATAGTGTCGTAGTCAAAGACCGGGAGAGTATTACTTATCATACAACCATCAAAGATAAAGAAAATGATTTTTTTTGCACTCTAGTTAAAATGCCGTTGGGATGGCATTTTGCACCAGCAACTCCTCCCGGCTCAACATGTCAATAACGCTAACGCTATACTTTTTTGCTAACGCTATTGCAAATGGCTGTATATAACCGGCAATAAAGGTTTGTGACGGTTTTATCAACCTAAATATATCCTCTACCAAAACCGGCTCATCATGGAAAGGTGTATTAAGAACCCCACCATGCGCGCAGGGTATTGGTCCTATTATATAATCGGCCCCGGAAATTGTTTCATATATGTTCTTGCATTGCATAGGCGTCTCACGTTCGTAACCACTAAACCCATACATTTTTACCCTATGCCCCAGCCGAAACAACATCTCGGCCAAGGCGATGCTTCTTTTGTCGCCACCAACAATGGCATAACTGCGTATAGTCATAGAATTTACCCCTTTCATGCAAACCATTGCTTGCATGGCCATCTCCTGGTTTATTCTATGTCCATGTGGGGCAGGTCGTTCCAAGTCAAAATGTCATGCACCCGCCGGGTATCTCCCGCCGGGTACCTATGTTACTAGAAACTTATTACCCAAGTGGGATGTCATATAATGCAGCCAAAAATTGTATATCTGCTTCTATAAGCATTGTTTCAAAGCCATCGAATACAGCATCAAACATCATTGACTCTTGAGTAGGTATTGGTACCGATGTGCGGATTAAAATGTGAATTGCGCCTAATAAATCTTCTTCATCAACATCTGGCGGGGCCGAAGAACCAGGAAATATATTGTCCGGATCGGGCTCTATGCGCTTTATTATGTGTATCCCATGGGTTGATATTACAAGGCCGCTTATCTCGCCTATTTCTAACTCTATTGTGGCATTTTCAAATGGCGGCACCATATCTCCTCTTACAAAAGTATAGCCCTCTGGGAAATCTGTCATCCCTGGGTCTTCGCCATAAGTCTCTATCAGCTCACGAAAATCTTCGCCTTGCTGTGCCCTCTCCAAGATGGCTTCTGCTTTTTCTATATAAGCGAGTACTTCCTCTGGCATATCTGGCGAGTCTTGCATATATGCTTCAAATTGCGCAAACTTATCTGGGTCGTTTATTATGGCTTCTACAACATATACTACTGGATGCTGGAAGCCCATCTCGGCCCACTCTATGTCGTGTTCGATGGCATAGCCATAAAACAACTTCACATGTGCTGCCATCCTAGTTGCTTCTTCTAGCACAACCCGCCCAAAGTTTGCACCGTCTCTAAAAATTCTATCAAAATCAAATTCTACATCATCAGGGAACATTTCCATATATTCCATTACAAGCATATTAATAGGCCATGACCCGAACTCCATCATCACCTCGCCGGCGTTTATGTTTATGCCGTTTACAGTTGCCACTATCATATCAAAATCCGAAAACTGTTCATGATGACAGTCATCGTCGCACTCGTGCTCGTTGCTTGAGCCGCTGCCTCTTTCTGCTTCGGCATCAAACTCCAATGCCTGGTAGTGCCACTCTAGGTCATCCTCAGGTGTTGCAGTCTCGGCATTTGCGCAACCTGCTGCAAAAGCGATTATAAATACCATTATTACCGCGCTTACCCATGGCCATTTTATTATGCTTGATTTTTGTATGTTCTTCATATGTGACTCCCTTCGAGCTAGAAGCAATAATTTCTTCGGTACCCACGATATCATATAACCATAGGCAAGTACAGTGATATGTGTAAACATTCGGTAAATGATACTGCATTTTGGCTTTTTATGACTGTGTGATGACTTGATCCATATCGTACAGCGCCGTTATTTTCTTGCCAGGGTCGACTGTTAAAAACCGCTTACTGTCCCATGGGCCGTTTATCATGTCTTTGAGGTATGTGGTGTCACCTTCTAGTACCCGTAGTGTCTTGCCCTGGGCCTCTACTATTTTGCGAAAATTATCTTCGCAGCCTGGTATTTCGAAACCATTTATCTTGATATAGGCCGCTTCGGGGGTTTCTATTTGTGGGTGCATAGTATCCCATACATATATTGCGTTATCTTCACCATACTGCTCTACCAGCGCACGGTATTCGGGGTGTGTTTCACGGCACTGTGATGGATGTGTGCCTGGGGTGTTTTCTACATATCCGCGCTCATAATAACCGCTTGTGCACCAGCGCATACTTAGATTATTGCCAAATTCCTTTATAAATTTCTCTTTCGTACCCATAAACATAGTGCAGCAGTCGTGGACACGGGGTACTACCATTTTTATGGGGCAGGATATCCCCACTGTTGCATTGCCGCACAAACCATATAAAAGTAGCAGCAAGTCATAGTTTCTTGCTGCTACGGCTGTATTTATACGGGTTTGAATGTTGGCACGCAGGTCATCTGGTTTGATATGAGCCAGCATTGGTATGTACTCGACATCTATTGTATGAGGCGATGTGGCTACAAAAGCACTTACAGGACGCAGGAAAACATCGCAACATATAAGTTTAATCCGCATTTGTTATCTCCTGGATTTGTATTTTCTGGCTAGGGCGCTATATGGCAAAATTGATATACTCCGGGGATTATTTTTTTGTACGCGCATAATGGAATAAGTATTGTTGCGCTATACCGGCTGTGGATGCAAAAGCTTCTGGGAAACCGGCTGGGTACATTTCATCCATCACCCGTTTAATCCAAACATCTACCGGGTAGCGCTCTACTTTACCATACCCGTATAGCAGCACACACTCCGCCACTTTGGGACCTACACCGTGGATATTGGTTAGAGCCTTTTGTATCTCGCCAGCAGGTAGGGACTCTAGAGCACACAGGTCTATCTTGCCATGTGCTACCTGGCATGCAGCGTCAATTATGTACGGCGCGCGGTACCCTGTCTTAACCGGTGCAAGAGCTTCCGAGGTAAGCTTAGCCAACACTTCCGGGGTTGGAAAGGCATACCCACCGCAGGGTAAATGTTTACCAAAGTGTTCGCACAACTGGGCTATCATTTTCTTAATACGTGGGATATTGCTATTTTGGCTTAGTATAAAGGTGATTAGGGTTTCCCATGGGTCTTGACGCATGACTCTTAGCCCAGGGGAGAAACCTGTGGCCGCTGCAAGAGATAGGTCTGTGGAGTAAAGCTTTCTTATTTTTGTATAGTCCCGGCCTAAATCGAAATAACCCTTCCATATGTATTCAAACTCGTCGTGAGATGTATCTTTTAATATTAGATTATTTTCCGACATAATCAACCGCAATTGCCGCCCGTGGGCTATGCCAGTGTATTCCCAACCCTGCCCCACCCAGCGGAAGCATTGCCCACAATCCAATGTTTGGGTAAGGTCAAAATTTTTTATTCCGGTAACTACTGTGTCTTTGCCGTCTTGGAAGGCTTTTGTATAGTCCAAAGCTTATCACGTTCCTTTACAAAGCAGTCAGGTCCTTAATATCGGCTGCGTGGGCCATTATTAGTAACGCCTGACTATTTTCATCTTCTGCTGCTATATTGGGTGCTACATTGGCAAGCCATAGTTCAAGTGCTTCCTTTTGCTTGCCCAGTAGCCATTTATATGTCTCAAGAGATAGACCTTCTTCGTCCATATGCGGTACAAGTGCTGTTCTTATCGCTGGCATATCGTAAACGGTTTTGAGGCGGCAAATCATAACCAGTGCAGCTAAGTGTTTGTGGGTGTAAATGCGCTTATTTACCGGCGGCGGAAGCAGCCCATCGCGGATATAGTTTTGCACCATAGGGCGGCTTACTGGCAGGGCCTTTTTTTCACAAAACTTAATCACTTGTGCAATGGTTAGGGTTGGGCTGTAATGATGGATATCTTGTAACGGGTCATTCATATTGCATCACCCGATTTATTGCTTAGGCAATTGCCTTCAAAGAAATTGAAAGCCAGTGGCAAACAATCTTCCCAAAAGTCCCAAGTGTGCTCACCCGGCCATTGTTTGTATGTGTGGCCGTAATCTATGGCTTGCATATGAGCGTTGAAGCGGAGGTTGTCTTCTAATAAAAAATCACCGTCCCCGCAGGTAATAAGTACTTGCGGGCGCACTGGCAGTTTAACAGCCGCGTTAGCCAAATAGAACAAGTCACTGTCATCTGGATAGTCAAAATTTACGCCAAGTATGGCGGCCAGCTCAGGAAATGGGTTTTCGCCGGTTTGTTTCACGCCATCTACACGGGTTTTCATATCCAACGCACCAGAGAAACTTGCACATGCAGCATAAAAATCCGGCCTACCAAGCCCACATTTTATGGCCCCAAAGCCACCCATAGAAAGCCCTGCAACAAAAGTCGTCTCGCGCTTGTGTTTAAGGTTAAAAACCTTCTCACATATTTCGGGGAGTTCCCGTGTTATATATGTGAAATATTTACTGCCATGGGCCATATCGCTATAAAAGCTACGTTGGACTTCCGGCATAATAACAATGTAATTGTTTTTATTTGCGTACTCCGAAATGCGAGTTTTGTGAAGCCAAGCCGTACAGTTGTCGCTAAGGCCATGCAGTAGGTACAAGACTTTTTGTGCTGGGGCATATGCTTGCCCTCGAGGGAAAAGTATTTCTAAGTGGGTGTTAAATCCCAGTGCTTCTGAAAAAATTGATGCAGTAAAATGTCCCATATTAGTCTCCTAGTTTGTGTTTTTCTACTTTACTGGTATCATACGACAAAAACATATCGAAGGGAAGATTAAAATGAAATATCGGGACATGGCATTGGAAATGGGTGCAAAAAACGCAGTCGAGTTTAAAATTGAAGATATTGTCTTTGACCCACGGGTGGTACTTAAATGTATCTTTGGATGCAGCGACTATGGCAGAAGTCATACATGCCCCAACCAGCGGTCGCCTCTTACAATGAAAGAATATGAAGAAATTTTTAGACATTACAAGCGGGGCATAATAATTGGTTGCGACAGCAAGCCCCTGTCCCAAAAAATTTCTTATGAGATAGAGCGTGCGTGCTTCTTAGACGGGTATTATTTCGCATTTTCTTTAAGTGACTGCGGGCTTTGTAGCAACTGCTCTAAAATTAATGGTGAGGACTGTCGTATCCCATCCAAGGCTAGGCCGGCATTCCACTCTATAGGAGTTGACGTGTTTAAAACAGTAGAGAAGTTTGGCTTGCCGCTGTATGTAGCCCAGGACCGTGATGCAGAAGTTAACTGGTACTCTGCTGTTTTTATAGAATAATTTGTTTTTACCGCAAAGCCATACCTTTTATGTACTGTTTCGTATAGAGAAATAGCGATATAATAAGTCGCTAATGCGCGGTAAGGGGGAGGCACCCATAGACGCGAGAGACGTAATACTAAAACTAGTATATGTACGCGTAAAAACAGCAATATACCGCTCGCAACATGTGTACATGAAGATGTATACAAACTTTATATGAAGCCAACGAAGGAGGCATTAATTAGACTATGGAAAGTAAAGTGATAATGTACGATGCAAGTGGCACAGAAGTAGGAGAAACATATTCTAGGCGCGCCAGGCAATTAGTAAAGCAACAGCGGGCAGGATGGGTAGACGACTCTCACACAGCAATACGTTTTGCACCAGACACAGTAGAAGAGTGGGAGCCAGATGCATCCCCTACCCCACATCCAGCCGCACATGGAGGTACTACGCGTATGCATACAACAGACAGGTCTAGCTCATTGTATGCTATGGCAGAGGCACGTGTCCGTGAGCGCAACCGGTTGGTATGGCATTCTGTACTCCTTATACCGGTTCTTTTTATCGTTTTTCTTTGGGGACTTATGTCGTACAACGGCACACGCGGTGGCGAACTATATTTGATAGCTATGGGGTTTGCGTGGGGTGCATGGATAATGTCCTATGTTTCACGCTTACGCAGCTTTATAAAAATGTCCGGATATATGCCAGGTAATTGGGATGCCCGGCGCAAGATGGCACTGGATGTAGAAGTAGACCGGCTAAAAAGAATGGGGTATACAGAGTAAAATAGTATGAAATTAATAAAGCCCGGCTGTTCATTATGAACGCTGGGCTTTTATTGTTGTATAAACTTAGGATATTTAAACATAAGGTATTTACTCGTATGGCCGTAGCCTAAAACTTACACCCAAATCATCCGCAATGCGCATACAATTTTCTAGCCGTTCTTGGCTCATACCTTCTACCACAGTAAAAACTACATTTGTATATGCACTAGATTCCTTGGCAAAGTTTAAGAGCGCATCATACGACTGCACCCCAAACCGTGGCCGCGCTACACGCATATACTCCGCACTGTCGTCTGCATTAAGACTTATAGAAACGGTGTCAACAACAGCCAGCCGGCTAACGTCAAAACCGGGGCTCATAAGATAAACCAGCCCATTGGTGTTAATACGCACCGGTAGGGCAGGTTTATTTTTTTGTGCAAATAATTCAAATTTTATATATCGGCTAATTTCTAATACAACACCTGCGCGCTCCATAGGCTCGCCATATCCACAAAATACAATTTCATTTATACCTTCGAAAGGGTATGCGTCTAGAGTTGATTTAATTTCATCAATACTAGGCTCCCTTTCCAGCCAAAGGCTTGCCGCATCGCCTACACCACTTTGGGTCTCGCGTAGGCAAAACACACATGAGCATGGGCATATATTGGTGATATTAAGGTATACCTTACTTCCTAACTTATATGCGATCGTCATATTAATTTCCGGCGTTGAATGCCTCGGTTACCGCATTTTGGTGGTCGCGCTCGTGACGGCGGTTACCGTTGTGGGTCCTTGAGCCGTAAAAATGCAAGCATACATGACCGTTCATGTTGTTACCTTGCCTGGTCCAACCAGCGTGGGGCATACCATTTAGTGATGCTGCAAGTACTCTGTCACCAATAATTACATGCACTGGCCGTGGTGTCCAGCACCAACGCCCTCCCCATGCTTGTAACATTGCTGTGGTATCTGCGGCGGTCAAAGGCTCTACATCTGCATGGTTGCCGTTAGAAAAACTGGCCATTTGCCAGGTTATGCCGGTGCGCACATCTACTATTGTAAGCGTTGTACCTATGGTTGTAAGCTGCCTGGCATCACTCCAGTGTAAGCGTTCGACTGTTCCGTTGATTTCGGATATTACTATCTCGCCTTCTGCTGTTGCAGACATTGGCACTTCTTCCAAGAATGCTGCATACATATAACCTGTTTGGCCACTTACTGTAACAGAAAACCACTCCCCATCACGCAAGTCTGTGACATATACAAGCCTTCCCCTATTTACGGTAACTATGAGCGCGGCATCTGTACTTGGTGCTTGGCGCAAATTGAGGTTTGCAGTTGTACGGAAGACCTTGGGCATTTCTGGTTCTTGTTCTGCTTCTGGTTCGTTGTATATCCCAGTGTCTATATATTCGTATGGTATGTAGCCTTGTTCTTGCCAGTTATATGGCACCTCGTACGGTGACGCTTGTACACTAACCGGCGTAAACGCTATTGCTGCGCCAGCCAACATTGCAATCCCTAAAAGCCATTTTCTCATCAAACTCTCTCCATTCCATGAAGGAAATATTTAATTTTTGTCTTATGTGCTTCGTGATATGCCGCGTAACAACTTCGTATTATTATCTTAATAGTTTCGTAACATTGTGTCAACCATGTTACAGGTTATTACGGCAGTATATTTTTGGCAACATTATATGACATGCTTTGTATATAATATAAAAACCGCCAAAGCTGTGTTAAAGCTTTGGCGGCCATTTGCAAAATGCTAAAAAATTTAATTGTTAGAACTTAGAACCTGTGCTGGTGCCTGCCATTTGGCGCTCTTGTGCTTCGATCATCTTTTTAA
>Ga0123355_10000792_pt1 | contig 43253 bp, 34 predicted proteins | sample TergutEmb28metaG_3_FD_89872 | JGI IMG/M metagenome (GOLD analysis project Ga0123355, IMG submission 89872) | Embiratermes neotenicus P1 segment gut microbial communities from Petit-Saut dam, French Guiana - Emb289 P1 | ecosystem: Host-associated > Arthropoda: Insects > Digestive system > Gut ...
ATTTTTCGCAAGGCGAGGAGCTGAAAACCGCCGCGCACTAGCGGTGCGCAAGGTTTTTAGCGACGAAGGCTTGTGGGAAATTTACAAGCTCTATGTGAGGGTTTTTAGGTGGAGCGGCTATAATAAGTTTCCTTCTAGCCGCTAATTTTGAAGAAGTTTGATAAACCGTTAGAAATTTAGGTTTGAGTATAATAAAAACCCCGAATTTTCGGGGCTTCTTTGGTCTGTTGGCTTGAAAAACACCTCGTTTTGCCTAAATTATGGTACCATACGGTACCATTTTCGGAAAAAATGTATGTTTCGGAAAAAATATCATAACGCATTTGCTAAAACATGGAAGCCGTTTCAATTAAAACCCATCCATCTACTCCAACCCAAACAACTCCACCGCATTAGCAGCAGTAACATCCGCCACATTCTCCACGCTCTTAATCTTCCCGATAGCCGCCGCTACATGGGAAAGATATCGGGATTCATTCCGCTTACCCCTATGTGGCACAGGGGTTAAATACGGGCAATCTGTCTCTAGCAGAATCCGTTGCATTGGCGTGGCCGCAACCGCCGCGCGTAATTCATCTGCGTTGTCGAATGTAACCACGCCGCCTATGCCAATATGGAAACCAAGCTCCACATAAGCCAAGGCAAGCTGCGCATCCCCAGAAAAACTATGGATAACCCCGCGGCGCACGGGGCTTTCTTTTATGGTGCCAAAAACTTCCCATGCCGCATCCCGTGAATGTATAACCACAGGCAACCCAAGCTGCGCCGCCGCTACCAGCTGCCGCTTGAACCACTTTAGCTGCACATCCCTTGGCGAAAAATCATAATGATAATCCAGCCCTATTTCGCCATAGGCCACCACTTTTTCGCTTTGGCATAGGCGGATCATCTCCGCCATGGATTCTTCGGTGATTTCCTTTGCTGCATGCGGGTGAGTGCCAACGGTGGCGTAGATATAAGAGTAGGCCTCCGCAAGTTTTACGGAAGCCTGAGAGCTGGCCAAATCGCAGCCGATATTTATTATTTTTGTGATGCCGCCATTCACTTGGGCTTGCAAAGTTTCATGGCGGTCTTTATCGTAGCGTTTATGGTCGTAATGGGCGTGGGTGTCTATTATCATTGCTTTTTCTCGGCCTCTCATTGAAAATCATTGATAACAATCTATTCGCATACGCCACATCGCAAGAAACACGCAACAACTGCGTGTTTCTTGCGATGTGGCACAATTCACGAGGTTAAGTATTTTCCTTGCGTGGAAAAGCCGCCGGGCCCTTTGCCACGGTTAGAGGGCGAGCTACTAGGCCAAATGATTTTGCGCTATCCCATTGCATATGGCCGGGGTCTGTTATACTAAGCTGTTCGAAGATTTTCGCCGGGGTGTTTGGCATCACTGGCGCTATGGCGATGGCCACTATGCGTAGGGTTTCCGTCAGGTTGTACAGCACTGTGGCAAGCTCGGCCTGTTTGGTCTCGTCTTTTGCCAGTACCCATGGGGCGGTTTCGTCTATATATTTGTTGGCGCGGCGCACCACATTCCATATTTCGTTCAGCGCTTCGGAAAAGGCCAGTTTATCCATTTTTTCTTCGGCTTTTCCCATCATAGCGCAGGCGGTTTCAATCAAATCCAGGTCGAATTGTGACGGTGTCTGTGGTAAATCTGGTAGCGTGCCGCCAAAATATTTATCCACCATACCCACAGTGCGGGAGAGAAGATTGCCAAGGTCGTTGGCTAAATCGGCATTGTAGCGGGTGAACAAAGCATTAGCAGTAAAGTTGCCATCTGGCCCAAAGGTGAACTCGCGCATCAAGAAATAGCGAATAGCATCCACCCCATACTCTGCAACCAACGACTTAGGGCAAACAGCATTGCCAAGGGATTTACCAATTTTTTTGCCCTCATATTGCAGCCAGCCATGGGAGAAAACCTGTTTAGGCAGCGGCTCACCCAAGGCAATAAGGATACATGGCCATATCACGGTATGAAAGCGCACTATTTCCTTGGACATTAAATGCAAATCTGCTGGCCAGTATTTTTTGTACTGGCTGTTGTCGTCGGACATGAAACCCAAGGCGGTCACGTAGTTTGGCAGCGCGTCTATCCATACATAAATCACATGCCCCGGGTCAAAATCCACAGGTACGCCCCATGTAAATGTCGTCCGGGAAACGCATAAATCTTCCAAACCTGGCTTTATAAAATTGTTAAGCATTTCATTGCGGCGGGCAACGGGCAGCAAAAACTCTGGGTTATCCTCAAAATGCTTCATGAGCCTGTCCTGATACTTAGACATGCGGAAGTAATAGCACTCCTCGCTAATCGTCTCTACTGGCCGCCCGCAATCTGGGCAATTGCCCTCCACAAGCTGCGTCTGGGTTACAAAAGTTTCACAAGGCACGCAATAAAGCCCCTCGTAGCTGCCCTTATAAATATCCCCTTGGTCGTAAAGTTTTTTGAAAATCCGCTTCACGGCCTCCATATGTGCAGGGTTGGTTGTGCGCTGGTATAAGTCATAATCGCAATCCATCAGCTGCCAAATCCCCTTGAAAACTTCCATCAAATTATCAACGAAATCTTGCGGTGCAAGGCCGGCCTCCTTGGCAGCCTGTTCTACCTTCTTACCATGCTCATCCGAGCCAGTGAGAAATTTAACATCGTACCCACGGGCTTTTTTATACCGCGCCATAACATCCGCAGCAACGGTGGTGTAAGTATGCCCGATATGCGGGTCACCGTTTAGGTAGTATATTGGCGTGGTAATGTAGTATGTTTTCATAATTTTCCTCAATTCTAATGGGGCGTTGCCCCAAGCCCTCTCACAAGTTGCGTTTGTTAGCCAGGCGGCTCGATGCTTTTCACCGCCAGATTATGCCCTGTCACTACGTCAGCCAAAACCCTGCTTTGCTTCCTGGCCATGCTGCTGGCGCGCGCTGTGTTTGCAAAAATAAAAAAATCAAAATTTTGACATGTTTTTTTCAAATGTGACCCGGAAGAAATCGGGCGTCAGGTCGTGCCGGGTTCGCGAAGCGAACCCTATCAAAAGTTGGCGGCGTGGCTGGTTTGACGCTCCGCGTCTTGCCCGCCTTTACATCCCGCAGCGAAGCACACGGTCTTAATTAAAGACAACCCCATCTTTTGTATAGTCGCAATTTATCTTATCCCCATCCCGGTAGCGGCCTTGTAGTATTGCTTCGGCTAGTTCGTCTTCTATTTTGCTTTGTATGGCGCGGCGTAGGGGGCGTGCACCATACATTTGGTCGTAGCCTTCTTGGGCTATTTGTTCTACTATGGCGTCTGTGTAGGTTAGGTGTATGTCCATGTTTTGGCGGATGCGAGCGGCGGTTTCTTCTAGCATTATTGCGGTTATTTTCTTTATGTCGTCGTTGTCCAGTGGGTGGAATACGATTATATCGTCTATTCTGTTAAGGAATTCTGGTCGGAAGATGTTTTTTACCTCGTCCATTACCAGTTTTTTCATGTCTTCATAGTTGCGTTCCTTGTTGCTGTCGCCTACGAAGCCCAGTTTTTTGGGGCTAATTATGCTGCGTGCGCCTGCGTTGCTGGTCATTATTATTACGGTGTTTTTGAAGTTGATTTTGCGGCCCTGGCTATCTGTGATATGGCCGTCGTCTAGCACTTGTAACAGCATATTGAACACATCTGGGTGGGCTTTTTCCACTTCATCGAAAAGGATTACAGAGTACGGCCTGCGGCGCACCTTTTCGCTAAGCTGACCGCCTTCGTCGTGGCCAATATAGCCAGGCGGCGAGCCTACCAAGCGAGATACGTTGTGCTTTTCCATGTATTCAGACATATCTATGCGAATGATGGCGTTTTCGTCGCCGAACAGGACTTCGGCCACAGCGCGGCATAGGTGAGTTTTGCCCACGCCCGTGGGGCCTAGGAAAAGGAACGAGCCGATGGGGCGGTTGGGATTTTTTAGCCCAACGCGGCCGCGGCGGATTGCCTTTGAAATGGTAGTGACGGCGGCGTCTTGGCCTACTACGCGCTTGTGTATGGTGGCTTCCATTTCCATAAGTCGCTGGCTTTCTTCCTTTTGTAGGCGCTGCACCGGCACGCCTGTTGTGCCGGATAGTACGGCGGCTATTTCGTCGCCAGTGACCACATGATGGGATTTTGAATGGGCATCTTTCCAAGCAGCTTCCTCGTCTACCAGTTTGGCAGAAAGCTCTTTCTGGCGGCGGTTTAGTAGGGCTGCCTTCTCGAATTCTTCTATTTTGATGGCGGCTTCTTTTTCTTTGTCCAGCTCGGCGATTTGTTCTTCTAGGGTTTTGATGTTTGGCGGCATGGTGAAGGAGCGCAGCCGCACACGGGAGGCGGTTTCGTCTAGCAGGTCTATGGCTTTATCTGGCAGGAAACGGTCTGGCAGGTAGCGGATGCTTAGCTGCACTGCGGCCAGCACTGCGTCGTCCGTGATTTCTACATTATGGTGGGCTTCGTATTTGTCTCGGATGCCTTTTAGGATTTCGATTGCTTCTTCCTCAGAGGGTTCATCCACCATTACGGGCTGGAAACGGCGCTCTAAAGCCGCGTCTTTTTCTATATGCTTGCGGTACTCGTCCATTGTGGTGGCGCCTATCACTTGCAACTCGCCGCGGGCTAGGGATGGCTTTAGTATATTTGCCGCATCTAACGCGCCTTCTGCACCACCTGCGCCAATTAGGGTGTGTAGCTCGTCTATGAACAGGATCACATTGCTGTTGGCAGAAAGCTCTTGCACCACTTTTTTGATGCGTTCTTCGAACTCGCCGCGGTATTTTGTGCCAGCTACCATGCCGGATAAATCTAGCGCTACCACACGTTTACCCTTAATGGGCGCGGGAACATCGCCAGATACGATGCGCTGTGCTAGGCCTTCTGCGATGGCGGTTTTGCCCACGCCTGGGTCGCCCACCAAGCAAGGGTTGTTTTTGGTGCGGCGGCTTAAAATTTGTATAACCCGGTCAGTTTCTTTGTTGCGCCCCACAATGGGGTCAAAGCTACTGTCTTTAGCCATTTGCGTAAAATCGCGACTGAATTTGTCTAGGGTAGGGGTTTCAGACTTATTGCCTCGCGCGGCTTTTTGGTTCATTGGGTGGCCTAGCGGCGGGTGCTGGTGGTTCCCACTTTCGCCAAGCATTCCCATTAAATCGTCAAAAAGCTTTTGAACATTAACACCAAGGGAATTTAAAATATTAGTGGCCAGTGAATCTGTTTCCTTTATCATGGCAATAAGCAGATGCTCTGTGCCAATGTAATTAGTTTTCATGCGCAGTGATTCTTGCTTGCTAACCTCAAAAATCCGTTTTGTGCGCGGCGTAAAATCCATGGGAATATTACCCATAAGCGCATTTGGCGCGCCTTGGGCAACAATGTTATCCACCTGAGCTTTAATATCCTCAAGTTTCACACCCTGAACCTCCAGGGCCTTGGCCGCGACACCATCACTAACCTGTGCCAACCCCAACAATAAATGTTCTGTACCAACATGAGAATGCCCCATCTGCATGGCTACATTCTGCGAATTTTGTATTGCCTGTCTAGCTTTTTCTGTAAAAGGTCCATTCATGTTTATGTATCTCCTTTTCTGAATGTGGATTTTTGTTTAAGGCCGTGGGCTTTGCTCACACTTACTTCTTTTTTTGAAAAAAAGAAGCAAAAAACTTTAACGATCACATGTTTCAACTTTAACGACGTTGTTCTCCATAAACTCCTAAAAATCAAAGTTTTTTGCCCCGCTTTTTTCAAAAAAAGCGGGTGGGTGTGGGCGAAGCCCACGGTCCTAACTAAATATCTCCCGTAACTTCTCTGCCCGCTGCGCGTCGCGTTCTTCGTTTTGCATTTCGCGGCCGGCTAGCCTTTGTAGGTGGCCGGGTTGGATTTCTATCATTATTTGGTATATTTGCATTTTGGGGCGTGGTTTTTGCAGGATGTTGGCTAGGTAGCCTAGGCGGATATCGGATAGTAGATGCATGGCTTCTTCGGCGGTTATCATGCGGCTGTGGGATAGGATGCCATAGGCGCGGTGGACTCTGTCCTCTAGGTAGTTTAGCCTGGATTTTAGAAAATTATCCCTGGCTTGGTTCTCATGTTCTATTACGTTTTTTGTCACGTTTTGTAGGTCTTGTATTATGTCTTCTTCGGATTTGCCTAGGGTGCGTTGGTTGGAGATTTGGTAGATGCTGCCCATAGGCTGGGTACCTTCGCCGTAGATGCCGCGGATGGTGATGCCAAATTTTGTGATGTGGGGGATGAGATTTTTAAGCTGGCCGGTGGTGTCTAGGCAGGGTAGGTGAATCATAAAGGATGCCCGCAGGCCTGTGCCTACGTTGGTTGGGCAGGCGGTAAGGTAGCCGTATTCGTTGTGGTAGGCAAATTCTAAGCTTTCTTCTATTAGGTCGTCTACTTGGTTGGCTAGTTCTAGGGCTTCGGATAGTTTTTCGCCGGCTTGCACGGATTGGATGCGTATATGGTCTTCTTCGTTTAGCATTACGCTAATGTTTTGGTCGTCGCTTATTAGAAGGCCTTTTGGATGCTGGCCACGAAGAAATTCCGGGCTGGTTATATGTTTTTCTAAGAAAACTTTTTGCTCTGTTTCGCTAAGGCCGTTTATGTCTAGCTGGTGGAAAAGCCTGTGGCTGCCAGCGCGGATAGCGGCTTGTTGGGCCTCTGTTACCATTGCGGCGGCATCTTGCGGGCTAAGTTTCTTTGGGAAGTTGTATTTTTTTATATTGCGGGCAAGGCGCACCCTAGATGATAGGATTTGGCTTTCGTCTGTGGTGGCGGATTGATACCATGGGCTGCTCATTGGTTTGCCCCCTCTAGCTGGCGAATTTGGTCGCGTAGGCGCGCGGCCTCTTCGAAGTTTTCGTCTGCTACGGCTTTGTTCATGCGGCTGCGTAGCTCGTCTGCTTGGCGCTTTTGTATTAGGGTCACGCCGGCGCGTTTTGGGATTTTACCCACATGCCTGGTGTTGGCCTGGACGTTTTTAATAAGCGCTTCTACCGGCCTTGGGAAAATATCGTAGCAGGCGTTGCAGCCTAGCTTGCCACCTGTACGGAACTCTTCAAATTTCATGCCGCAATTCTTGCAATCCGGAATTTTTGCCCCGGGCATATGGATTTGATTTTTGGCTTGGTCAATAAGCCCAAGGAAAATATTCTCCAGGGCAAATGGCATCTCTGCCGAAAATGAGCATTGCTGGCAGAGCCTAACTTCAGTTTTTTTACCATTAACAAATTGCTGCAAATGCACGGTTGCTTGGTTCTTGTTGCATTTTTCACAAAGCATATAAATACCCCCTTGCTAGGTTATTATATCATATTATTGGTGTTTTGTGGAGAAGACCGATGTTTGTTATTGGTGGTGCTAATTGAAATATGCATGTTGTTTGGCCGCATTGTTGTTACTAAAAACGCAGCGGCAGAGGATAAACATAAATAACAAATGCCAGAGTAGACTTCTTCCGAAATTATGCTTTTTAATTTCGGAAAAGTTACATTTTCAATCTTTTGCTTCTTCTGAAATTGCGTTTTTAGCAATTTCAGAAGAACTCTAGTGAAATAAATGAAAGGTGGTTTCGCCGTAACAGGCGAGGCCGGTTTCGAATTATTACACTATACCGGCTGGCCCCAAAACTCAACAACCATCCTAACCGGTGTTGTATTCAGCCTTGCCGAAAAATTCAGTTGGTCGCATTTTGCGACCAACTGAATTTGATTTTCACCTTCACATCCCCAGCATCAAATTATCCATAAATAAATCGTTAAACATAGGGTGGCTGGCTAAATTTACTTCTGTAGCAGATTGCGCCAGCACCACGATATTCGCCTCTTTGGCCTGGCTAAGCAAAACCTGCGCCGCGCCCCTTAGGGATGCATTGCCAATAGCCGTGGTTTTGTTGTGCAATTCTTTAGGGATAATCCCTAAAACACAGGCGTTCTCTATGTTTATCTTATGCCCAAACCCGCCCGCCAGGTACACATTGGCGATATCGTTGTGGGCCATCCCGGCTGTGTGCAGCAGAATCTCTATCCCGCTGCGGATTGCAGATTTTGCAAGCTGCATTTCGCGGATGTCTTTTTGCGTTAGGTTTTTGCCGCCTATTTGTATATTATTGCCGTGATTTAATTTACCATTCTCGGCCACTAGGCCGTGTTTTATTAGTTCGGCGGTAGCGTCTACCATCCCTGTGCCACATATGCCTACGGGCGGTACGCCGCCTATGGTTTCGTATTCAAAAACCTGGCCGGCGGGGTTGTATTTTACTTTTGCAATCGCCCCGGCCACGCTGGCCACCCCGGCAGAGATATTCCCGCCCTCAAAAGCCGGGCCTGCGGCAGTGGCGGTTACAAAAATTTTGTTCCCTGCCATTAGGGCCATCTCGCCGTTTGTGCCTAGGTCAATTAGCAGGCTGTTTTCGCTGCAGCAAGAGAGGATTCCGGCGGCTATATCTGCCCCAACAAATGTAGAAAAACCCGGTAAAATCACGCAATCGCCCGCGAGTTCAGGAAACCTCAACCTAACCAAACCCAGGGAAACCGCCGCAAACGGATGCACACCCAAAGTATTGCAAGGCAACCCCTGTAAAATATGCAGCATGGTAGTGTTCCCGGCAATGACAATCAGCTTCGCATCCAAGCCGCCCAAAGCCGCCACCCCGTGGCAAATATCTCCAATAATACAATCCCTAAGCTGCTCAAGGCCGCCTTTGTTGGCAAATTCAGTCCGCGAAATCACATCTGCCCCAAATCTGCGCTGGCTATTTTCCATAGAAAACGCCGCCACAGGCCGGCCGCTGTACATATCCAACAGCTGAAGCGCAATAGTGGTCGTGCCAATATCCACGGCAATACCCAATGCGCCATCTGGCAAGCCCCTATCGCATTCTGCTGGGTGCAGGCTCTTATAAGCTTCCAACACATCCATCGCGCCAGAATCCCTTACAAAAACCTCCGCTCCGTCAAAATCCTCTCCCAAAGCCAGGCAAGCTAAACAAACCTTCCCTGCTGTCTCGATAAAACATTTACCACAAATCCCCTTGCCGCCGCATGGGGCATTCAATGCCACCCCACCACGCCATAAAACTTCAATCAACCTCTCTCCCGCAGCAAAATCAATCCGCTTTTCGCCACAAACTAAGTACAAGTCAACCACCTCAAAAAATATGTATGCGCCTCGCTTTGCCGCCGCCAAAGCCCGCGAAGCTTTATAGGAAAATCACCTGGGAAATCTGCCCCCTAATAATCGGGCTTACAATAAACGACAGCACCACAACCAGCGCGCAAAGGAAATAGTAAATTTTGCGGGAGTAATCGTGATACACCCACACCTGCACTATCCTTTTTTGCATATAAATCATAAAAATCCAAAAAAAGAACGACGGCAGTAGCAGCACGTGAAAGGACATAAAAGAAAGCAAGGCAAATACGCCCCATGTTTTAAGGGCAAAAACCAGTACAGCACCCCTGTCTCGTATGCTAAATTCGTTGCCATCTCCAGTGAAATCGTTAAAGAATGTAAAAAATTTTGCACCCTGCTTCAAATACCCCAAAACCAGATAATAGCCACCCAGCACCCCAAGAAGCAGAATAAAAAACGCTAGCCGCTGGGTCATGACATATCCTCAAAATTGAGCAGCAACCCGTATTTTCTGGCTATATCAAAGGCATGGCTATGCCCTTCTGGCTTTTGCCTAGAAATCCTGTAAAGCCGCCTGCCTTCAGATGACAGCGCAACCAGAGTATCTAGCATGGCCACGGTTTTTTCGTTCTTGTTTATGCGCTGCACCGGCAAGTCGTGAATATGGGTGGAAAAAATCCCACGGCAGCTTACCTTAGCCAAATGTTTTAGCAATTCCTCCGCCAAAATAGAGCCGTCATACGCGCTGGTGGATGAAAAAACCTCGTCCATTAGCACTAGGCTGCTGTTTGTGATTGTCTTTAACATCTCGTTTAGGGCTATACATTCGTTCTCTAGCCTGCCGGCGGCGTTTTGGATGGTTACTTCTGTGGGCATATGCAGGTAGATATTGTCCACAGGTAGCATGGAAGCCGCGCTGGCCGGCACATGCAGCCCCAGCTGGAACAAAACTTGCGCCACACCAACCGCCTGTAAAAAAACAGATTTACCACCGCTGTTTGCGCCGGTTAGCACATAAATCATGCCATCATCATCAAAGCGGATGGTATTGCGCCGCAAATCCTCTTTCTTTATCTTATGCAGCAAAGTGGGATGTATTAGGTTTTCTATGGAAGTACAGTTGTTATCGCTGATTGTAGGCTTGCAAATAGACGCATCTTGCGCGCGGAAATCCATTAGCATCTCATGCCCGGCCACTAGGAAGCATAGCTCGGGGATTAAATCCGTTAAAAAGCCGGATTTGTCCTTCATATACTGAGCGGTATCTTTTGGGATGCTCTTTAGCGCGCCTTTCAAAACCGTATTAAGCGCGCCTTTGAACACCTTGTTTAGCTCAAATTTTTGCACATCGGATAAATTGCTGAAGATAGGCTCTAGCGGCGTGATTAGGGTATATTCGTCGCCCCGGTTAAAATCTGCACGCAGTATCCTATCCAGCAGCCCGCCAGAGGTGTAGCGTTTGTCGTTTATTGACACTATGCCCATATTATCGATACGCATCCCGGCGTCTACATTTATGCCCACGGTCATGCTGCGCACGTTTTTTATGCGTAGGTCTATGGTTTCTAGGCCTTCTATCAGGTTTGTGAATTCCTGGCTGCTGTGGGTTTCTGCAATTTTTTCTGCAAGCTTGCGTATGCCGCTGGATTTAAACTGTAGTTTGGTTAGCTTTTGGCTTAAATTTTGCACACATTTTACATACAGCCGCAGCTTCATTATATAGTGGAACTGGGTAAGGAAGTAATAATCCCCGTCTTCCGCGCTGCCAGAAAGGTTGGAAATATCCGTGATTTCTGGCAGCATATCATCCCGCAGCAGCTCTATAAGACCATCGCAGCGGAGCAAATCTTCAAAAACCTCTAGCCTATGCTTGATTATTTCAACATCTGTTGTGATAAAATCTTCCAACCTGTAGGTAGTCATGCGCCCCCATACAAACTGGGTTTTGATTTTAAGAAACTGGTGGATTTTTAAATCGTTTAGCACATTGCCGTATTGTATCTTGTTAATAGCTTGCTTGGTTTCTGCGGCATTTTCTGGTGTTAGTATGCTAAATTTGCTCATTGGGTATCAGTCCTTATCTTTTTGTTGGATTGATATTCGGTGTAGAACCAAAGCGGGGTACTGTCATGTTTTTATGGTTTACAGGCCCAATTCCTTTTTGCAGGCTTCAAAGGCGCCCACTACGCGGTTTAGCTGTTCTCTGGTATGGCCGGCGGAAACTTGGCAGCGGATTCTGGCGCGGCCTTTTGCCACTACGGGGAAGAAGAAGCCGATGGCATACACGCCTTTGTCTAGCAGCTTTTCTGCCATTTGTACCGTTGGTTTTTCTTCATATAACATAACCGGGGTGATTGGATGCTCGCCTGGGACGATATCTAGGCCTATTTCTGTCATGGATTTTCTGAAATAGGCGGTGTTTTCTCGTAGTTTGTTTTTAAGGTCGTTGGATTTTGTGATTAGATTTAGCACCTCTAGGCTGCCTGCGGCTATTATTGGGGATAGAGTGTTGGAGAAGAGATAGGTGCGGGAACGCTGGCGTAGTATGTCTATGATAGCTTTTTTGCCACTGGTGTAGCCGCCGGAAGAACCGCCAAGCGCCTTGCCAAGGGTGCCTGTGATAATATCCACCCTGTCCATAACGCCGCAATGCTCGTGGCTGCCTTTTAAATTCTCGCCTATAACGCCTACTGCGTGGCTGTCGTCTACTATTACTATGGCGTCGTATTTATCTGCCAGGTCGCAGACAGCGGGCAGGTTAGCAATTGTACCGTCCATAGAAAACACGCCATCGCATACGATTGCTTTAATGCGTGGTTTTTTTGCATCTGCGGCTTTTAGTTGGGTTTCGAGGTCTGCCATGTCGTTGTTGTTGTATTTGTAGCGGGCGGCTTTGCAAAGGCGCACCCCGTCTATGATACTGGCATGGTTAAGCTCGTCGGAGATTATTGCGTCTTCTGCGGTAAGCAGGGTTTCGAAAAGCCCGCCATTGGCATCAAAGCAGGATGAATATAGGATTGTGTCCTCTGTGCCAAGGAAGCCTGTAAGCTTGGCTTCTAGTTCCTTGTGAACTTCCTGGGTGCCACAGATGAAACGCACAGATGAGAGGCCGTAACCCCAGCGGTCTATGCCTTTTTTTGCGGCTTCCATTATATCTGGGTTGTTGCATAGGCCCAGGTAGTTGTTGGAACACATGTTTATCACGTCGTTTTTCAGGGTGGTGTTAATTTGTGAAGATTGCTGGGTAGTAATTATCCGTTCTGTTTTCCATAAGCCTGCCTCTTTTATTTCGTTGGCTAGGTTGTTCCAATGTTTAAATGCAGTTTTCATATTATTCGCTCCAATCTAGTATCACTTTGCCGGATTTGCCTGCGGCCATTAGCTCGAATGCTTCTTGGAAATTGGTGTAGTCAAAGTTGTGGGTGATAACCTTGGCTACATCTTTGTCTAGGCCGGTTTGCAACAGGGCTGTCATTTTGTACCAGGTGTCGTACATTTGGCGGCCGTAGATGCCGCGTAGAGTTAAGCTTGAGAATATTACTTTGTTCCAGTTTACTTGCTGGTCTTGGGGTAGGATACCCAGTATGGCTATGTTGCCGCCATTGGCCATAGCTTCCACCATATCGCTGAAGGCACTTGCGCTGCCAGACATTTCTAGCCCTACGTCAAAACCTTCGCGTATTAGCGGAAATTTGGCTACTACTTCTTGTATGGTTTGGCTGCGAACGTCCACCGTGGCGTCTGCACCTAGCTCTTTGGCTAGTTTTAGCCGCTCTGGGTTGATATCCGTTACCACAATGTATCTTGCCCCGGCGCGGCGCAGGATGGGTACAGACATTAGCCCAATTGGCCCAGCTCCGGTTACCAGCACATCTTCACCCAAAACCGGGAAAGAAAGCGCGGTGTGAACCGCATTGCCCAGGGGGTCTTGTATGCTAAGCACATCTAGCGGGATAGATGGGTCGCAAACCCAAACATTGCTGGCTGGGAAGGCTATATATTCTGAAAAAACACCATCCATGTTTACGCCAATGCCAACGGTATGGCAGCAAAGATGCGGGAAACCAGAGATGCAATTGCGGCAATACCCGCAAACCAAATGCCCCTCGCCAGAGACAATTTGCCCCACCTTTACGGTGCTAACCAGCCGCCCCACGGCTACAACCTCGCCCACAAATTCGTGGCCTATTATCTGTGGGGTTTTGATAGTTTTTTGCGCCCAGGCATCCCAGTTAAATATATGAATATCTGTGCCGCATATTGCGGTTTTTTTTATTTTTATTAGCACTTGGTCATCGTCTGGGGTGGGGAAGGGTACATCCCTTAGCTCTAGGCCGCCTAGTTGCTGGCTTGCTTTCACTATTGCTTTCATTGTTTTCATTTTCTGGCTCTCCTTTTTATGGTGTTTGTTTTGGGTAAAATTATATCGTTATATCAACTATAACATTTTTTTGGGGAAAGTTGTAGCTTTTTGTGTTGGGGTGGCGCAGGGCGGGAATTTGGTTTTCTTCGCTGTAAAAACTCATATGCTCGCTACTGCGGGGCAGCCTTTGCAGGTTTGTTACGGCGAAATAAATGAGAAGCAATTTGCCAAAATGGCGCATGAAACGCCAAGACAAGGCGTTTTTGCCGCGGCAAGCGAGACTAATTTCAAATTGTTTCATTGTTAGAAAAAATTCAGTTGGTCGGAAAATCCGACCAACTGAATTTTTCAGCCACAAAACATCGGAAAAAATGCAAGCAAAATCGGACAAAAAATCATATGAAAATTACTTATGTTATTGTACGTTTACCATATTATAGTGAAATAAATGAGAAACGGTCTCGCCCGAGCGGCACCTGGAACGCCGAGATAAGGCGTTCCAGGCGTTTTTGCCGCGACAGGCGAGACCGATTTCGAATTATTTTACTATATAAACCCATCCCAGGATAGGAGGTTTTTTTATGCTAACAGCAGAAAAACGCAAATGCAGAAAAATAACAACAGTGCAAAAACAAAGCGACAGCTTGCTGCTATACAGCGAGTACGGTTGCCTTCAACTAAGCCCAAAGGCAGAAAACATGGTTAGAGTCACATTTGCCGGGCAGCCCCAAGCCACGGTCACAGCTGGGGTGGGTATAGAAATGCGGCCAGATTACCCACATTGGCAGCACGAAGAGAACGCGGCAGAAGTAATAATTACCACAAAAGCGCTAAAAGTTACCGTTGCCAAAGAAACCGGGGCAATCAAATATTATAACAATACAAACCAGCTTCTGCTGGCAGAGCGGCCCCATGAAAGCCGCATACTAGACCCGTTTGACTCTTACAAAACCATAGAAACAGACAATGCCAAAACCGAAAGCATAACCACGGCAGATGGCGTAAAGCAACTAATAAAATCTGCAGAAAAAGTATTTGACAAGAAGTTGTACCGCACCCGGTTAAACTTAAACTGGCAACAAGATGAAACCCTGTTTGGCCTAGGGCAATCCCCGGAAGGAATGTTAAACCTGCGGGGCACAACCCAGTACCTGCACCAGGCAAATATGAAAATAACCGTGCCATTTCTTATATCCACAAAGGGCTACGGCCTTCTGCTGTCTACAGGCAGCCCTGTCATGTTTCAAGACACCGAATACGGCTCGTACCTGCAAACCGAGGCCTGCCAGCAGATGGATTTCTATTTTATTGCCGGGGATTACGCCCAGGTTATAAAAGGTTACCGTTACCTTACGGGAAAGGCGGCCATGCTGCCCAAATGGGCCTTCGGTTATATGCAATCACAAGAGCGCTACGAGACCGCCAAAGAGTTGATTGATACCGTAAAGGAATACCGCCGGCGCGGCATTGGGCTGGATTGTATTATTTTAGATTGGATATCATGGGAGGAGGGCCAATGGGGGCAAAAATCCTTCGACCCGGCTCGTTTCCCAAACCCCACAGCCATGATGGAAGAAATCCATGCCCTAGACGCAAAGCTGATGATATCCATTTGGCCAAATATGAACGAAATCACCCCAAACTATGCAGAGTTCCGCGAAAAGGGGCTGCTATTCCCCTACAACGATACCCACGACGCCTTCAACGAAGACGCCCGCAAATTATACTGGAAACAGGTAAACGAAGGCCTGTTCACCCATGGGATAGATGCTTGGTGGTGTGATTCCAGCGAGCCTATCACCCCAGAATGGACGCGAGAGGAAGAGCCAGAGCCTTCTGCCCTGTACCATACCTTCGTCCACGAAGCCAGCAATTTCTTCCCTCGGGAGCTGGGTAATGCCTATGGTCTGTACCATTCCAAGGGCATCTACGAAGGCCAAAGGGGTACATGTACCAGCAAGCGGGTTGTAAACCTCACTAGAAGCGGCTACACCGGCCAGCAGAAATACGGCGTTATCCTATGGTCTGGCGATATAAGCGCAAGCTGGGATACCATGCGAAAGCAAATTGTGGCGGGCTTGCAGCTTTGCGCCTGCGGCCTGCCGTATTGGACGCTGGATATAGGCGCGTTCTTTGTAAAACAGGGCAAACCATGGTATTGGAATGGGGATTATAATGCCGGCGAGGCAGATTTAGGCTACCGCGAGCTTTATACCAGATGGTTTCAGCAGGGGGCGTTTTTGCCAATATTCCGGGCCCATGGCACAGATGTGCGACGTGAAATATGGGCTTATGGCCAGCCGGGCGAACCTTTCTACGATGCCCTTTGCGCCGCCAATAAGCTGCGCTATAAGCTGATGCCGTATATTTACTCCCTAGCAGGGGCGGCCTGGTATGATGATACCACCATAATAAGATTCCTGGCATTCGATTTCCCAGAAGACAGCCAAGCCGCCAAAATAGGCGACCAATATATGTTTGGCAATGCCATTATGGTATGCCCGGTAACCACCCCTATGTATTATGAAGCAGGCAGCAAGCCCATAGAATCCGCAAAGCTAACTCGCCCGGTATATTTGCCCAGCGGCTGCAACTGGTACGATTTCCACACAAACGAGAAACATGTAGGCGGCCAATGGATTGAGGCCGCCGCAGATATAAGCCGCATCCCGCTTTTCGTGCGGGAGGGCAGCATCATACCAATGGAAGATACCCTGCGTATCTACCCCGGCCAGGATGGCAACTTCACCCTATACGAAGATGACGGCGATGGTTACGGCTACGAAAACGGTGAGTACATGTTAACCAAATTTACATGGGATGATAGAAATGCCAAACTTTCCCGGGAAATTTTGCATGAAGGCCAAATAAACCAAGCCCAATACAAATATATGGAGGAAATTGTATCATGGCAAAAATAACTTTTATGGGCGCAGGCAGCACGGTTTTTGCCAGAAATGTGCTTGGCGACTGCATGACTTCGCCAGTGCTGGCAGATAGTGAGATAGCCCTATATGACATAGACGGCGGCAGGCTAAAAGAAAGCGAAACCATAATAAACGCCATAAACGAAGGCTTGGGCAACAAGGCAAAAATAAAAGCCTACCTTGGGGTAGAAAACCGCAAAGAAGCCCTGCGCAATGCCAATTATGTAATAAATGCAATACAAGTAGGCCTGTATGACCCTTGCACCATAATAGATTTTGAAATCCCCAAAAAATACGGCCTGCGCCAAACAATAGCGGACACCTTAGGGATAGGTGGCATAATGCGTGGCCTGCGTACCATACCCGTTATGGCAGATTTTGCCCGCGACATGGAAGAAGTCTGCCCAGATGCATGGTTTATAAACTACACTAACCCCATGTCAATCCTCTGTGGCTACATGCAGCGCTACACGGGAATAAAAACAATTGGCCTATGCCACAGCGTGCAAGTATGCACAGACCATCTTTTCAACGACATTGGAATGCAAGAATATAAAGATGGCCGCCGGGAGCTGATTGCCGGAATCAACCATATGGCCTGGTTGCTGGAAATTAAAGACCGCCAAGGGGCAGACCTTTACCCCGCAATAAAAAAACGCGCTGCCGCAAAAACCGAAAAACATCACGATATGATACGCTACGATTATATGGCGCGGCTGGGCTACTACTGTACAGAATCCAGCGAGCATAACGCAGAATACAGCCCATGGTACATCAAAACCAAATATCCGGAACTAATAGAAAAATATAACATCCCACTAGACGAATATCCCCGCCGCTGTATCTGGCAGATAGAGAACTGGGTCAAGGATTATAAGGAACTGTCGCAAACTGCAAAAACAAAACCCCATACCCGTTCTAATGAATATGCTTCATATATTATGGAATCTTTAATCACGGGCATCCCAACAAAAATAGGCGGCAATGTACTAAACCACGGTGGACTTATCGAAAACTTGCCAGCAGAAGCCTGTGTAGAAATTCCCTGCATGGTAGATAGTTACGGCATTAACCCATGTTATGTTGGCCGCCTGCCAGTGCAGCTGGCTGCAATGAACATGACCCACATAAACGTGCATCTTCTTACCATAGAAGCCGCCGTCACCCAAAAGCTAGAGCATGTGTATCAAGCCGCAATGCTAGACCCACACACCGCAGCAGAGCTTTCCTTAGACGATATCTGCGCCATGGTGGACGAGCTTATGGAAGCTCATGGTAGTAGCTGGCTGCCAAAATATAAATAGGAGGCAATTATGAAAAAACAAGCATTCAACCCATATCTACCCTCGTGGGAATACATCCCAGATGGCGAGCCTTATGTGTTCAACGGCCGGGTTTATGTATATGGTTCTCATGACAAGTTTAATGGCTATGTGTTCTGTATGAACGATTATGTGTGTTGGTCTGCCCCTGTGGATGATTTGGGTAACTGGCGATACGAGGGCGTAATCTTTAAGAAAACAGACGACCCATTGAACCCAGATGGCCATATGTGCCTGTACGCGCCAGATGTAACCCAAGGCCCAGACGGGCGGTATTATTTGTATTATGTGCTGGACAAGGTGCCTGTGGTGTCTGTGGCGGTATGCGACAGCCCCGCCGGGAAATATGAATTCTTGGGATATGTGCATTATCAATGCGGCACGCGGCTGGGCGAGCGCCCCGGCGACGAGCCGCAATTTGACCCAGGCCTACTTACAGATGGCGAAAATGTGTACCTGTACACAGGCTTCTGCGGCCATGGGGATAAAACCAGAAGCGGCGCAATGGCAATGAAATTAGCTACAGACATGCTAACTATAGTAGAAGAGCCAGTGATTATCGTGCCGGGCAATTGCTACGGCAAAGGCACAGAATACGAAGGCCATGAATATTTTGAAGCCGCCTCAATTAGAAAGCATGGGGATACCTATTACTTTGTATATTCGTCCACCCCAATGCATGAGTTATGCTACGCCACCAGCAAGCATCCGCTAAAGGATTTCAAATTTGGCGGCGTGATTGTTAGCAACTGCGACAAGGGGATTTCTTCCTACAAGCCAGCAGATAAGCTAATGAACTACCATTATGCAAACAATCACGGTGGCATCACAGAAATAAACGGCGATTGGTATGTTTTTTACCATAGGCATACAAATGGCACATGGTTTTCCCGCCAGGGTTGCGTAGAAAAAATAGAAATACAGCCAGACGGCAGCATACAGCAGGTGGAAATTACATCACAAGGCATAAACGGCAAGCCCCTGGCAGGCAAGGGCGAATACCCCGCATATATCGCCTGCAATCTATTTGGCACAAAGGACAACGCCAGCCTGCCAAGAATAACCCAAGACGGCAAAGACGGCGACGAGGAGATTGGTTTTGTAACAAATATCACAGATTCTGCCGGGGTAGGCTTCAAGTATTTTGACTGCAATGGCGTGACCCGGGTTAAAATCAAAACCCGCGGCTACAGCAGCGGTGTTTTTGAGGTGAAAACGACCTGGGATGGCCCGCCACTGGGCGTTATACCAGTGGCCTACACAAATGTATGGGTAGATAATGCCGCAGATATTAACCTGCCAGATGGGGTTAATGCGCTATACTTTGTTTATAGGGGCGGCGGAACTGCCACATTAGGGTCGTTTACGTTGGAATAGATATGGCGTTGTTATGATAAGAAAGCTCCACAAGAATAAGCTGCGCGGCCATGGATAATAGTCGCAATTGTGGCTGCTGTGGTATACATGGTGGCCGCTACAGTCGCGAAAAAATTCAGTTGGTCGGAAAATCCGACCAACTGAATAAAAATCTACAGCCTGCGGCACCCGATACCATATTGAAACAATTCGAAATCGGTTTTGCCTGTCGCGGCAAAGCGCCTGGAACCCCTTATCTCTGCGTTCCAGGCGCCGCTAGGGTGAGGCCGTTTTTCATTTGCTTCACTATATGTCCCAAACCTTTACACCTGAAACTTTCTTAGATATAATCAATACCGCTAGGAGAGTGAACCATGAAAAAGACAGAAAAAGAACCGTTACGCATTTTGCTAGTGTCTACAGAGGTTAGCCCATATTCCAAAACCGGAGGGCTTGGGGATGTTGCGGGGTCATTGCCAAAGGCACTGCGTGACAGGGGTGTAGATATTCGTGTGGTGCTGCCAAAATACAAAAGTATACAAGAAGATTTGCTAAAAGACGCCAAAAACATTTCTACATTTAACGTGCATTTAAGCTGGCGCGAGCAGCCTGCCACCATCATAGGGTTGGATGCCCATGGCGACGGCGAAAGCGTTTACTTTATAGAAAATGATTTCTACTTTGGCCGGGATGGCTATTACGGCTACGGAGACGATGCAGAGCGTTTTGCATTCTTCACAAAGGCCGCTATAGAAATGCTTAGCCATATAGACTTCAAGGCCGATGTTCTGCATTTTAATGATTGGCATACAGGGCTTGGGCCCACTTATTTGCGTGATATTTACCGGGCGTTTACCTATTATTCTAACATGAAGAGCCTGTTTTCCATCCACAACCTGCATTATCAGGGGGTGTTTGGCCGGGATACTCTTTGGAATGTAGGGCTAAACGACGGCTACTTCACCGGCGGGGATTTAGAATTCTACGGCAATATCAGCTTCCTGAAAGCCGGCATTATCCACTCAGACGCGGTTAGCACCGTTAGCAACACCTATGCAGAAGAAATCCAAACCCCAGCCTACGGCTACGGCATGGAAGGCCTGCTGCGCCAGCGCAGCATGTTCGGCGGGGACCTTTACGGCATAGTCAACGGCATAGACACAGACAGCCACAACCCCAAAACAGATCCCAATTTATATGTAAATTTTGACGAAAATTCCTTAGAAAACAAGCGCAAAAACAAAACGCGCCTGCAAGAAGAACTTGGCCTACCTGTTAGCGATGCCCCCATGGTTAGCATGATAACCCGCCTGGCAGAACAAAAAGGCCTAGATATCCTAGCCGTTATAATGGATGAGCTTATGGCCATGGATATCCAGCTTGTGGTGCTGGGCACTGGTGAATCCCGCTACGAGGGCATGTTGCGCCATTATGCCTGGTGCAACCCAGGCAAAGTAAGCGCAAACATCACATTCAGTGGTGCGCTGGCGCAAAAAATATACGCATCCAGCGATATGTTCCTCATGCCGTCTGTATACGAGCCATGCGGCCTAGGCCAGTTATTTGCCATGCGCTACGGCTCTATCCCAATAGTACGCAAAACAGGCGGCCTGGCAGATACCGTCCAACATTTCAACTCAGAAACCGGCCAAGGCAACGGCTTCTCCTTCGAACACTACGTAGCCAGCGGCCTAATGTGGGCAATCCGCGAAGCCGTAAACACCTACCACAGCCCCAACTGGCAAACAGTAGTTAAAAATGCCATGACTGGTGACTTCTCCTGGAAACACGCCGCAGGGGAATATATTGATATGTACGAAAAGGTAAAGAAAAAATAATTAAACCGTCAGGGTTCTAACAGCCCCGGCACCCCATTCTTTTTTAAAAAAAGAAGCAAAAAACTTTAATTTTTGGGGTGTTGGGGCGGTTTTTATTATAGTCATAGTAAAATAAATGAGAGACGGCCTCGCCAGAGCGGCACCTGAAACGCCGAGACAAGGCGTTTTAGGCGTTTTTGTCGCGACAAGCGAGACCGATTTCGAATTGTTTCACTACACAAAGAAATTACAAAACGTGATTTCGAAAGAAGCCATTATAAGGAGGATTATTATGAAATTACCAGCATTTTTTAGCGACGGCATGGTACTTAGCAAAACTGCAAATATTTGGGGCTGGGCCAGTCCTGGCCAGGCAGTTTGTATTCAGTTTTTGGGCAAGTCGTACAATGTAACCGCCAATGAAGACGGGCGGTTTGATGCGGTGCTGCAATCGCCAGAATTTGGCGGCCCACATACGCTGCAAGTTGGCGAGATTACCATAAAAGATGTGTATATTGGCCGGGTTTGGTTTTGCAGCGGGCAATCTAACATGGAGGGGCCAATCCTGCGGGCGCGTATGTTGTTGCCCCAGCATATAGTGGATGATCCTCGCATTCGCATGTTCCAGGTAGAAAAAGGGCATGACTTCGACGCCCCACGCACAGACGTCGCTGGCAAATGGCATACCGCCGAAGGCGAAATCATGGATAGCCTGTTTGCCCTGCCGTATTTCTTTGCGCGGCAGCTACTTACAGATGACCCCACGCCAATTGGCCTGCTATGCAACCCAGCCGGCGGCACACCCGTGCAGGGCTGGCTGCCAGAGTCCATAGTGGAAGAATTCCCAGAATATCACAAGCTATTGATGGACACTGTAAAAAAACCTGGTTTCATGGAAAAAGTAATGGAAGACGGCAACCAACGCGTGGGCGCATGGCATAAGGAGCTGGCCGAAAAAGACCGCGGCCTGCAAGAAAACTGGCAATGCCCAAAATACGATGACGCTGCCTGGGCAACCCGTATGTTGCTAAACCCTGCGGGCCTGCCGCAGCACGGTGCAATATGGCTACGCAAGCGCATTAACCTGCCCAAAATCAGCGGCAAAGCCACGCTAAAACTAGGCCGGGCAGAAAACAGTGTAAAAGTGTATGTAAACGGCCAGCAGGTAATTTCTGTAGATTATATGTACCCCCCATGCACATGCGACCTGCCAGAAGGCGTGCTAAAAGAGGGCGAAAACCTAATAGCCATCCGCCTGGTGGGCGATGGCGGCAACCCTAAATTCATCCCTGGCAAGGAATATGCATTAAAATTTGACGGCCAGGCAATCCCTTTAGACGGCCAGTGGAAATGGCAGGTTGGCACAGAAATGCCAAGGGCCATGGGCGGGGGCTGGTTCTACGGCTTCCCATGCGGGCTGTACAACTATATGCTTGCGCCTATACTAGGCTATTCTGCAGATGGCATGTTATGGTACCAGGGCGAATCCAATGTGGGCAACCCAGCCAGTTACAAGGCTTTGTTCACACGTTACGTGCAACATGTGCGCGAAACCTACGGCCCAGATTTCCCCGTAATATTTAACCAGTTGGCCAATTATACAGACCCCAATGGCAACTGGGAAGGCTGGCCAAAACTGCGCGAGCAGCAACGCCAATGCCTAGAAATCCCAAACACCGCCATGTCTGTAAGCATAGACTGCGGCGAATGGAACGACCTGCATCCCCTAGACAAAAAAACCGTGGGCGAACGCATGGCACTACATGCAAGGCGGCTAAAATACGGCGAAGACATAATCTCCGACGGCCCAATAGTACAAAAGGCCGAAATAACCGACAGCAAGCTAGTGATATCTTTCCAGCATGGCGAAGGCCTTTGGGCAGATAAAAGCTACCCAATAATAGATATCGTATCCACAGAGGGCGAAGTAGACAGAATGTACGCCATGGTAAGGGGCGAAACCCTAGTGGTAGATTTGAAGGATTATAAAAAGAAAGCAGAAATAGTGCGCTTCGGTTGGTTAGACTCCCCAGCAGTGGCGGTTTATAATGCGTATAATCTGCCAGCTTCGCCGTTTGAAGTTAGGCTGTAATGGACAGGCGGGATATAGGCTAGTTGCATTTTACTTCCGACGATAATCTACCTCATTTTGGTGTAAAAACCATATAGGAGCAAAACATGAAAATAATCCTACAAAGAGTATCCAGCGCATCTGTAACCGTATCCGGTAGCATAGTAGGCCAAATAAACCGCGGCTATGTGGTGCTTTTGGGTATTGGCTTGGGCGATAATAAAGAAAAAATCGCTAAGGCCATAGACAAAATAAAAAAACTGCGCCTTTTTGCAGATGCAGAGGGCAAAACAAACCTGAGCATATCCGATATAGGTGGCGGGTTGCTGGTGGTGTCGCAGTTTACCCTATATGCAGATTGCCGCAAGGGCAACCGCCCCAGCTTTACAGATGCTGCACCACCGGCCTTGGCAGAAGAGCTTTACGATTATTTTGTGGCGGAGGCGAGACCTCATTTTAAAGAAGTGGCCTGCGGGGTGTTTGGGGGCGACATGCAAGTGGCCCTGGTGAATGACGGACCGTTTACGGTGGTTTTGGAGTCGTAATATAAAGCGCTTGCGCGCAAGTTGCATAGAATGAAATGTGGTGAGACACTTGAAGGTTATGGCGGTAGTAAAGTTTGCCATTAAGTTTGTTTTATTTATTCTTTTGTTGTTCATGGTGCCATATACAATGAACACTCTACACTCTGCTGGAATCTCACAGCTTAGTCAGTTTATTCTTTGGCTAAGGGGTCCTGTTTTCGCGCTTATTGTAAGTTTACCTTTTTCTATTAGCCATATTAGACGATTGTTTGTCAATGGAGTTAGTTTTTCAGTATCGAATTTAATAATTGCAATTTTACTTATAGCCATGATACACCTGCCACGGACAGGCATTATTGTGCCTTTTGACAGGGTACGATCATTTTATTTTAATACGCGTGGTAGTTTTGCGTTTTATATTATCGTTTGGTTTAATATACTTCACGCATTTGTTCCTAAGAAAGAATCGCTATAGATTGCGCATTAAAGAAGCCCCAGATTGCTGTAGTGAAATAATTCGAAGTTTCTCATTTATTTCACTACAGCAGCCTGGGGCTTTCAATTTATTCGACCAATCCAGCCATCTGAGCCATTTCTACAATCGCCTGCTTAGAAACTTTGCGGCCGTGGAAGTCTATTAACTCGTTTGCCGAGCCGGTGAAAGTACATGCTGGCTCGTATTTTTTTAGCACAATCATTTCGCCGTCTACAAAAACTTCTAATGCATCGCGAATGTCTATGTTCATTACCCTGCGCAATTCAACTGGAAGCACTACACGGCCAAGGTCGTCTACGCGTCTTACTACGCCTGTTGCTTTCATTGTTGCACCCCCTTCGTGAAATTTTCCCGCACAATATATTGTGTTGTTTGATGTATCTGCAAGTTGCGAGGTAAGCACAATTATACCATAAATGTAAAAAATTGCAAATATTGGAAGAAAATATTTTTCTTTTGTCGAAAAATTGTAAAATATTCCAGTTCTTGGGTTGTTTTTTGGGGAATAGATTTAAGTAGAGTTCTTCTGAAATTGCAAAAAACGCAATTTCAGAAGAAGCAAAAGATTGAAAATGTAACTCTTCCGAAATTAAAAAACGTAATTTCGGAAGAAGTCTAGTGAATGGAAGTGGAAAGCACGGGTTCGTTTCCAATGGAGGTGCAGCTTGTTAAATTATTTATGGGGCGGCATGATTTTGGTTGCCATTGTGGTGGCTGTTTTTACCGGGAATATGCCGGCTTTAACCAACGCTGCGATAGAATCTGCAAGGGATGCTATTGCCCTGTGCATCACCATGCTGGGCATAATGTCCATGTGGACTGGGCTGCTTACTATCGCAGAGCGAGCAGGGCTAATAAAAAACCTGGCGAAAAAATCCCGCCCGCTGTTGCGCTATCTTTTCCCAGAGCTGGGGCGCAACCACCCCGCCCACGAACCTATTGCCACAAATTTTATAGCCAATATCCTGGGCCTGGGCTGGGCTGCCACCCCCAGCGGCCTAGCAGCCATGAAAGAGCTGCAAAAAGATAACCCCGAGAAGGAAACCGCCACCCGCAGCATGAGAATGTTCATGGTGATAAATATGTCTAGCCTCCAACTGGTGACAATAAGCGTGGTGGCGTACCGTATGCAATACGGCTCGGCCAACCCGTCGGAGATTATTGGCCCGGGGCTGGTGGTGACCATGGCCACTACGGTTGTGGCCGTGGCGTTTTGCAAGGTGTTGGAAAAAATTAAGGTTTAATGGGCGTTTAATTTGAAATTAGCATAAGCAGCGGTTTATAGCAAAACAGGCAGGAGCGGAATGGCCGCCCTGCCTGTTTTATAATGAAATTGTCAAGTATATTGTCATATGATATGATCCTGTAATGAAATGAATGAGAAACGGTCTCGCCCGAGCAGCACCTGAAACGCCGAGATAAGGTGGTTCAGGCGTTTTTGCTCTATTAAAAAAAGGAGCACTAATATGAAAAAATCTATCCCCGCAACCAACGACCTTTGCCCGCAAACAATGTTCCTATACGGAACATACAAAGAGGACGGCAGCCCCAATTTTGGCCTGTTTTGCTGGTTTAGTTATTATTGGGATTCCGAGCTTGGCGTGATGGCTTGCATAGGCGGAGAAAAATTGACAAAGGAACGCATACGCGCCACAAAAGTGTTTTCTGCAAATCTAGTGACGGAAGAATTGCTGCCCTTGGCAGATTATTGGGGCAACAAAAACGGCCACGACAGCGACAAAATGGATATAGCTGCAGATGTGGAAAAGGGAAGTGTGCTGGATGTTCCTGTTTTGCTGAAAAGCCCGTGGGTGTATGAGTTGGAAGTGGCCAAAAGCATACCAACAGGCGATGGTGAGGTGCTTTTGTGCAAGATAAAAAATGTGCTGGTGGACGAGGTTTTATGCGACGCTGCCATGACCGACGAGGATAAAATTAAAGCGATAAAACCTGCGCAGACAGTTGGCGGAACGTATTTTGCTTGGGATGGCAATGCAATGGGCAAATGGGGCGAGCCTATGGAGAAAGTAAAATCAACTAATTACAGTTTGTAATTAGTTGATTTTGTTTTGGAGGTATAACAATTGGGAATGGCGGAAAATATGTTATACTTCTCCCGAGAGGATGATACCCATGAAACCAAACAAATGGCATATAAGGGCCATCACAGGCGGCATGGCCAGTGACGGTAGCCCCTACTATGTATCGCTGCGCAGGGGTACGGTTAATAAACTGCTGGTGAACTTTGCAGGCGGTGGATTTTGTTGGAATGAGGAAACCGCCGCCCGGCCTATGAATATGTTGGAAGCGATTAGCGGCCGGGAGGCGTATTATATCCCGCGGCTTGGGCCGCTTATGTTACGGCTTGTGCATGTTGGGGCGCTTAGCGCTTCAGATGCCCGCAGCCCTTTTCATGGTTGGAATGTACTTAACATCCCGTACACCACGGGGGATTTCCATATGGGATGCGGCGAATTCCCGTACAAGGATGCCAAGGGGCGGGAGAGGCTGCTGCACCATAAAGGCGCAGCAAATGTGGGCGCCGCCCTAACTTTGCTAAAAGATTTTGCACAAACCCCAGAAACTTTGGTGATTGCCGGGCAAAGCGCCGGTGCTTTTGGTTGCGTGGCTAACGCCCATAAAGTGACGGCCATGTACCCGGGCTGCCGGAATGTAATCATATACTCAGAAGGCTCGCATTTGAACGCGCCTATTTGGGAAGAGACGGCCAGGCATGTGTGGAATGTAGCCCCAGAGCTGGCGGGGTACATTAAGTCTCGGGATTTGATTGTAGATTTATTCCGCTACGCCCGGGATAAAATGCCTGATAGCACGGTTTTTTTGCATTCAAATACCGTGTGGGATGGTGCCCTCACCAAGTTTATGAACAAAATGAGCCACGGCAAAATGGCGATTGATGACGCTGCCCTGGCAGAGTTTAACGAAACCTTAATAGCTGCAACCGGCAAACTATCTACGGAAATGCCAAATTATTTCCATTACCTAACCGATCATGGCAGGAAAAAAGACGGTAGCACGGCGCATTTGTTTTTTGGCGATGCGAAGCTTATGTACGAACCCTTACAAGATGGGGTATCCGTAGCGGAATGGCTAAATACGGCAATTGTCGGGCGGCCTGTGAGTGTTGGGGGAGGGTTTTTGGTTTAGTTGGTAAGCGGAGTGCCTACGCACAGATAAAAGAAATAGTACCATACAGTACCACTTTTTAGCCCTTTCATTTATCCTCAAAAACAAAAAAGCCCGAAGATTCGGGCTTTTTTTGTAAAGCTAAACTTCAAAACATCAACTTTTCGTAAAAAAGTTTTGGAGATGTGGCAGGCTACGCCCCCTACGGCTTTATTCTACTATAATCTCCACCGGCATCAAGTATCCCTCAACCATGGGGTTGTAGTAGTCAAATACGCGTACATGGCCGCCTGTTACTTGTACGGGGAAAGCTGGGCGGTACTGTATGGCCAGGTCTATTATTTCGCCGGGTTCTGTGTCGCGCAGGTATAGGTTGATGTTTTCGAAACGGGTTTCGTATCTTTCTATTAGGCCGCTGTGTTGTAGTAGGGTTAGGCTGCTGCGCTCTACGCGGAATCCCTGGGGGATGGATACGGATACCAGGCCGTTTTTTACTATGTCGCCAGATGTGTTTATTATGCGTAGGTGCTGGGTTGTAAGTTCGTGTACGGCTAGGCTTGTGTTCATGATGGATAGTATTTCGAAGCCACGGTCTAGCTGTACGCTGTCGTATGGCGCGAAAAATTCCTGGACTATTTTGTAGGTCATGCGGCCTATTTCTGGGAAGTCTATTGTTATTGTGTTTTCTCGCTCTAAGTTGTTGAAAGATAGGTGATATAGGTCTATGCTGTTTTCGCCGCAGATATCTATGATGTGCTGCTGGCCGCCCACAGTTACAGTAATCTGGCCAGATTCTAATTGCTGTTGCGCTGCGTGGGTGGTTAGGGCTTTTAGGGATAGTATTGTGGCCTGGGTGCTATGCCATGTGCCCCAGCTATCCCGCTGGCTTATTATATATCTTACCAGCAGCTCATTTATATGGCCATGCGAGTCGTGGTTGGAGAAGGCAATAGAAGTCAACGCGGTGGCTTGCAGGTATTGTATGCGGCCAAATGCGCCAAAATAATCCCTTGTGGTGGAAGTTACATAAGCTGCATCGCCACGGAAGGTTACATTGCCGGCCAGGCGGTCTATTGTTTCGCTGGCTTTTTCATGGTTGATATTTACCAGGGCATTGGCTATTAGGGCCAGGGTGTAATTGTCGTCCACTTCGGCCAAGTTGGCCAGCAAAAATTCTATGGATATGCTTAGGCGGTTGTCTTCTGGGAAGGCCTCTGTAAGAGCCCAAATTATATATGCATTAAACGCGAGTCGCTGGCTGGCGGTTATTCTGCTGCCTTCCCGGCCGGTTATTTGGAAGCTGCCGTCATTGTTTTGGTGGCGGAACAGGAAGTTTGCCATCCTGTCTAGCACTCTTTCGTCTATGCTGTACACGCTGGTTAAATCCTTTAGCTGCATCAAGCCATATGCAGTAAGCAGAGTTTCTGCCGGGGCATGGCCAAACAGCGAGAACCCGCCATTTGTGCCGCGCACTTCAAAAGTAAGCAGTCGCTGGTAACCAGAGCTAATATAGCGTAGCGCCTGCTCTGTAAGGGCTGGGTTGTCTATATTAGCCTGCTGCATGTACCGCAGCGCGAGGATGTTAGGGTACAGTATAGAAGATGTTTGCTCGAAACAGCCAAACGGCATACGGAAGATATTCTCCATACCTTCGATAACCTGCGCCATAATAGATGGGTAGAACGTGATGGTGGCGCGCCTGGTATCTGCAACGGCTTCGTCTAGAAATAGCAAATGCTGCTGTATGCTTTCTTCTATGCTGCCGCTGGACACCACCCGCCGAACCCTAAAACCCTCTGGGTTAACGCGGATTGGCCGTTCTGCCGCATCTGCAAAGCCAATGGCATCTGCATAAGCCCGGAAAACAAAATCCCCAAATTCTTCTATCAAAATAGGAACATACACCATCTGGGAACGGTTGGACGGGATGCTTATGGTTTGCACTGCTTCGCCCTGGAAGCTGAACCAATCCATTTCTGCAATGGTTAGTATCACGGTTTGCTGGTAATCTGTGTAGTTGAACACCGTCACTGGTATGCTAACCCTGTCGCCGCGTATGCTGTTGCGGGGCAACTCGAAATCCACAAAAAACGGCTGGAATGCGCGGATACTGCCTTGGGTGTGGCCAAGCAGCCCGTCACGGGTGTTGCCTACCACTTGGATGTTCCATGTTGTGATATTGTCTGCTAGCATAAAAGATAAATCTGCCTGGCCGTTGCTGGCAATAAGCTCTGGCACAAATAACATGGTTTCTAAAAAGAGGCGACGAACCCTGGCTGTTTGTGTTTCAATTTCCATGATATCCTGCGCCGGGGCTATGGCTTCGTTTGTGGCTTCGGCCGGCACTGGTGCAGACGGCATTATGGCCATATCTTGCGCGCCAAAGCGCATTACGCTATCTGCTGCTACTTCGGTGAACATTTCCCCTGCGGTTGCTGGTGCTGGCGCGCCGTCAAAAGCATCGGCGCTTCTGCCGGCACATGATGCCAAAAATATCAAGGATGCAATCATTAGAACCAGCGCCCCAAGCACAACCCAGATGCTGCGCTCGTTATTTTTTTTGGTGGCTTCTTTTTTATTGCGACGCATAAGAAAGTAAACAAGCGTAGCCAATGCCAGGCCGTACAGCTTCAGGGCCAAAATTCCCACATTTATGGCCGGGAAAACAGAGCTGCGCTGCCAGGGCCGGTTAACCAACCAAGTTGTATGCACAAATGGCGATGCCCCATCCTGCCGCAGCAAAAGTCGCGTAATCGCTTGCTCGGAAGCTCCGGCAATAAGCGAGGCATACAGCGTGGCCGCATCAAGATTGCCCGCAAAATAAATATCCTTCAATGCAAAGCGGATATTATCTATAGATAGGTCGTTGGCCGCAAGGCTTAGCATGGCTTCGTCCACTATGCTAACCAGCAAAGCTGCCTCTAATGGGTTGCCAACATCGTCTGTTACGCCAAAATTAAGGCTTACAAACTCGCCTGGTTTATATTCGTCACGGTCGCTTTGCATTGTAAGCTGCATATGGCGGCCCGGGTCTACAAAAACTGTTCTATGGGCATGGGGTAGGTTGGTATGGTTATTATCCCCAGGACCCATCCACACCGCAAAAATATCTATAAGCCCAAAAACATCCCCAAGGTTAACCGAAACTTGCTGCTGCTCTGTTTGGATAATCTGCAAAAGCTGGCTATTTCTATAGATGTACAGCTTGAAATCCCCTGTGCTGTGGCGGCTGTTTATTTCTATATGAATATCCTCGCCCATGGCGTAGCGTGGGCTGTTGGTGCTTATGGTTAGGTTGCGATCTAACCCGCGGAAGCTAAAAGTGGCCTGGGCCGGGTTGTTGTACATATCTACTGCATGTACGCTAATATTGTTTTGCGGGCGCACATCGTTTAGCAGTAATACGCCCATGCCGTTGTGGTCTGTGGCCACTTGGCGGCTAAAGCCATCTCCGGTAACCTGCAAAAATGCCCTAACCGGCGCGCCATCTGCGGCATATGTGAAAATATAAATGCGATTTTGCATACCCATAATCAGGTAGCCAAACTCTGGCATTAAATCTATAGAGAAATACCCCTCTGCCGCCCGTACGGCTGTTGCAGCCTCTATTCTGTTGTTGGAATTATCAATAACCTCCACCCAAAACTCGAACAACCCAGGGTTTTGTGCAACATAGCTGAAAGAAAAATCCCCATTTTCGCCTAGTTCCACATGGGCTTGGAAACGATTGTTTACATAGATATTGGCAAAACCCTGGTTAACCGGCTCGCCGAAAAAATACATAGCATTACCCAGTAGGTTAATCGTGTCACCGGGGTTGTACTCGCCTTGGCAGGTTGCCAGCGTCACTTCAAACCTAGGCAGCACAAATGGGCTTACCTCAAACATTGCCTCTGCCTGCTGGATGCCGTTTTGCTCTACTGCCAGCCGGTACATGCCGCTGTTAACCTCGTCGCCAAGGCTAAAACGCCCGCTTATTATGCCAAAATCCGATGCTGTAACTTGCTCTATAAAAACCCGATTATCGTTGCCATCAAAAATTGATACGGTAAACATTTCCCCTGCCACTGGCTGGGCAGTAACATTAGCCAACGCCATTATACGGAAAAGCACCTCATCGCCAGGGTTGTACAATCCCTTGTCAAATTGAATGATAAAATTTTGCCCTCTGTTTTGTGTCATGAAAAAATCTTGCGTGAACGCTTCGAAGCCAAGATCTGTTTCCACAGCCAGCCGCAGTGCAACCATGCCGCCGTCTATATAATCCATAGGCAGCCTAACAACCGCTCTGCCTGAGGCATCTGTTTCGAAGGCCGCAGCTTTGCTGGCCTCGTAGCCATTATGCAGCAGCGATGCTTCAAGGCTACCTACCACAGGTTGCCCACTCAAATCACTTAGCTGAACCGCCGCAACAAAATCTCCATCTAGGTAATAAACATTGTTGGCCACAATATGCAGCCTATGCAGCGCCCCGCCAGGCATATCCCGCCGCGATGCAAGCCTTTCTTGCCGCGCACCAATAAACTCTCTAACCTGCAACTGCACAAAGTTAACCGAAATTAAAACAATAACTGCCACTAAAAAATAAAATGCAAAATTAGCTTTCTTTGGCATGGTATTTCCCTCCTGTTTTGTCACTTTCTTGCCTACATAACCATGGAGGGAAATAAAACATTACAGTTTGGTTACAAAAAAGCTAAATAGAAAATGGTATCATACGGTACCATAATTCTGGCAAAATGGTACCGTATGGTACCATTTTTTTTGCCTTTTTGCTCCTCTGAAAACTAAAAAAGCCCGGAAACACTGGCTTTTTTGAAAAATAAAAAGTTAAAAAATTTTGGCTTTTTTTCTTAAAAAAAAGAAATGATGTTGTGGCCGGCAAAACCTCCGACGAATTTATCACCAACATCCCGAATAAGCATGGTCTATATCGCTTAAAGGGTTTGATTTATTATGAATTGGATTTTGTTTTTGTCAGATATGATTGTGCCGCTAACCTTCGCTGGTATACTTATGTACGCGATAAGCAAAAAAGTCGCCATTTACGACAACTTTATTGTTGGCGCTAAAGACGGCTTTCATACGGTATTTGGGATTGCGCCTACCATTGTTGGGCTAATGGTAGCGGTGGGGATGCTGCGGGCATCTGGGGCGCTCGATTTGTTAAGTGGGCTTATTTCGCCAGTTACAGATGCGGCTGGTTACCCAACGGAAACAGTGCCGCTTACGCTTATGCGGCTGGTTTCGTCGTCTGCGGCGGTGGGGCTGCTTACGGATATATTCGAAACCCAGGGGCCAGATTCATTTATTGGGCGGTTTACGTCAATCATGATGTCTAGCACAGAGACTGTGTTTTACACCATGAGCATTTATTTTATGAGCGTGAAGGTTACAAAAACGCGATTCACGCTGGCCGGTGCGCTTTTGGCCAATTTTGCAGGGATTATGCTGTCGCTTGCCATTACCAGATATCTCTATCCATAAATTCGTCCATTTCGTGCTTTTGTGGTTCTTTTTTCTTTTTCTCACGATATTCAATATAGCTGTCCAGCAGGTCCTTCAGCACGGCTACTAGGGGGATGGCCATTAACATTCCCAGCACGCCGCCGTAAGAACCACCAATGGTTACACTCATGATAATAAGCAGCGGGCTAAGGGAGAACGCGCCCCCCATAAGTTTTGGCTGTATATAGTTGCCGTCAATCTGCTGGATAACAAACATGATAATAGCCGCAAAAACAGCAATATTAAGCCCCTGTGTAAAGGCAACCACCAGCACAGCTAAAGCCGTACCAATAATAGACCCAAAGTAGGGGATATAGTTTAAAATCCCCAAAATCACACCAAGCACCAAAAAATACGGCGAGCCAAAAAGGAAGAGTACCACTGTCATGATAGAGCCAAGAATCAGGCCGTCTATGGTTTGGGTGTAGATATACATACGGAAATTAAAGTCAATTTTTGTGGAGTATTTCATTACAGTGCCGTAGCTGCGGTCTGCTGTAACAGCCTTAAGAAAATGCTGGGCAAAAGCTTTGAGCCTATCTTTTTCCACCAGCAGATAAATAGAAGAAACAATTGCCAAAAATGTATGGAACACGGTAGAAAACGCGCCCCCAAGCCCAGAAACGATACCGCCAATAAGCCCATCTATCTGGAAATCATTTACCCAGCCCTCGACTATGGCAAGAAGCCCATCGCCGCCGTCACTAATGCCGTATGGTAAGAGAAATTCTGGCAAATCCCATTCATTTATATTGGCAATCCAGGTACGTACAGTGGCCTCGTATGTGTTAAATTCTGAAATAAACAGCGCAATGCTACTTACTATTGCCGGGATAATTAAGTTTAAGATAATTGCAAAAACCACTAACACAATAATAACCAAAATAAGCACGCTAATAGCGCGGCTTTTGCGCTTTACAAAAGGGTTGTTTATCTTCATCACGAGCCGCTGAATGGCAGAGCATGGCATGTTTAAAATATAGGCAATAACCGCACCAGCCAAAAACGGTGTGATAACACTCCAAAACCGCGATAATGTATCTGCAAAAAAACCTAGCTCTGAAATAAGCCTAAACGCGACTATAACTGCCACCGCCAGGATAAAATAAGGCACCATGCTACGAATCATTCGTGAGCGGAAAAATTTATTCATGCATAAGACTCCTTCACTGGATATAGTCCATATTACCACTAGATTATGGCAATTTCCACACAGTGTAACCAAATTAAAATATATTGCCATTAAAGTTTTTCTGAAATCACAAAAAACGTGATTTTAGAAGAAAGAAAAGATTGAAAATGAAACTTTTTCGAAATTAAAAGCATAATTTCGAAAGAAGTCTATTGAAAATATCTTTGGAACATGTCACAATTTTATTGTTAGAGTTCTTCTGAAATTGCAAAAAACACAATTTCATAAGGTTCGCTTGGCGAACCCGGCACTTCGTGCCGCCCGGTTTCTTCCGGGTTACCTCAGAAGAAGCAAAAGATTGAAAATATAACTTTTTCGAAACCCCCTATGGGAATTTCGGAAGAAGTCTATTGAACCAATGTACGCAAAAGAGGAGAAATGGTTTTGATGAAAACTGAACGCATACAAGAATTGGTACGGCAATTAAATGTCGCCAACCGTGCCTATTATCAAGAAAACCGCGAGATAATGACAGACCGGGAATACGACGCTCTGTACGACGAACTAGCGCAGCTAGAGGCCGAAACCGGGATAACGCTTGCCGGCAGCCCAACCATGCAAGTAGGCCACCAGGTAGTAAGCGCCCTTAAAAAAGCCGAGCATGACAGCCCTATGCTGTCTCTGGACAAGACAAAATCCCCGGAAGCTTTGGCGGGTTTTCTTGGTGTACATGAAGGGCTGCTTTCTTGGAAGCTGGATGGGCTAACTGTGGTGCTAAAATACGAAAACGGCCAGCTTCAACAGGCCCTGACTCGGGGCAACGGCAGAGTGGGGGAGGATGTAACCCATAATGCCCGCGTTTTTGTCAATATTCCGCTGAGTTTGCCCTTTGTCGGCAACCTACAGATAAGAGGCGAGGCCGTAATCACCTTCGCAGATTTCGAGGCGATAAACGCCGCCCAAGAAGATGGCGAAACCTACAAAAACCCAAGAAACCTATGCAGCGGCGCAGTGCGGCAGCTAAACAGCCAGGTTACGGCCAAGCGCCGGGTACATTTTTACGCATTTGGGCTTATTGGCAGCGAAGAATTTGCTAAAAAAGCCCATGAGCTGGAATGGCTGAAATCCCTAGGCTTTGATGTAGTGGATTACAGCCTAGTAACCGCCCAAAATATCGTGGCAGAGGTGGAGGCGTATAAAACTAAGATTCCATCCCTGCCTTGGGCAACGGATGGGCTTGTGCTTACCTTTGACGATATCGCCCATAGCAAATCCCTTGGGGCAACATCGAAATTCCCAAGGGATAGCATAGCCTTTAAATGGGCAGACGAGCTGGCCGAAACAAGGCTTTTGAGCATAGAATGGAATACCTCTCGCACTGGTTTGATAAACCCAATAGCAGTGTTCGAGCCGGTGGAGATTGAAGGCACGACAGTAAGCCGCGCCGGGCTGCATAACGTGAGTATTTTGCAGGGGCTGCAGCTTATACCCGGGGATAATATCACGGTGTACAAGGCAAATATGATAATCCCCCAGGTGGCAGAGAATTTATCTGTACCGAAAGATGACCCCGGAGTAGGGCAGTTGAGCCTATTCTCTGCAGAATCAGCCACGCGCCAGGTAGAAATCCCGCAAGCCTGCCCGGTATGCAACCAACCAACAGAAATAATAGGCGACCCAGAAATGTTATACTGCACAAACCCAGGTTGTGGCACGAAGCTTATTTTAACATTGACCCATTTTGTAAGCCGCGACGCAATGAATATCGAGGGATTGTCTGAACAAACCCTGGGCAAATTTATAGCCAGCGGCTTTGTAAACGAATATCCAGATTTATTTGAAATTGCCAAATACGAGCAAGAAATAACCAGCACGGAAGGCTTTGGCCGCAAATCATTTGATAATCTTATCGCCGCGATTGAAGCCGCAAAAGACACCGCGCTGCCAAACTTCATCTTCGCGCTGGGCATAAGGGATGTTGGTCTTGCCAATGCAAAGCTGTTATGCGCCCATTTTAACCACGATATGGAGGCTATTGTAGATGAAGCCGCAAAGCCAGTACCTACCGTGTTTGAAGATGTTTTGGGCATTGGCGATGTTTCTGCAGAGAGGCTTCGAGAGTACTTTGCCAGCCCTGTGGGGGAGATGCCCCTTAGCGAAAAACTGCAAGGCAGCTTGCTCCAGCATTTTAACAATGACGAGGCCGCTATAAGCAAAGCCGCAAAGTTTACCCCGGCAGACAAGCCATTTGGGGCAATCAAGGGTTTTGGCAAGGAGATTATAGCCAACCTACAGGATTATTTTACAGATGCAGGCAACTTGGCATGTATATGGAAAGTGTTGCCCCTTTTGCGCCTGCAAAAACCCAAAACAGAGGGTAATCAACCCCTGGCAGGGCTTACCTTTGTTGTAACAGGGGATGTTGTGCAGTTTAAAAACCGCAAGGCCTTGCAAGAACTTATCGAAAGCCAAGGCGGCAAGGTTGCGGGCAGTGTGTCTGCAAAAACATCGTACTTGATAAACAATGATGCCGCATCTACCAGCGGTAAAAATAAAAAAGCCGCCATGCTGGGCGTGCCGGTTGTAACTGAGGATGAATTTATAGAGAAGTTTCAGGGGTAGTGTGTGTGGTGCAATTAATTGCATACCAAAGGAGGCAAAATGGCGATGACCAAATCACATAGAGTAAGTGCAAGGGCAGTTGTAATCCACCAAAACAAGTTGCTTCTAAACGAGTTTGGTGGCGGCCTGTACTATAACCTCCCTGGCGGCGGGGTGGAGGCTGGCGAGCTAATAAAAGAAGCTATTCTGCGGGAGGTAATGGAAGAAACTGGGTTAAAAGTTGAAGTAGGAAAAATGCTGTACGTATTAGAATACGAACCAGTGTATTGCGATAATTTACATGGTGAAACCCCAAGAATATGCATTGCCTTTGAATGTACGCTAAAGGGCGACGCCAATATAAAGACCCCAACTGTGCCGGACAAAAACCCAGACAACCCAGCAATAATATCCAAGCCAGTATGGATGCCGGTAGAAAATTTAAAAAATATCGAATATGTGCCATATATCCACAATAACTTGATGGCCTTTATAGAAACAGGTGTGTTTGAGCCAAGCTTCCTAAGCGAGCCACTTAGCAACTAAAACCTGCGCCAAGAAAGGTTATTATATGAACGAAAAAGTTAGGCAATTAAAAGGCGGGCATCTTGGTGATATAGACTTGATAAGCCAAGGCAGCGTAAGTTGGAACCAATCAATATGCCCATGGAACGAAGAGGAAGGCGTAAATGAACATAGATGCGCAGTAAAATATACATCTATATGCAAGTATTTTTGCGGCATAAAATACCTAGACACAATCCTATGTAGCTACCCTTATGAAAATATAGATGTACTAACCGGCGACGAAATAGACCGCCCGCTAATAAAATGCCCAACATGCGGCCGCCAACATGATACAGACAAACCCATCTGTCAATATTGCAACCTTAAAAGATAAAGCTTGCGAGTGTGGCTTGCCAAGATATTACATGTCCTGTTTACTCAGGCAATTAGTCTCATACTAATAACAAAAAAGGCTGCCTCATTAAATGAGACAGCCTTCTAAAAGTTTAGCGTAATTTATTTGCCATTAACAGCGTCACGGAGTTTTTTGCCAACTTTGAAACGTGCTGCTTTAGATGCAGGTATTTTCATTGGCTTACCGGTTTGTGGGTTGCGACCTTCACGCTCTGCGCGTTGTACAACGTCGATTGTTACAAAACCTACCAATTGTACTTTTTCGTTTTTAACAAGCGCTTTTGTTACAACATCCTCAAATGCAGAAAGAAACTTTTCTGTATCTTTCTTTGTTAAGTCGGATTTTGCCGCTACTGCTGCGATGAGTTCCGTCTTGTTCATTCCGTTATCCTCCTTTGGATTTGTGCCGCCTATGGCGGAGCTTTATTTATTGCCACAGGTGATAACAAATCCCCGGGCTTATTGCTATGCCAAGTATTTATAATACGTTTATCAAGCTTTGTCAAGAAAAATTCCGCATTTCTTCACAAAAAAAATGAAATATCCAGTAATCTCAACACAAAACCACAAAATTACACGATAGGGGAAATTTACGCAACGTCATTGCCCGACGCTTTTTGCCTTGTTTTTTTGCCAAATAGCCATTGCTTCATCGGCAGTTGCGGCTTTATCTTCGCCAAAAACATGAGAATGCCTATCCACAATTTTCTTCCCAAGAGCCTCTACAATGTCATAAAATGTAAAATGCCCGGCTTTCTCTGCCAGCTTAGCATGAAAAACCACCTGCAGCAAAACATCCCCTAACTCTTCTTTTAAGGCTTCCATATCCCCAGAGTCAATGGCCTCTACAGCCTCGCCACATTCCTCAACCATGCATTCTCTTAGGCTTTTATGGGTTTGCGCCCTATCCCAAGGGCAACCATTCTTCCCAAGCAGCACATCCATAATACCCATGAATTCTTCTATTTTCATTGATGTCTCCTTTTGAATTAAAGCCGTCATATGCCTTGGCCATGATGCATGGCAACAAGACATGCAATACCCAGCCAGCCCCACAACTATAGAAACTTGATATTTATGTTGGGATTTTAATTTAATGCGGCAGCAAATGCAAGGGGAAATGGTACCATACGGTACCATAATTACGGGAAAATGGTACCGTATGGTACCATAATTATAGAAAAATGGTACCATACGGTACCACTTTTTGCCCAAAATCGCTGTCATGAATGCCGCAAAGCCGCTAAAATAGCGGAAAGTGTAAAAAATTTTTTACCACTATTAAAAACTTTAAAAATTTCGTTAAATTTCTCCACAAAAAAACTGAAAACGCCCGTCAGAATTACTGCATTCTGGCGGGTGTTTTTCAGTTCATTGAATTATATAGTGAAATAATTCGAAATCGGTCTCACCTGTCGCGGTAAAAACGCCTGAAACGCTTTACCTCGGCGTTTCGGGTGCCGCTCGGGCGAGACCGTTTCTCATGTATTTCACGATAAAAGGAGAGGGGGGTCAATCAACCATGGCCTTCAGAGGCGCGTATCACGGAAATAGGGAAGAAAAGCTGCTCTTCTATTATTAATTCGCCGTCAACTAGCTTTACAAAGCGGTCGCCTTGTATGTCGCGGGTTTCGCAGAGTACAAACATGATTAGCCTGCCATCTTCAAAGCTAGTACTCATATTTGTGTTGGCTGGAAAGATATATGTTATTTCGCCATATTGCGCTATTGGCGGTACATCTGTGTCTGCGGTAAAGTCAAACAGATGTGATACTATTGGCTGGAACAGGCCATCCTGGAAGGTATAGATTACAGAATGGCGGATAAATTCGCCGTCTGCATAGTTTACATATTGTATGGCCACTTCTGGTATGCCGCTACCGTCCATATCAAATATATAATGGCGGAAAGGCGTGCCTTGCTCGTGGGTTGCTGGCATTGTGCCATCTGGCATGTAGAACTTGCTGCCATCAAAGCTGATTACTGTAAAATGTGGCATGGCCATATCTGCAGTAGGGGCGTTTGTTATATACGTACTGGTGTTTATCTCAAAATGTGATGTATCCCAAGTTGGAAATGACTGCGCCAAGAAATTCTCTACTATTCGCCGGGCATTTTCGCTTTGGAAGTTGTAGTTAGTTATATCAAGTTCCATCATGGACTGCCTGCCCCATCCGCCGTCTGTTCTCATATGATAATGCCGTCTGTCATTTGGGTTTAGCTCTGGTAGCTCTGGGGCAATGCGAGTTTCGCCTGCTTCTCGCATATTGTCAGCCCGAACTCTTTCTGGTCTTGTTGTATCGCCCCATGTTTGGTGTTCTTGCCCAGGTCTTGGGCTTAAGTTTCGGTAATCTTCTGTATCTCCGGCCGCGTTCATAAGCAGCGCACCGCTTAGCACCACTGCGCAAAGCGCAGCTACGGCCATTATTCCTTTAGATGTTCGTTTAAATTTCAACACATTATTCACCCTTTTTCTAATATTTCCCTCGCCAAATGCCAGTGGGCAGGCGTTAACGAAATGCCTTCCCTCTGCCAATGTCACCAGCGACATAGAATAAGATTTTTTAATATTGCCGCCCATTTTTTCAAGCACAACTTCGTCGCAAGACATTTCCATATCTGCCTTCATATACCTAAGCGCCGCCCAAACCAAGGGGTTAAACCAATGCAGGCATAGAACCAAATAGCCGATAATCTGCACAATATGGTCCTTCCTTTTTATATGGGTAAGCTCGTGCAGTATGATATATTCTCGCTCTTGGCCGCTTAGCCCAAATGGCAGGTACACCCGCGGCCGCAATATCCCCAGCACAAATGGCGAACGGATATTATCGGCTTCGAAAATATTCTGGGTGCGCCAGGAAGCATATCTCAGTTTGCGTTTAAGCATGATATATGAAACAACGCCGTAAAAAATCATGGCCGCCGCAACAACAAACCAGGCAGAGGCAAGCACAGCCAGCCAGTTTACACCACTGCTGCCCGCCGAAGCATAATCCATCTGGTTTATTACAAACCTTACATCATGGGGAGTTATCGCCCCGCTGCTTAAATATGGCGTAAGGGAATAATCCCCATTTACAACAGGGGCAACAACTAAATCCACCGGCCGCCCGCCAAATGGAATAAGCCCCATCACACTTTCAAAGGTAAGTGGCAGCAGCAGCCGCACCCCGGCCACCGCCCAAAGGCAATACGATATAATGGTAGGAAACCGTTTTAACAGAAACCTAGCCGCAAAAATCGCAGCAATAACAATCGCCCCGATAAGGCTCATGTTCAGCACAGCCAGGAATAAATTATTCATTACCGCCCTCGCTTTCAAACTCGGCAATTAGCTGCTTAAGCTCGCTTGCCTCTGTTTGGGTCAGCTTTTTGCCGCCCCCTATGAACGATGCAATAAACCTAGGCAGTGACCCGCCAAAAGAATCTTCCACATAGCGGCGGCTTTGCCTGGCCAGCAGCTCGTCACTGGTGAGGAGTGCCGTTACCTTAGCGTTCTCATTTTTGAACACGCCCTTGTCGCAAAGTTTTTTTAGTATTGTGTATGTTGTGGACTTTTTCCAACCCAGCAGTTGGCTGGCCAACAAAACCAGCTCTGGCGAATGGATGGGGGATTCTTGCCACAAAATCTGGGCCAGCCGTTCTTCTGCTTCGGTTAGGTTTATGTCTGTTTTCATAGAGTTACCTCCAAAGTTGTTTCTAGTCTATGCGCTTTCGACTGGCTCAGTCTAGCATGTGTAGACTAGGCTGTCAACAGTTTTTTGTAAAAAGTTTTAAAAATATGGTATTATCATCATTGGAAACACAGATTATAGTCGCTCCACCTAAAAACATTCGCATAGAGCGCAGGAAATTTTTCGCAAGGCGAGGAGCTGAAAGCCGCCGCGCACTAGCGGTGTGCAAGGTTTTTAGCGACGAAGGCTTGCGGGAAATTTACAAGCTCTATGTGAGGGTTTTTAGGTGGAGCGACTATAACCACCTGTTCACATATGTCGCTTGTGTTTCTTGCGATACGATATAGCTTTCGGTGGGTATCATATATTTACATTAAAGGAGGGGGGAGCCCTATGGTTAGGTACGATAATTGGTTTATTAAGGGTGTTCCATATGTATTGGTTCTTGTTTTCGCTGCGGCGTTTTTATATTTTGGCAACCAAATGGCCACAGAAGGAATGGTGGTCAATGACGACGAACCAGCCAGCACATACAACGCAAGGGTAGTGGGGGTAGTAAATGTAACAGACCATTATTCCCATTTTGACGAATGGCAGATATTTACCTTCGAGGCAGAAATCACAACCCGTGGCCAACGCCGCGGCGAAATAGTCACCTTCACCCAAAATACCCGTGGGTTCTTCCAAGAGCGCTTCGTGCGCGTGGCAGAAGAAGGCGACCGTATTATGCTAATGGTATCCCATGCAGGGGCATGGAGCTTTGTGGATTATGTACGCATATACAATGTAGCATTGCTAGGGCTTGCGTTTATTTTGCTGTTGGTGCTGTTTTGCAGGGCTAAGGGCTTTAATTCTGTGTTGTCGCTACTGCTTACGGGGCTGGCTGTTTTTGCGGTGTTTATACCGTCTGTGTTGTCTGGTCGGGATATTTATTTTTGGTCTATTGTTGTATGTATATATGCCATCATTGTCACGCTTTTTGTGATAAATGGCGTAAACCGGAAGTCCATTGCTGCCGTGCTTGGCTGCTTAGGGGGCGTTTTGGCTGCCGGGCTTATTACATTTTTCATGAGCCGCACAATGGAGCTTACCGGCATCACCCAAAGCGAATCCCGTGTGTTGCTTAACCTAATCCCAGATAGCCCAATAGACCTTATTGCCATCATCTTCGCAGGTATAATCATAGGCGCAGTAGGAGCGATTATGGATATCGCCGTGTCAATCGCATCCGCCCTATGGGAGCTAAGAATCCAATTGCCAGACGCACCATTCAGGACAATTTTTAAATCTGGCATTACAATAGGAAAGGATATACTGGGCTCTAGCATTAACACCTTGGTGCTGGCATATATAGGAAGTTCCCTCACCATGGTACTTTTCCTGCTATCGCATTTTAATTCTGTATCGCGCATATTAAACCGTGAGCTGGTGCTGGTAGAGTTGCTACAGGCGATTATAGGCGGCTTTGGTATCTTCCTTACTATGCCACTTACGGCATTTTTCTGCGCTTTACTTTTTGCTAAAAAGAGGCAAAATGTTACCAGTGATACATCACCATTATGATACGTGCGCAAAATTTATATACTCCGAGGTTGATATGTGAACAAGAAATTAGCAAATATGGCAATGGCGGAAGCACAGAAATTTTTTCATGGCAATGTCATGGGAGCAATTGGTGATATTGTACTGTTTGATAATAGTTTTGAAAACAAAGAGCATGACCACATGGCGATAATTGTTGGTTTTTGTGATAATTTTATCACTACGGCAGAAGGTAATTTTGATAATATTTCAGCAATTGTTAAAAGAACATATGAACATGTAAGATGATATATCCGATTTTTTGGCAACAAAAAATCTTGTGGTTTTACGCTTTCGGCTTTGGTGGGGCGAGTATTGCTATTGGTTTGTGACACAAAAAAACAAGACGCACAATATTACTGCGTCCTGTTTCATGTTATTCTATTTGCCAGCCTGCCAATATATCAATAAAAATAAGCTGCCACCGGGAATCGAACCCGGGAGCCTCTTCCTTACCAAGGAAGCGCTCTACCTACTGAGCTATGGCAGCAAACAACGCTGTGAATGATAGCATATATGTGGTGGATTGTCAATGATGAAACGGTTGGAAATCACGACAAACGCATGAAGCTCTATCCATCGGAACGCTTAACCGAATTGCGCTATAAAGACATTTTTTCAGCGGACGGCAAGTTCCTTATAATCATCACGTTCACGCAGTGAATCAAACA